>Ga0209631_10005289_pt1 | contig 13742 bp, 13 predicted proteins | sample COG_08_FD_184752 | JGI IMG/M metagenome (GOLD analysis project Ga0209631, IMG submission 184752) | Pelagic Microbial community sample from North Sea - COGITO 998_met_08 (SPAdes) (version 2) | ecosystem: Environmental > Aquatic > Marine > Neritic zone/Coastal water | place: Helgoland, sampling... | reverse complement strand
AAATACGCCCAGCTGTGGCAAGAGACGGAGGAGATATTAAATTTAAATCGTTTGAGAACGGAATAGTTAAAGTTGAATTACAAGGAAGCTGTTCAGGTTGTCCAAGTTCGTTAATGACCTTGAAACAAGGAGTTCAAAATCTTCTTAAACATTATGTTAAAGAAGTTAATTCAGTAGAAGCAATATAGTTATGAAAAAAAAATTTAGTTACAGAGATAAATTACTTGAGTTGGCTAACATCTATAATGTTAAGGAAATTAAAGAATACGTTAAAAATAGAAAAAATCTAACAACCGGTCAACTAGAACTAATTCTAAAAAAAAACAAAATTATCATACCTAAAGATTATCAAACTAATTTTGTTAAAGAAAATTTTGTTAAACCTTTCTTAAAAGTTAAAAATAATTTTGCTGAATTAAGAGAAAATCAAATTAAGTCTAAAAATAGATTTTTAAGAAAAGTTGAAAACTTCAAATTTGATACACAAAGAAGTATTAGCGCTAATTTAAATGGGTTGTGGAAGAATTTAGGTAAAGTAGGATTAAACTTTTTAAATATTATACCAACATTAGGTAAGACATTTTATAGATTTTTTGCCAACTTATTTACTGAATTATTTAATGGAATTTATAATCAGCAATTTGATCCAAAAAGCGCTAAGAGTGTAATAATTGGTTTATTTTTAATCGTCGGGGTTACAACAGTTGTAATCACAAAATTAACAGAATTTGATGACACCAATCAAATTCAAAAAACTGAAATAAAAAAACCAGAAATAAAGATTAAAAAAGAAGTAAAGAAACCAAAAGTCGAAGTTAAAAAAGTAGAGAAAAAACCAAAAGCTCAAGTTAAAAAAGAAAAAAAAAAACCAGAGCTTAAAGTAAAAAGAAATAATGTAGCAGAAGTAATTCTTCCAGACCTTAACCTCAAAACTGAAACAGTTTTAAATCTTTTTAAGGATGTAGATTATGACTTAGGCCAAGTTAGAAATAAAAAACTTGTAAAACCTATTTATTTTACACAATTTCCTAAAGATCTTGACGAATTAAATAATACAAGACTAAAAAAAGAAACATTTATAAAAATTGTATTACCATTAATAGTTGCTGAGAACGAGAGAATTTTAGCTGATCGTAAAAAAATGAAAAACATATACAAAAAGAAAAATACAACTGATCTAGAGAAACAATGGTTAAGACAAAAACTTTTGGAATACAAAGTTAAAAAAGGGAATATGGATGAACTATTATTACGAATGGACATTATACCAACTTCAATAGCCTTGGCTCAAGCTGCCAAAGAAAGTGGTTGGGGAACTTCTAGATTTGCTTTAGAAGGTAATGCAATCTTTGGCCAATGGACATGGAGCGGTCAAGGAATAGCTCCATTAGATAGAGAGAGTAATAAAAAACATAAAATTTTAAAATTTCCGATTTTAAGAGCTTCTGTAAAAGCCTACCAAAATAACTTGAACACACACAAAAGTTACATAAAATTTAGAGAAAAAAGATCAGGTATGAGAAAAAAAAATAAAGAAATTTCAGGATTAGAACTAACCGATACATTAAAAAATTATGCACAAACTGGTTCTGAATATATTAGAATTTTAAATCAAATTATTAAACAAAATAGACTAACAGATTTTGAACCAGTGAGACTAGTTAACTCTGTAAAGCAAATAGAGCTTATTTAATAATTATTTTTCACTAACAACAAATTGAATACCTAGCCAACGCCAGAATCCGCTTGGATCTCTTAATGAACAATTTACACGTCCCCGTTCATCAACAAATTTTTCATTGATAAAAATACTAAGAACATTTTTTGATATAAAAGCTATCTCTGATTTACGCCATTTATTTGCTTCATTGGAATAACAATTTATTGATTTAAGGTTTTTAATATTTTCATAAAATTCTATTTTAATCTCTGGAGGGTTTTTGCTAGAAAGAAGATATTTTTCTTCTGGCAATATTGTTTTATATTTGAAAGGAAGAGTTTTGGTTAATGAGGTAAATCTTTTCAGTTCACCGTATTTTTCGTTAATTGGAAATCTCGGCAATTCATAAAAATCTTTAGTAGCATCTATTACTCCCGAATGTTGTCCAAAAGCGTATTTAAATCCAAAAGATTGAATAATTTTTTTAAAATTTAAACTGTATTCACCAAATGGATAAGAAAAGAAATTTGAATTTTTTCCTAATCTTTCTTTAAAAATAGTAATCGATTTCTGAATATCAGCTTTAATAACTTCATTACTTTCATCAACCAAGTATTCATGAGTATGACTATGGTTACCTATCTCAACAAAATCCTTTTCACTTATTTCCTTTACTTGATCCCAATTCATATAATTAAAAGACCCAACTTCTCTCGTGCTAACAAATAAAATAAAAGGTATTTTTTTTTCTTTTAAAATTGGCCAAGCATTTTGATAAAATGATAAAAAACCATCATCAATTGTAAGTAAGATTTTTCTCTCTTTTTTATTATTTTTTAGCTCATTTTCAAAATTTTTTGGATTTATAAATTTAATATTGTTTTTTTGTATAATTTCCAAATGTTTTTTAAAATCTGATAATCTTATATTCGTTGATGGATATTTATTTTCTTCAAATCTATGATACATTATAGAAATTAACCCAAAATCTTCAATATTATTTGTGTCATTATTAGAATACAAATTGTTTTGAAAGAACAATAAAGCTATAAGAAGATTTATGATAAAAGATTTTTTGATTTTGAATTGCATAGGCAGAAACGACAAAATTGGACTAAAAGTTGATAATAATTTTTTTATACATAATTTAAATTCTAAAACTAAAAATAATGATCAGTTAGTAGTAAGCATATTAAATCTTATAAAAAAACACAAAGTAAATCTTAATAGTAAATTTTCGATGTTCGTTAATCTTGGCCCAGGAAGCTTTTCCTCCATGCGTGTTTCTTTGGCAGTGGCAAAAGGTATGAAAATATCAAAAGGGATTAATTTTTTTGGCTTCAAGAATTCTGATCTTGGTCAATTTAACCTTATTAATATTGCACTTTTGATAAAAAAAAATTTAATACAAAAAAATTTGATTAAACCCTTATACTTAAGTTAGATTATTTATATGAATTCAATTGAAGAAACGTGTAAAAAAAAAGGAGTAAGATTAACAGATCAAAGAAAAGTTATAGCTAAAGTTATGGCTGAATCTAAAGATCACCCAGATGTTGATGAACTTCATAAAAGAATAAGTGAAATTGATAAAAAAATTAGTATTGCAACAGTTTATCGAACTGTAAAACTTTTTGAAGAAGCGGGCATATTAGAAAAACATGAATTCAAAGGTGGTAAAGCTAGATACGAACAATCTCCAGACGAACACCATGATCATTTAATTGATATTAACAGTGGAGAGATAATTGAATTTGTAGACAAAGAAATTGAAAAACTTCAAAATGTAGTTGCAAAAAAATTAGGTTACAAATTAGTAGATCACAAATTAGAACTGTACGGTTCAAAAATAAAAAAATAATTTGGAAAAGAAAATATTCATCAAAACATTAGGATGCCAAATGAATGAATACGATAGTAATCGTATTCTAGATTTAACCAAAAAAATAAATTATGTATCGACAAATAATATAAGTGAAGCAGATTGTTACGTTTTAAATACCTGTCATATAAGAGAAAAAGCAACAGATAAAGTTTATCACGATATTGGCAGAATAAAAAAAGAATTTAGAGATAAAAAAAAACCAATTGTTTTAATAGCTGGTTGTGTAGCTCAGGCAGAAGGAGACATAATACTAAAAAAAGAAAAGTATATAGATGCTGTTGTTGGACCACAATCGTATCATCAATTGAATGATATAATTTTAAATTTAGAAAATAATTTAAAATCAATTAATTTTACTGAGTTCGATGTAATTGAAAAATTTGATACTTTAAACTCTACAACAAATTCAGATAATAAGGTTTCTTCTTTTTTAACCATTCAGGAAGGTTGTGATAAATTTTGCAAATTTTGTGTAGTGCCGTATACGAGAGGAGCAGAATTTTCAAGATCAATCGATGAACTTGTATTAGAAGCAAAACAATTAGTAAGCAACGGATCGAGAGAGATTACGCTTTTAGGTCAAAATGTTAATGCTTACAATTATAAAGAAAAAAAACTTTCAGATTTAATAATAAAAATTTCAGAAATAAAAGATTTAAAAAGAATTAGATACACTACATCCCATCCTATAGATTTTACAGACGATTTAATTCAAGTTCATAAAAATTCTAAAAAATTGATGCCTTTAATTCATCTTCCAGTCCAAAGTGGATCAAATAAGATATTACAAGACATGAATAGAAAACATACAATTGAAAAATATTTAGAAATAATTGAAAAATTAAAAATAATTAATCCCAAAATAAAATTTTCTAGCGATTTTATCATTGGTTACCCAGAAGAAACTCAAGATGATTTTGAAAAAACTTTACTATTAATGAAAAAAGTAAAATTTATCAGCTCATATTCATTTATATTTAGTGCTAGACCAGGCACACCTTCTTTTAGTTTAAAAAGAATTGATGATGATTTGGCAAAAAAAAGATTAATTGCCTTTCAAAATGTAGCTAAAAAAATTAAAACCGAGTATAGACAAACCCTCTTAAAAAAAACAGTGCCAGTGTTATTTGAAAATAAAACAAAAGTTGAAAATACATATTTTGGTCGCGATCAATATTTTAATTCTGTTATTGTAAAAAGCAGAGAAGACTTAACTGGTAAAATAAAAAATATTGATATAATCAAAGTAAGCCAAAATACATTATTTGGTGAAATTAATTTAATTCAAAATAGAAAGAATTTTGCAGCCTAATAACTATGTCTGAAACTAGTAAACTTGATCAAAGTTTAAGTATTAAAAAAATTGACGATAAGACAAAAAATATTCAAATAGTTAATAATGATATTTTAATATCTATAGTAGGTCAATTTGATCAAAATCTAAAACATCTATCAAAATTAACGGATACAAATGTTTTTTTTAGAGGAAATTCAATTACATGCAAAGGGAAACCTGAAAATACCTTAATTTTTTGTGAAGCTATAAAGTTTTTGATTAATAAATATTTATTAACGAATATTATTGAAAAAGAAGATATATTATTATCAGTGAAAAAAAATATAAAACATGAAGAGACTAATGTTAAATCATTTAAACAATTAATTAAAACACCAAGAAAATCAGTTATTGCAAGATCTGAAAAACAATCAGATTACATTAAAGCTCTCAAAGAAAATGATATAGTAATGGCTTTAGGGCCTGCTGGAACTGGAAAAAGCTTTTTAGCAGTGTCAGTTGCGGTAACTTTACTTATGGAAAAAAAAATCGAGAGAGTAATTTTATCTCGACCGGCAGTTGAAGCAGGTGAAAAATTAGGTTTCTTACCTGGAGATATGAAGGAAAAGGTAGATCCTTACCTAAGGCCTTTGTACGACGCTTTGTATGAGCTTTTTGGAGCTGATAAAATAGATAAAAAAATAGAAACTGGAGAAATTGAAATAGCGCCATTAGCTTTTATGAGAGGTAGGACACTAAAAAATTGTTTTGCTATTTTAGACGAAGCACAAAACGCAACTGAAACTCAAATCAAAATGTTTTTAACTAGAATAGGAGAAAATTCTAAACTAGTGGTTAATGGAGATCCGTCGCAAATAGATTTGATAAATAAATCTCATTCAGGATTAATTAAATCTAAAAATATTCTAAAAGAGTTAAATGAAATTAGAATTGTCGAATTTGATCATAACGATGTCGTTAGACATCCATTGGTGTCCAAAATTATTAGGGCTTATCAAACAAGAAACACTGATGATAAAGATTAATGTCATTAATAATAATTTAAAATGGTTTTTTTTTATTAAAAATCCTAACAGCTATATTGATAGAAAAGTAAAAAAATTAAATTTAAAAAATAAAGATTTTAAAAAAAATATTATATTTTGTTCATTATTATTATCTGGAAATCAAGAAATTAAAAAACTTAATAAAAAATTTAGAAAAAAAAATAAATCAACAGATGTTTTATCGTTTCCATTTTATAATGAAAAAAATCTAAAAAAAAAATTAAAGAATGAAAAGGAAATTTATTTAGGTGATATAATTATTAATATTAACAAAGTAAGATTTAAAAAAAATTTAAAATTGTTTAAGTCTCATTTTGACAAATTGTGGATACATGGACTTGTTCATTTATTTGGACACGATCATAAAAGTGAAAAAGATCATAGAAAAATGAACAAGGTGGAAACAGATTACTTAAAGCACATTAGGTAATGCTAAAAAAGTATTTAAATAATCGCTATTTAATTTTGTATTTAACGCCGTTTAGTATGGGGTTATTAACAGTATTCGCTTTCCATCCGTACAATATAAAAGTGATTAATTTTTTAATATTACCAATCTTTTTTTTTCTTACAGCCTTTATTAATAAAAAATCTAAAAGAACTTATAGAAAAAAATCTTATCTAAAAAATTTATTTATATTTGGTTGTTTATTTGGTTTTGGATTTTATATAAGTGGAATTTCATGGATTACACACTCATTAACATTTGATGAAAATTTTAAAATATTAATACCATTTACTTTTATATTAATTCCTTTATTTCTAAGTCTTTTTACAGGTTTAATGACATTGTTTATCGGACCTTATTTAAGTTATAATTTTTTATCAATTTTTATTTTTTCAGCAGGTTTGGGATTTTCAGATTTTTTAAGAGCAAAAATATTCACAGGGTTTCCATGGAACTTATGGGCATACAGTCTTTCATGGTCAATAGAAGTACTTCAAATTTTAAATTTGATTGGATTATTTGCATTTAATTTAATGGCAATTACAATTTTTACACTGCCTGCTTTTTTATTTTTTAAAATTAGTAATTTTAAAAAAATAATAATTTCACTATTTTTTACAATTTTAATTTTAACAGTATATATTTTTGGAAGTTATGAAATCAATAAAAACAAAAATTTTATTAAGACGTTAAATGAAAAAATTAATATAAAAATAGTTTCTCCAAATTTTGAACTAGAATATGGTTTAGATATTAATGAAATAGAAAAAAAATTAAAAAAATTAATAAGATATAGTGAACCAAAAAATACCAAAAAAACTCTTTTTATCTGGCCTGAAGGAGTCTTTAGCGGCTATGGCTACAATGAGATTACTATTTTTAAAAATTTAATAAAAAAAAACTTTGATAAAAATCATTATATTATTTTTGGTGTAAATAAATTAGATGATAACACTGGCTTATTCTATAACAGTTTGCTTTTAGTAAATAATGAACTTGAAGTAATTGAACAATATAACAAACAAAAACTTGTACCTTTTGGTGAATTTGTGCCTTTCGAAGATTTATTTAATAAAGTTGGATTAAAAAAAATAACAGAAGGTTACGGTTCTTTTCAAAAAGGAAATAAATATAATAATATTAAAATTAACCAAGCAAACATTTTACCTTTAATTTGTTATGAGATTATATTTACAAGTTTCATTCAAAAGGCTAGCCTAGACACTAATCTAATAGTAAATATTTCAGAAGATGCATGGTTCGGAAACACAATTGGTCCAGACCAGCATTACATTAAATCTATATTTAGGGCTATTGAAAATGGAACTTTTTTAGTTAGATCTGCAAATAAAGGAATTAGCGCTATTGTAGACAATAAAGGAGTAGTCATAAAAAAATTAAATAGAAACGAAGCCGGTAATATAGAATTTGAAGTACCGTTGATAAATTCTAAAAAGAATAAAAATGATTTGATCTTTATTATTCTTTTAATTACATACTTTATTATCTTTAAATTTTATAAAAATAATAAGTATGAGCGATAATAAATTTTTGTTTACAAGTGAGTCTGTTTCAGAAGGGCATCCAGATAAAGTCTGCGATAGAATATCAGATATGGTAGTCGACTCCTATTTATCAAAAGATCCATTTTCTAGAGTTGCATGTGAGACTCTCACAACAACAAATAAGGTAGTATTAGCAGGTGAAACGAGGGGACCTAAGATTAATAAGGATGAACTTATTACGAAAGTAAGAGATTGCATTAAAGACATTGGATATGACCAGGACGGATTTAGTTGGAAGACAGCAAACGTAGAAACTTTTTTACATGAGCAATCAGCTGATATTGCAATGGGTGTTGATTCAAAAGATAACAAAGATGAAGGAGCAGGTGACCAAGGTATAATGTTTGGTTATGCTTGTAATGAAACTGAGGAATTAATGCCTGCACCAATTCACTATTCACATAAAATTTTAAGACTAATGGCTCAAGATAGAAAAAACGGTAGTCTTGCAGGAATAGAACCAGACTCAAAAAGCCAAGTTACAATGTTATACGAAAAAGATAAGCCGGTAAAAGTTACATCAGTTGTAATTTCTACACAACATTCTAAGGATTTAAATCTAGAAAAAGTCAAAGGTTTAATAATGCCTTATATCAAAAAATCTATTCCAGATAATTTTTTAACCGGCCTTAATCCTAAAGATATTTACATTAATCCTACTGGGCAGTTTATAATTGGAGGTCCAGATGGAGACACAGGTCTTACAGGAAGAAAGATTATTGTTGATACTTATGGAGGTGCAGCACCACATGGTGGAGGTGCGTTTTCTGGAAAAGACCCAACAAAAGTGGATAGATCAGCAGCTTATGTATCAAGATATTTAGCTAAAAATGTAGTTGCTTCAGGAGCTTCTGATAAATGTTTAATTCAATTAGCTTATGCAATTGGTGTGTCAAAGCCTTTATCAATTTTCATTAAATTAGCTAATGGTGATGAAGAAAAAGTAGAAAAAATTAAAAAAATTATTGAGGAAAATTTCAATTTGTCCCCTAGAGGTATTAGAGAAATGTTAAAATTAAATAACCCAATATACGAGGTTACCTCAGCGTACGGCCACTTTGGAAGAAAGCCAACAAATAAAGGTGAATTTACTTGGGAAAAAACTGATAAAGCTGATTTATTTAAGATGTAATCTTGAAAAAACCTTAATTTTCTACTAAAACTACTAAAATTATTGAATTTACAAAATGGGCAGTAGCCCATTTTTTTTTAGGAGAAATAAAAATGTTAAATAGAGGGCTAGATAAATTAGAACTTTTAAGAATAGTCGAAGCTGTAGCCAATGAAAAGTCTATAGATAAAGAGCTAGTGATATCTTCAATGGAAGACGCCATTCAAAAAGCTGCACTTACAAAATTTGGTAATGATAATAATATTGAGGTTATCATTGATAGAGAGAGTGGTAATATCAAGATTCAAAAAGTTTTAGAAATAGTAGAAAAAGTCGAGGACACAGCTAGAGAAATCACTTTAAAAGATGCTCAAAAAAACAATTCAAAAAATAAAGAATTAAAAGTTGGTGAAAAAATTGTTGAAGAACTTCCGCAAATAGATTTTGGACGTATAGCTGCACAAAGTGCTAAACAGGTGATTAGCAGCAGGGTTCGTGAAGCAGAAAAAAATAGACAATATGAAGATTTCATAGATAAGCAAGGGCAGATATTAAGTGGAATTATAAAAAGATTAGAATATGGTAATATAATAGTTGACCTCGGTAAAGCAGAGGGAGTTATTAAAAAAGATGAACTTATTCCAAGAGAAATTTTAAAAACAGGAGATCGTGTTAAAGCATACTGTTATGAAGTCAAAAAAGAATTAAAGGGTCACCAAATATTTTTATCTAGAGCTCATCCTCAATTTTTAGCAAAATTATTTTTTCAAGAAGTACCTGAAATTTATGAAGGCATTATAGAAATTAAGTCAGTTGCTAGAGATCCAGGTAGTAGAGCAAAAATTTGTGTTCATTCTCAAGACTCTTCAATCGATCCCGTAGGTGCTTGTGTTGGTATGAGAGGTAGTAGGGTTCAAACGATTGTTAATGAATTACATGGTGAAAAAATTGATATAATTAAGTGGACTGAAGATTTGCCAACATTAATTTCTGAGTCTTTATCTCCAGCAGAAATACAAAGGGTATTGATTGATCAAGACAATAAAAGAATTGATATTATTTTGACAGAAGAAAATTTGAGTAAAGCTATTGGAAGAAGGGGGCAAAACGTCAGATTGGCTTCTAAACTTACAAATTTTGAAATTGATATTTTAACTGACAAAGAAGATTCTGAAAGAAGGCAATCAGAATTCAAGGACAGAACTGAGACTTTAATTAAAAATTTAGAAGTAGACGAAACTCTAGGCCAATTATTGGTTTCAGAAGGATTTATTTCGATAGATGAAATATCTCAATCTAATCCAGAAGATATTTCAAAAATTGATGCAATAGATGAAGAAACAGCTAGTGAATTAATTAATAGATCAAAAGAAACTTTAATTAAACAAAAAGAAGCTGTATCACAAAAACTAAAAGAACTTGGAGTCGAAGAAGAATTAATAAATCTTAAAGGAATGACACAAGGAATGCTTGTAATTCTAGGTCAAAAAAATATTAAAAAAATAAATGATTTTGCTGATTTATCTTCGGATGAACTCATCGGTGGATTTGATGAAATAAAAGGAAAAAAAATTAGGATTGATGGTTATCTAGAGGAATTTTCATTATCGAGAAAAGAAGCAGATGATTTAATTATGGCGGCACGAAAGATAGCGTACAAATAATGTTATGGATAAAGATAAAAAAAAAACACTTACAATTTCATCTGATTTAAAAAAAAGAATTGATGCAAGTACACTCGCTCCTCCAGGTAAAAAGTCTTTTTCTGTAAAAAAAAAAGAACCCTTTAAAGGAAGCAAAAATCTCAACAGAGGAAGTCAAAATTTAAATACATCAAAAAGCCCAGATCCAAAAAAAAAAAATTTTGCAAGAAAATTTATAGAGCAGCAGGCTACTAAAGCTTTTATAAAAAAAGATGATAAACCAACTGGAAAAAGCAAATTAAAACTCAAAGGACCTATAGATAAAAGAGATTTCAAACTGACTGTTTCGAGAGCTTTAAATGTAGAAGAAATTGAAATTAAACAAAGAAGCTTAGCTTCTGTTAAAAGAGCAAGATTAAAAGAAAAAAAAACTGATGCAGATGGTGACAAAAAAGAATTTAAAAAAGTTTTACGTGATGTGAAAATACCAGAACAAATAACCATTCAAGAATTATCGAATAGAATGGCAGAAAAATCTAATGATATAATTAAGTTTTTATTCAATATGAAAGTAGTGGCTACAATTAACCACGTAATAGACAAAGATACAGCAGAATACATTGTTAAAGAATTTGGGCACACACCAGTCTTTGAAGAAAAATTGAATTTAGAAATTGGAAAAAAACAGGAGAAACTAGAGGGAGAAATAAAAATTAGACCTCCAGTAGTAACTATAATGGGCCATGTAGATCATGGTAAAACTTCATTGTTAGATGCGTTGAGAGACACGAATGTTGTTTCTGGAGAACATGGGGGTATAACGCAGCATATAGGAGCTTACCAAGTAAAGGCTAACAATAATAAATTAATAACATTTATAGACACGCCGGGTCACGCTGCCTTTACAGAAATGCGTGCACGTGGCTCGAAGATAACAGATATAGTAATTTTGGTTGTAGCTGCGGATGATGGAATAAAACCTCAGACTATTGAAGCCATCAAACACGCAAAAGCCGCCAAAGTTCCTATTATTGTTGCAATAAATAAATGTGATTTACCGGATAAAAATATTAGTAAAATTAAAAATGAAATGATGCAATATGAATTAATAGCTGAGGATTTAAGTGGTGAAACACTTTTTGTTGAAGTTTCTGCTTTAAAAAAAATTAATTTAGATAAATTAAAAGAAAGTATCTTACTACAATCAGAAATTCTCGATTTAAAATCTTCTTTTTCTGATCGAGCAAGAGGTGTAGTTATAGAGTCTAAGATTGACAAAGGTAAGGGACCTGTATCAACAATTTTAGTAAGCAACGGTAAACTTAAAAGAGGTGATCATTTTATTTGTGGTAACACCTGGGGAAAAGTAAGAGCAATGATTAATTATGATGGAAAAATAATAAACGAAGCACTCCCATCAATGCCTGTTGAAATTTTAGGAATGAATAGTTCTGCCTATGCAGGAGCTGAATTCATAGTAACTAAAGATGAAAGTGAAGCAAAAAAAATGGCAGAATTTAAACAAATGAATTCTGATAAAACTAAAGTATTAGTAAAGGATAAAACAGCTTTATTTGAAGAGAAAAAAAATAAAGATGAACTAAATATTATTATAAAATCTGATGTACAAGGTTCTAGTGAAGCCTTAAAAATGGCAATTAATAAAATTGAACACGAGGAAGTTGAGGCAAAAATTATTCTTTCAGATATTGGAATGATTAATGAAACAGATGTGTCGTTAGCAAAAGCATCAAAAGCAATTTTGATTGGTTTTAATGTAAAACCTAATAGAGAATCAAAAAAACTAGCTGAGGAACAAAAAGTTGATATTAAATATTTCAATATTATTTATGAAGCACTCGACTATGTTTCAAAATCTTTATCTGGTCTTTTAGAGCCAGATATTAAAGAAATAGTTTTAGGTAGCGCAGAAATACAAAAAGTTTTCGCAGTTTCAAATGCTGGTAAAATTGCGGGGTCTAAAGTTTTAAACGGTGAAATAAAAAGTAAATCTAAAGCAAGAATTATAAGAGATGGTGTTGTTGTTTATACCGGTGAAATCTTAACAATTTTTAGAGAGAAAAACCAAGTAAAAGAAGTGGGAACAGGTTTAGAGTGCGGAATTAGCTTAAAGGATTTTATAGATTTTAAAGAAAAAGATGTCATAGAGTCATTTTTAGCTGAGGAAGTACAAAGGTCAATTTAATGGGAAACCAAACTTCGCAAAAACCTTTTAGCCAGAGACAATTAAGAGTAGGGGAACTTGTAAAACAAAATTTAGGCGAGTTATTAATCAGAAATGAGGCTAAAATACCATCTATTAACTCAAAATTGATTACTGTTACAGAAGTAAGAATGACGCCAGATCTAAAAACAGCTAGAGTGTATGTTATTCCATTAGGAGGAACAGACACTAAAGAAACAGTTAGGATCTTGACGGAGTACTCACATCTTGTTAGAAGAGCCCTGTCTAAAAGGCTAGATATTAAGTTTCTTCCTAAACTTACTTTTGTAGAAGATAACTCATTTGAATACGCTGAAAAGATTGAAAAAATAATAAAGAAAAACAAAGAAGATGACAAAGAAAAAAAACGATACAATTAAATCTCTAGCCATACACGATAAAGATGTTGGTTCTACAGAAATACAAATAGGTTTACTTACTGATAAAATATCAAAATTAGCAGAACATTTTAAAAGTGCAAAAAAAGATAAGCACTCTGCTGTAGGAATGACTAAGTCAGTTAACAAAAGAAAAAAATTACTCTCTTACCTGAAAAAGCAAAAACCTGATTCTTATCAAAAGGTTTTAAAACAATTAAATTTAAGGAAATAATGTTTAAAATACATAAAGAAGAATTAGAAGTTAATGGTAAAAAATTAACTTTAGAAACTGGAAAAATAGCCAGACAAGCTGACGGAGCAATCATTGCAACTTGTGGCGAAACAGTTGTGATAGCAACTGTTGTCGGTGCAAAAAAATTAAGAGATGGACAAGATTTTTTTCCATTATCAGTTAATTATCAAGAAAAATATTATGCTGCTGGAAAAATACCTGGTGGATATTTTAAAAGAGAAGCTAGACCT
>Ga0209631_10005288_pt1 | contig 13747 bp, 13 predicted proteins | sample COG_08_FD_184752 | JGI IMG/M metagenome (GOLD analysis project Ga0209631, IMG submission 184752) | Pelagic Microbial community sample from North Sea - COGITO 998_met_08 (SPAdes) (version 2) | ecosystem: Environmental > Aquatic > Marine > Neritic zone/Coastal water | place: Helgoland, sampling... | reverse complement strand
TGCATTAATAAAATTGTCTAAATTTTATCATATTATCATGACCGCTAACTGAAATTAAATTATTATCATTAATATTGTTGATATCTTTTAATTTTAAAGCTTCAACAATTGTATTTTTTTCTCCTGGTGCTGATTTCATACCTGTATCATAATTTAATGAAGTTAAATAAATATTTTCAGGTATTTTAAAATCGTCGAAGTCCTCTTTATAAAGTGCATTTTCTACAAAATCTTTAAATATAGGTAAAGCAGCTTTAGATCCTGTCTCAAATTTTCCTAGACTTTTTGGATTATCAAATCCAATATAAACACCTATAACTAAATTTGAAGAAAACCCTATGAACCAAGCATCATAATTATCATTAGTAGTCCCTGTTTTTCCTGCTAATGGAACTTTAAGAGATCTTAATTTTTTTGCTGTTCCTCTTTGGACAGCTCCTCTTAGTATAGATACCATTTGATAAGCTGTCTCTTCACTAAATACTCTTTTATTAGTATTTTCAATTTTTGGGTAATTTATTGATTCATTAATAAATTTATCACACCCTATACATTTCCTATTTTGTGCTTGAAAAATTGTTCTACCTCTTCTGTCTTGTATTCTTGAAATTAAATTTGGTTCAATTTTTTTTCCCCCATTAACAAATGGTGCGTATCCTGAAGTAAGATTAATTAAAGATGTTTCAGCTGCGCCTAACGACACAGACAACAATTCAGGAATTTCTTCATATATATTTAATTTTTTGGATAAATCTAAAATTTTATTTAAACCTAAGATTTTAGCTATTCTAACAGTCATTAAGTTTCTAGAATATTCAATTCCTTTTCTAAAAGTTGAAGGACCGTAAAATTTTTTTCCATAATTTTCAGGTTTCCAATTTTTAAGGCCTACTCCCTGACTTTCAACAAATGGTGCATCAAGAATTATTGAATTAGGAGCAAAACCATTTTCTAATGCTGCGGCATAAACTATTGGCTTAAAAGCAGAACCAGGCTGTCTCTTAGCTTGCGTAACTCTATTAAATTCACTTGATTTATAATTAAATCCACCTGCTAGTGCTTTTACATCACCTGTAAAAGGATCTAGTATAACTATTCCTCCGTTTACTTTTGGGTATTGTTTTAATGACCAGTTATTATTTTCTTTTTTTATAAAAATAATATCACCTTTACTATATTTATCAGAAATAGATTTATTTTTAGGAATTGTCCATTTTAGATTTTTTTTTGTCAAAATTCCTTCTACATTTTTTTTATTTTTATTAATTGTCTTAAATTTTAACTGTGTATTATTTACCTCTATAATCTCAGCAAATTCCCACTTTAATGTTGGATCAAGTTTAATTTTATCTAATAAATTTTTCCAATTTTTATATTTAATTTTATTAGTTAATGGCCCGCGCCAACCATGTCTTCTATCATAATTTTCTATACCTTTTCTTAAAGATTTTATTGCTTGAATTTGATAACTAATATTTAAAGGTGTTCTAATACTTAAACCTTGTGAGTATAATTTTTCAAAACCATAATTTTCATTTACCGATCTCCTTACTTCCTCTGTATAAGAGTTTGCTTCGTTAACAATTTCAATTTTTCTTTTTTTTAAATTTAATTGTAAATTTTGAAATTCATCTAGTTTTTGTTTTGATATAAAATTATTTTCCTCCAGATTTTGAAGTACTAAATTTCTTCTAAACTTTGCAACTTCAGGATATCTATGTGGGTTATATTTGCTTGGAGCTTTTGGTAATGCTGCTAATAAAGCTGAGTCAGAATAAGTCAATTCTTTTATCGATTTATCAAAATATTCCAAACTTGCTGCGGCTATACCGTAGGTACCTTGTCCTAAATATATTTGGTTAAGATACAACTCTAAAATTCTTTCTTTTGTATAGGCCCTCTCTATTCTAAAAGCTAAGATTGCTTCCTTGACTTTTCTTTTCATAGACACTTCATTTGTTAAAAGAAAATTCTTTGCAACTTGCTGGGTTATTGTAGAAGCTCCTTCAAGTCTTTTATTTTGCGAGATATTTTTAATATTTTTAAAAGTGGCTCTTAATATACCTTTAGCATCGACTCCTGGGTGATTAAAAAAATTTTTATCCTCTGCTGATAAAAAAGAATTAATCACTATATCAGGAATAGACTCAAACGGAACAAATAACCTTTTCTCAATAGCATATTCAGCTATAAGTTTTCCATCTGCAGAATAAACTCTACTTGAAATAGGTGGTTGATAATTTGATAGTTTTTTATAATCAGGTAGTCCAATGGAAAAATACCATAATGTTGAAAAAGCAAATAACAGAATAGTTATAAGAAATATAATCAAAAATTTGATAGAAAAATTAAGAAAATTTAACATTTAATCTAGTTATTAATAAAAAATTTGACTTTCTTTAGGCATTAAAATTTAAATATGTATATTTATTCATAAAATTGTATAAAATAATACTATGCCAGTTTTAAAATTAACAGATTTCAACAAAATAAAAGGAATTCAGTCAAAATGGAAAAAAATTTATATATCGATGCTTCGCATCCTAACGAAACTCGTATTGTTCTTAAATCACAAAATGCAATTGAAGAGTACGAATTTGAAGATAAAAATAATTTAAATTTTAAAAACAACGTTTACCTTGCAACAGTAAGTAGAGTAGAACCCTCTTTGCAGGCTGCATTTGTAGATTTCGGAAGAGAAAGACACGGTTTTTTAGCTTTTAATGATATTCAGTCAGATTACTACCAGATACCATCTGAAGATAAAGAAAAATTAAAATCTGCTGAAGAAAAAATTAGAGAAAATCTAAAAGATAAGGCCGTAGACTCTTTTCAAGAAAATTCTCAGTCTGAAACTTCTAATAATGATATCGATGACAAAAATAAAGAGGATCAATCTGAAGAAAATGAAGATAAAAAAAAGAATTATCGTGAAGAAGTAAAATCATCATTCGGTATCAAAAAATATAAAATTCAAGAAGTAATTAAACCTGGTCAAGTAATATTAATACAAGTTATAAAAGAAGAGAGAGGTCAAAAAGGAGCTGCGCTTACAACATTTGTTTCCTTAGCTGGAAAATACATGGTCTTAATGCCTAATACTGCCAAAGGTGGAGGTATATCTAGAAAAATATTCAGCTCCTCCGACAGACAAAAAATAAGAAATATTTTAAATCAAATAAATATCCCTAAAAGTATGGGGGTAATTGTAAGGACCGCAGGTGCAAATAAAACAAAAAATGAAATAGATAAAGATTTTCAAAATACTCTTAAAACTTGGGAAAAAATAAAGGAGAAAGCATTAGACTCTAATGCTCCAAGCTTAGTTTATGAAGAAGGTGATATTATAAAAAGAACCTTAAGAGATACATACGATAACGATACAAAAAATGTTTATATTGAAGGTAATGAGGCTTATCAAAAGGCAAAAAAATTTATGAAAGAATTAATGCCAAAAAATGTAAAAAATATAAAAAAGTATAGAGGAAAAATCCCTCTTTTTCATGATGCAAATATAGAAAAAGATTTAAATAATATTTATGAACCAACAGTAAAATTAAAATCTGGAGGATATTTAGTGATTAATCCTACGGAGGCATTAGTTGCGATTGATATTAATTCCGGGCAATCTACAAAACAAATTAATATTGAAAAAACTGCCTTAAATACTAACATTGAAGCTGCAGAGGAAATAGCACATCAAATAAAATTAAGAGACTTGTCTGGTTTAATTGTTATCGATTTTATCGATATGATGAATTTCTACAATAGACGAACCGTAGAAAAAAAAATGAAAGAGAGTATTAGAAAAGATAGAGCTAGAATTCAAACTGGGAGGATTAGTAACTTTGGTCTACTTGAAATGACTCGACAAAGATTAAGAGAAGGATCAATAAAGTGGGAAACGCAACTTTCTCTAGGATCATTTTCTCAAAAAATTTTAAAAAAGATTCAATACTTGGCATTTAGCGATAAAGTGAAAATGGTAAAATCTTATGTTCCTGAAAAAGTAAAATTATTTATTGAAAAAAATTTAATAGATGAGTTAAAATATTTTCAAAAAAAATACCTATATAAAGTTGAAATATTATCAGATACAAAATTGATAATTCCTGAATATAAAATTGAATTAATAAATAAATCAAAAAAACTTATTAATACAATTGAAAATATTAACAAAACTTTAGAGACGAAAAAATTTAACAAAGATAAGACTAAAGATAAAAAAATTAAAAAAAAAGAAGTAAAGAAAACAAAGAAAGAAGTTAAAAAAAAGAAATTAAAAAATACATTAAGAACACTTTGGGTAAGAAGAAAAAAAACTAAATCAACCCTTTGATTGGAGAGCTTGGTATAGCAAAGTAATTTTTTTGCATCCTTTCTGCTAAATAAGAATTTCGCCCAGAAATTACTGCATCTTTAAAAGCTTTAGCCATTAAAACTGGTTTTTTTGCATTCGCTATAGCGCTATTAATTAACACACCATCACATCCTAATTCCATCGCGATAGTTGCATCCGATGCAGTACCAATGCCAGCATCTACAATGACAGGAACTTTACTTTGTTTAATTATCAAAGATATATTTATCTTGTTTTGTAAACCCAAACCTGAACCGATCGGTGAAGCTAATGGCATAATAGCTGAAGCCCCGTTATCCTCTAATTTTTTTGCCAATAGAGGATCATCAGAACAATAAACCATTACTTTAAATCCTTCTTTAACTAATATTTTTGTAGATGTAATTGTTTCGATCATATTTGGATATAATGTTTTCTTATCACCTAAAACTTCTAGTTTAACTAATTTCCAACCTCCCATTTCCCGGGCCAGTCTAAGAGTTCTTAGAGCATCATTTGAATTAAAACATCCGGCCGTGTTTGGTAAAAATGTTATTTTTTTAGGATTAAGATAATCTGTTAATATTGGTTTTTTTTTATCTAATATATTTATTCTTCTTACTGCAACAGTAACCATATCTGCACCTGACGCCTGAACAGCTTTGGCAGTTTCTGAAAAATTTTTATACTTACCGGTTCCTACAATTAACCTAGATTTAAGATATTTTCCTGCAACTTTTAAAAAATTTTTTTTCAAATTAACCTCCTCCAATAAAATGAACAATTTCTACTTTATCATCATTTTTTAAATATTTTTTTTTATAATTGACTTTTGAAATAATTATTCCGTTATGCTCAATAGCAATTTTTTTGTTAATTAATTTATATTTTTTTAATAAATCGAGTAACGAAAAGTTTGATTTAATTGATATATTTTTTCCATTTAATTGTATTTTTGCCATAATTCAGCTAATCAGTGATAATAATAAATATTAATGAATAAAATTATAATTCTTAATGGTCCAAATCTCAACCTTTTAGGTGAGAGGGAAAAAAATCAATATGGAAGCTTTACGTTAAAGGATATTGAAAAAAATTGTAAAGATTTTGCTGCCAAAAATAATATAGATCTTTCTTTATTCCAGTCTAATATTGAAGGAGAGTTAGTAGATAAAATTCAGAAATCAAGAAATGAACAAAATGGATTAATTATTAATGCAGGTGGTTACACTCATACTTCGGTTGCTATACACGATGCTTTAAAAATACTTAAAATGCCTATTATTGAATTGCATATAAGCAACATTTATAATAGAGAAGAGTTCAGGCATAAATCTTTAATAAGTAAATTAGCTAAAGGAATTATTTGTGGTTTTGGGGCTAATGGATATATGATGGCTCTAAAAGCAATGAATGAATTTTTATAAGAATGAAAATTGATAAAAAATTAATTAAAGAACTTGTAGATAATTTAAAAGAATTTAGTTTAACTGAATTAGAGTATCAAGATGGTCCAACTAGAATCAAAGTATCAAAAGCTTCTAAAGCTATAGAGCAAGTAAAAGGAAATGCGGTTGTTTCTCAAAATAAAACAGTTTTAAAATCTTCAGATGATAGCGATGGAATTAGAGTTAAATCTCCGATTATTGGCACAGCCTACTTAGCTGCTGAGCCAGGTGCTAAAAAATTTATTGAAGTCGGAGATAAAATTAAAAAAGGACAAACCGTAATGATTGTTGAGGCTATGAAAACAATGAACCATGTCCCTTCAACATCTGATGGTGTCGTAAAAAAAGTGCTAGTCGAAGACAGTCAACCTGTAGAGTTTGGTCAAACTTTAGTTCTCCTTAAATAAACAATGTTTAAAAAAGTTTTAATAGCTAATAGAGGAGAAATAGCTGTTAGAATTATCAGAGCTTGTAAGGAATGGGGTATAGGAACAGTAGCTGTTCATTCTGATGTTGATGCTGACTCCATGCATGTAAGACTCGCTGATGAGAGTGTTTGTATAGGCTCACACCAACCACAAAATAGTTACCTGAACATTTCATCAATAATGTCAGCTGTTGATCTAACGGGAGCAGAAGCGATTCACCCTGGCTACGGATTTTTATCGGAGAATGCAAAATTTTCTGAAATAGTTAATAAACATGGAATAAAATTTATTGGTCCAAGCGCAAGTATAATTTCAAAAATGGGAGATAAGATACAGGCAAAAAAAATAGCTAAAAAATATGGCCTACCCATAATTGAAGGTTCTGAAGGTGGAGTAAAAGCTGTTAGTGAAGCAAAATCATTATGTAAAGAAATTGGATACCCAGTACTTATTAAAGCTGCGGGTGGAGGTGGAGGAAAAGGAATGAAAATAGTTGAAGAAGAAAGTCAATTAGAGAATTTATTTTTAACCGCAAAAACAGAAGCTAAAAAATTTTTTAATAATGATGAACTTTATATAGAAAAATATTTTAAAAACCCAAGACACATAGAAGTTCAAATAATGTCTGGAAAAAACAAGACTGTTCATTTAGGTGAAAGAGATTGTTCGGTGCAAAGAAGGCATCAAAAATTAATTGAAGAAACCCCTAGTCCTGTTTTAACTAATGAACAACGAAAAGATTTATTAGAAAAAACGGTAAAAATGGTAGAACAAATAAATTATGAGGGTGCTGGTACTGTAGAATTTATTTATGAGAATGGAAAATTTTATTTTTTAGAAATGAATACTAGAGTTCAAGTAGAACACCCAGTAACAGAAGTCCAAACAGGTATTGATATCGTTAAAGAACAGATATGGATAGCATTTACTGGTGAAACTGCACTTAAACAGACAGATATTGACCCTAGAGGTCATTCAATTGAATGCAGAATTAATGCTGAAAATCCAGCATTAGACTTTCAACCAAGTCCAGGTACAATTTCAGTCTGTCATCAGCCGTCAGGATTTAGAACAAGAGTTGATGGTTCCATATTTCAAGGTTGTAAAGTAACTCCATTCTACGATAGCTTAATTGCAAAAGTTATTTGCAAGGGTCGGAATAGAACGGAAGCTATTCAAAGAACGTTAAGATCTCTAGATGAATTTGTTTTAGAAGGAATCAGCACTACAATTGATTTACATAAAAAAATATTAACGCACAAAAAATTTATAAATTCAGATTTTGATACAAACTGGTTGAGTAGAGAAAAGTTTTATTAAACATTGTAACAATTTAATAATTGTAAATCATAAATAGCATGATCAAATGGTGTTAAACTTGGATCTGATGCAAACGTCCATCCATTAAATATAAATACCTTATCATTTTCGTTTTTTGTTAAATCTTTAACTTGCATGTATGCAGCATTATCTATTTTATTATTTACTTTTACTTTTGCACATTTTAATATTTTAATTTCTAAAGGTCCAAATTTTTTTATTTCATCGAAATTAACGATAATATGAGATGATTTTGCAGTTATTTTATCTAAACCTATTAGTATAGCATGTGAAGTTCTGGGGAGATTGTCTGACTTTTTTTTTTCTTTTAAATTTTGATCACTTGTAAAATGATCATTATGTTCATTTAATTCTTCAAAGCTTGGTTTTATTTTATCTAGATTAATTAAAGGAGTACTTGTGATTTTATCCTCTGCAAAAGAAAAATTTGTTATAAAAAAAAATAGAATTAAAAATAAACTAATTTGCTTCCCAAGTTTCATATTTTTTTTTAACGTCGTCTTTATTTATTTTAATAGGCTTAAAACTATTCTTTGAACCTGTTTGGTTTTCTAAATGTTTTTTTTGCCAAAGATATTTTTTTTGGTCATTTTCTTTTGGAATTTTATCTATCGTATGATGAATCCACAAGTACCAATCAGAAGTAATTTTTGTTGCCTCTATATTCTTAGAATAAATTACCCATCTCTCATTTTTTTTACTTTGATAGTATTTATTTCCAAACCCATCTTTTCCAACATAAGTGCCATAAAACAAAGTCTTGAGAAAAGTCCCAAAGGTTTGCTTATGCCACCACGTAAAAATAATATTTAAATTCATAATTAATATTTTAAATCCACACAATCCTTAATTGCATTATAATAAAATAGACACTAAGAAAAATTAATATATATCTTAATTATTAAAGATTCCATTTATTTATGAAAAAATTTATTGTTGAAACTTACTATACTTGCACTTTTAAGACTGTTCATACTTTAGACAATTTAAATGATAAAGAATTATCTAAAATTGACCAAAGAACTGACGGTAATGTTGAAGTTATTGATGTTAAACTTAATAACAGAAAAACAAAAAAAATCGGTAATAAAAAAAATGAAAAAATTGATAGTGCAAAAATAGAACGATCTATTCCTGATAGCATTAAAAATAATATTGTAAACGCTAATAAAGATAAAAAAGTAGAAAATACAAATAGCCTAAAGATTAAGAATCATGCTCGTTTTAAAATGCCAGATCGAAGAAAGGGCTATATTCAAAAAGCACAAATAGGAGATCATAAAGTATATCTTCATACAGGTGAGTATGATGATGGAAAGATTGGTGAAATTTTTATTGACACAAATAAAGAAGGAGAATTGGTTAAAGCAATGATGAACAACTTTGCAATAGCTATTTCACTTGGTTTACAATATGGTGTGCCTTTAGAAGAATATGTTGACGCTTTTTTAGATACTAAATTTGAACCATCAGGTAATGTTGCTGGAAATGATAGAATTCTCAGCGCATCATCAATATTAGATTATGTTTTTAGAGAGTTAGCTATTTCATACTTAGGTAAAGAAGATTTGGCTCATACTCCATCAATAGGAAGTTCTAAAGATATTTCTGTAGATGATGGGGATGATAAATTTCTAAAAATTGTTAAAAATATTACTTCAAAAGGATTTGTAAGAAGCAACTATGAAGAAAAGCTGGTCGATCTTACTGATGTAAGAATTAACCTTAAAACTAAAAATTAATTTTTTTTAATATCTTTTTTTATTCCTAATTCTTTTAATTGTTTGTTATCTACTTCTGATGGTGCTTTCATTAATAAGTCTTGTGCATTTTGGTTCATAGGGAATAAGGTTATTTCTCGTATATTTTCTTTACCTGCTAATAGCATAACAATTCTGTCAATTCCTGGAGCAATTCCTCCGTGCGGTGGCGCACCATAACTTAAAGCATTAATCATACCGCTAAATTTTTCATTAACATCTTTTTCACTATAACCCGCTAAAGAAAACAATTTATACATTAATTCCGGTATATGATTTCTTATAGCTCCTGAAGATAGTTCAATTCCATTACAAACAATATCATATTGATAAGCTTTAATTTCTAATGGTTTATCCAAATTTAAATCTTTAATATTTCCTTGCGGCATAGAAAAAGGATTGTGGCTAAATATTATTTTTTTAGAAATATCGTCATATTCATACATTGGATAGTCCACTATCCAACAAAAGGCAAATTTGTTTTGATCAATAATATCTAAGTCTCTTGCTATTTTATCTCTAGCTAGAGAAAGTATTTTTTCAATCTCTTTTTTTTTACCGCAAGCTAAAAAAATACTGTCCCCAACCTCAGCGCTACAAATCCTCATTATTTCTTTTAATGACTCTTCGCTAAAAAATTTTCCAACAGGTCCTTTGCCTCTAATTTCTTTATCTTGTTCAATAGTAAAATATGCTAAACCAGAAGCTCCCTGTTCTTTCGCCCATTTATCAATATTATCAAAAAAACTTCTTGGCTTATCTTTTGTGTTTTTTGTAATTATAGCTCTAACGATAGAACCTGATTTTACCAAACTCTTAAAAATATCAAATTTTACATCTTCTCTAGTAAAAATATTTGTTAATTCCTCGATAATTAATGGATTTCTTAAATCTGGTTTATCTGTGCCATACTTTTTCATTGATTCATCATAAGGAATTTTTTGAAATTTATCATTTAAGATTTCTTTTGATGAAAATTCTTTAAATAATTTAATCATTAATTTTTCAACTACTTGAAAAACATCTTCTTGCACCACAAATGACATCTCCAGATCTAATTGATAAAATTCACCTGGACTTCTGTCAGCTCTAGCGTCTTCGTCTCTAAAACATGGTGCGATTTGAAAATATTTGTCAAAACCTGAAACCATAATTAATTGCTTAAATTGTTGCGGGGCTTGTGGTAAAGCGTAAAATTTTCCAGGATTTAATCTACTAGGGACCAAAAAATCTCTAGCACCTTCAGGACTTGAGGAAGTTAAAATTGGAGTTTGATATTCTAAAAATCCTAAATTTAACATTTCAGTTCTAATAAAAGAAATAACTTTTGAACGTAAAATAATATTATTGTGCATCTCTTCTCTTCTGAGATCTAAAAATCTATATTTTAGTCTTATATCTTCTGGATAATCTTGTTCTCCAAAAACTGGGATTGGTAATTCTTTTGCGTTAGATAAAATTTCAACTGACTCTATTGAAACTTCGATCTTACCTGTTTTTAAATCTAAATTTTGTGTGCCGTCTGTTCTTTTAACAACCTTTCCACTGATTTTTAAAACTGATTCAGGTTTAGTTTTTTCTAATAGTGGAAAAAAATTGTTATTATTTTCTATTACACATTGAGTAATTCCATAATGATCTCTAAGGTCTATAAATAATAAATTCCCATGGTCCCTTTTTCTATGCAACCAACCAGATAAATAAACATTTTTATTGATTTCTTTCTCCTGTAGCTCTGAGCAATTATGTGTTCTATATTTATTCATCTATTTAATACTTTTTTTATTAGATTAATATTTATAGATTTTCCAGTAGATAACGACAATTCATCAATATCTTTTAAAAATTTGAACATTTTTTCATAAGATCTTTCAACATTTTTAATAATATATTCTGATATTTTTGGATTAAGGTTTATCTGTTTGTCTGAAAATGATTTGGATATAATTACTTGAAGCAAATCATCTGTTGGCAATTCTATGCCTATAAATACGAAACTATTAATTCGTGACTGTAGATCTCTAAGGTCATGATTTAATTCTTTAATTGGTAAAACAGTATTTATAACGAGATAATTTTCTAATTGCCTTGATTGATTGAGAATCGAATAAAATAATTTTTCATCAATATTATTTTGATAATTATCTATAATTAAACATTCTATAGAATTCATTTCTTCTAAAACTATGTTGTTGACATTTTTAGCTTCAACTAATTTTATTTTTTTAATTTTTTTTTCTAAAATTTTTGATAAATGGGTTTTTCCTGATCCAGATGCACCAAAAACGTTTAACCATTTACCTGGCCAGCTTGGCCAGCTTTCTATTAAATTATATACTGCAAAATTATTACTCGAAACATAAAAATCCTGCTCAAAATATTTAGCTGCAAAAGGAAACTTAAATATTAATTGACTCATTAAATAATCTTAATGCTCCATTGATCATCTATTAATCTTAGGTTAATTTTTTGATTTTCTAATTCCCTTTTTATCCTATCTAGTTTTCCTAAATATTTTATTTTTAAGTTAACAGTTTTATTATTAAACTTTTGAATATAGATGCTCTCAATTAAATCTATTTTTTTTAATCTTGCGTTTAATTCTACTAAATTACTTTTTTCACTAATTATAAATTTTGCGTTCAAAAATGAAGGTGCTCTAACATCAATTAAATTTTGTGATTTGACAGTATTAGTAATCTCTTTTTTTATTTCTACAATAATTTTATCGTAAAATTTTTTTTTATCTAATTCAAATCTTTCTACGGTAATATTCTTTACAATAATTTTTCCTAAAATTTTTGTTTTTAAATAAATTTTTTCTTTTTTAAAATTATTATCTTCAATTAATGCTATTGCTAAATTTTTATCTAAATATTCTTGGAATATTGTTTTCAATTGTAAATCAAATAAATTATCTCTTTTTAAATTTATTTTTTGAATTATTTCAATATTTTCTAATGGGATAATAAACTCAATTATTTCATTATCATAGATCTCGTTCCAATTATTATAAAAGTAGTTTTGATTATAAATAAAAATTTGATTATTCTTTCTTAATATTGGTAAAATAAATAATTCTTTATTAGTGATTTCTGAGTAAGAAATTTTCTTATTATAAAATAAATTATGTATTTTATCTTTATCAAAAGAAATATTATAATTTATTTTTTCAATGTTTTTATTCGTTATTATATTTGATACTTGATAGTATGTAACTAATTCTTTAATTTCAAAAAACTTGAGTTCTGCCAATTTCTTGCTATCTTCTTTCAATAAAATTTTATCTAATAGCTCTTTAAAACCTTTTTCAATAGCTTGATTGGCTAATTCATCATTGTTACTTTTGCCTTTTTTTTCAATTTCAATATTATTAACATTAAATATGTTGGTATTTGATAAAACATTTCCAGTTTCCAAAAAAACAATTAAAATAAAAAATAATAATTTGTAAGATTTCATAAAAAGCTAAATATCATTTTATAAATGAAAAAAATAAAAAATAGTTATAAAAAAAGCGGTGTAGATATTTCATTAGCTACTAAATTGGTAAAACACATATCTATTTTATCAAAAAAAGGTGTCCAAAAAACGAAAAACTCTTTTGATAGAGAGGCAATTGGTGGTTTTGGATCTTTATTTGATATTAGTAAAATTCAAATTAAAGATCCAGTAATAGTTTCTTGTACAGATGGTGTTGGTACAAAAATTGACTTAGCTAATAGATTTAAAAAATTTGATACTATTGGTATTGATTTAGTTGCTATGTGTATAAATGACTTAATTGTGCAAGGTGCTAAGCCGTTATTTTTTTTGGATTATATTGCTGTTGGTAAACTTAATTTAAGTAAAACAAAAAAAATTTTAAAAGGCATATTCAAAGGGTGTAAAATATCAGGATGTAAACTAATAGGTGGTGAAACTGCCGAAATGCCCGGGATATACTCAAAAGATAAATTTGACCTCGCTGGATTTAGTGTAGGCATAGTTTCTAAAAAAAAAATTTTAAGTAAAAAAAAAGTAAAAGAAAATGATATAATTTTAGCTATTCCTTCTAGCGGAATACATTCTAATGGCTATTCATTAGTAAGATCAATCTTAAAGAATAATAAAATTTCAAATCGTCTAAAAAAAGAAATTATTAAACCTACTAAAATTTATTCTAACGAGATTTTGAAATTAGCAAATTATAATCTTATAAATGCTTCTGCTCACATCACAGGAGGTGGTTTAGTTGAAAATTTATTAAGATCTGTGCCTGAACATTTAGCGCTAGATATTGACCTCTCTAAAATCAAAACAACTAAAATATTTAAATGGTTAAAAAGTAAAAATATTTCTGATAAAGAAATGATGAGTACTTTTAACTGTGGTATTGGTTTTTGTCTTATAGTTCCAAAAAAAAATATTTCTAAAATAAAAAGATTCTTT
>Ga0209631_10005281_pt1 | contig 13762 bp, 10 predicted proteins | sample COG_08_FD_184752 | JGI IMG/M metagenome (GOLD analysis project Ga0209631, IMG submission 184752) | Pelagic Microbial community sample from North Sea - COGITO 998_met_08 (SPAdes) (version 2) | ecosystem: Environmental > Aquatic > Marine > Neritic zone/Coastal water | place: Helgoland, sampling... | reverse complement strand
CCGTCCCTTCTTCGCCTTCGGTCGATTCCCCCTTGCCGAGCAGACCCGCGAGCTGGAGGAGGATGGTGGACTTACCGACGCCGGGGTCGCCGCCCACGAGGATCATGCCGCCCGGCACGACACCGCCGCCCAGCACCCTCTCGATCTCCTTGCCGAGGTCCTGCGACAGGCGCATCCTCGGCATGGTGGTACCCTTAGCCTTGCCGCCGAGGACATCCTTGAGCGACCTCGGCTGGTTAGCCTCGGCGACCCATCCGGACTTGACCCGGCTGGATTTACGACCGATGCCGATGGAGGATGCCTCCTCGATGGCGACATCTTCGGCGATCCTCGCCACCGCGCGCGCGCCCGCGCCGCCTCCCGAGCTCTTCCCCGAGGATGCGGAGGCGGGCTCGGAGACGCCGCGCATGACCTTCATGGAGTCCCACACCTTGCACCCGGGGCACTGGCCGTACCACTGGTTGGCGTCGTAGCCGCACTCGGTGCAGACGTACGCCTGTTTTACCTTCTTGGCCTTGGCCGAGCCGCTCGCCGCGCGCGTGACGAGCGAGCACGGGGCCCTTCGCGACATCGACGCGGGTGCCCGATGTTTAGGCGGGAACCCTTGGCCCGTGAGAGACCTGCGGCTGCCCGCGAGGAGCGCCGCGGTCGCCGATCGACCGCTCGCGGCGTTCATGGATGTCGTCGATATCGTGCTCATGGAAATCACACGTGCGAACGCTCTCGCGAGGTGTCTCCCGCGCATGCGCCACGACACTGTGGACTGATGAGAGACTGAAATCCAAAAAAATCTTTTGGAAACAACTGTTCTGTGAAGTCGAGCTAACAACGCACCACAGACGGGAGCACCAACCCCTTCAGGCACGCCATGTCGATGATAAGCAAAGCATCCGGGTACGCCCCGGGATGGATGGAGGACTACGGCACCGTGGCATCCGCCCTCCACTCCAACTACTCCGCCGTTCGCGGCTTCAGCACCGGCGATCTGACGGTGGGCATGACGTACCTGTGGGACGCGGAGAGGAAAAGCCGCAAGGCTTCCCAGGCTGGCAGCGCGCACCTGCCCTACCCCGGGGACTGCGGCGCGGTGCACAAAGACGAGTCGGACGAGTTCCGCAGGCTGTGCATCGCCGTCGACGCCTCCTATCTCACCGACAGGAACGAGCTCGTGGACACCCTCAAGACGATCGGGCACGAGATCCACGACTCGGTGCAGAAGAGCACCTTCCAGGAGCCCGCGTTCTTCATCAGCGAGTCGCAGGCGCGCAACGAGGTGTTCTTCGTGATTCGCGGCACGGCGAGCATGAAGGACGCGCTCACGGACGGTGACTGCGCCGCCGAGGACCTCAACAGCACTCTGCCCGAGTTCGCCGGCGTCAAGGCCCACCGCGGCATGACAAAGTCAGCCCACGCGCTCCTCGACAAGCACGCGTCCAAGATTTGCAAGTGCGTCGAGATGTTCGAGCTCAAGAAGAAGAAGCCGCGGTTCATCGTGCTGGGACACTCGCTCGGCGCGGGTACCGCCGCGATCGCCTCCATCCTCCTCAAGGAGAAGCTCGGCAAGACCCCGGTGGAGTGCGTCGCCTTCGCCACCCCGCCGTGCCTCGACGCCAAGGGATGCCAGGCTAGCGCTCATCTAAAATCCATCGTCTGCCACGACGACGTCATCACCCGCGCGTCCCGCCAGAACGTCGACGACCTCTTCATGAGGATCCAGGAGATCAACTGGAAGGACGACTTCTCCAAGGATGTCAACAAGCTGCACACCGTGCAGGCCGCCAAGGCTGCGTCGGTCACGCTCGCGTCCATGCAGAAGAGCGCCATGTCCGCCGCGTCGTCCTTCGCCGAGCAGGCTAAGAAACGGATGGCTTCGTCGAGCGGCGGCGGCGGTAACAAGAACGTCGAGAAGGCCAAGGCTGCCGCGGGCGCCGCCGCGTCCGTCGCCGCCGCGGGCGCCGCCAAAGCCGCCGCGGGTGCCAGCGCGCTCGCGGGCAAGTTCTCGAGCATGATGTCCAAGAAGGCCGCCGCGCCCGAGGATGATGCGGATGACGCGGACCCCGCCGACCTCGTCGACCTGTTCGTCCCCGGCAAGATTTACCACTTCAGGCGCTCGCCCCACGGCGCCGGGATGTACGCGTCCGTCATCCGATACGACGCCCCGACCCTGCGACGCATCGAGCTCTCCAGCTCCTACGTCGAGGACCACAGCCTCTCCGAGTACAAAGAAGCGCTGGACATGTTTTCTTGTCAGATGAACAACATCGGCAAGTTCCCCGGCGGCGTGATGGCCCCCGAGGTTGAGGGCGCGCTCGAGATTTACGACGGGTACGCCCCGGACTACGGCGTCGGCTCCTGGAAGGAGGCCCCGGGGTGCTTCATCCTGCCGCACGAGCTCTGTTTGAAGCGTCCAAACAAGGACGGCGAGCTCATGCCGTTCAAGACGGAGCTCGGCGGCGGGGGGTACGTCGCAGAAAAGTACGAGTTTAAGAGCAAGGGCGAGTGGGGGATCAAGATTGAGGTCAAGAGCGACGATAAGAAGGCTAAGACGTTGAGACTCTACGTCCCGGGCGGTGAGGCGGAGCACGCCAAGTGGCTGGCCGCCATCCAGAGGTGCTGCGCCGGTGTGTGCGGCGCACCCGCGCCTCCCGACGTCACGGAGAAGGAAGTTGCCAAGCCCAAGAAGTCCTTCGTGTTTGGCGGGCACTCCTTCTTCTGAAGCCGTGCGTGTGCCCATCGTAACTTATCACCATATCATGTAACCTTACAAATAAAATAATCACATCTAATGTTTCGCGAACGCACGGTGTTCACTGTCTCAGTCGCGTCACCGGTCCCAGCTCGGGTCGAAGGAACCTGCACTCGGACGGCTCTGCCCAGCCAGCCTGCATCCTTTTCCGGGCAATCTCCTCCTGCCGGTCCCTCTCTATCCTCCACGCGGTGTCCTCTGGGCTGAGGTCGCCGACGTACACCGAGTCACCCACGCGCACGTCCCCGCCCCGCAGAACTTCGCATCGAACCCCGCCCGCGCCGTCCTTCGCCTGCACCCTGCCGTGCACGATGACCTCGGCGCTCAGGCCGATCATCAGTTTTCCTCCGATGGCTTGCTCCAGCCCTTGAGGGGTGATGCCGCTCACGATGACGTTCCTTTTGGGCCTGCCCGCGGGGCTGAACACCTCCCGACCCTCCGTGTCCCTCCGTTGTTCGCCCGACCTGTGCGCGGACATGACCGTGATCTGCCGCGTCGGGTCCCTCTGCGCGAGCCCGTACTTGATATCATCCGACAGGAGCGCCCCGGATCCGCCCAGTGTCGAATCCAACTTGTGACGCTTGATGCCGCGCCCCGGCACGAGCAACGCCCCGTGCACGGGTCGCATCGTGGCGAACCGGGGGGAACCGTCGTGGTCATCCGCCACGTGTATGCTATCCACGGACGCCATGGCGCCGCTAAACCCGGGCCAGTGAGGTGCGCCCGGTTGTGATCAACACGCCCCGACCGACAGCCCCGACCGACATGCTGTTTCAAAAGCCCGACGTCTTCTGGAGCCTGTCGTCTTCTTGGTATAGAAACAGTTTAGGTTACACGATGGACCCATTTCTTGCTCAACTTCATCGGAAACACGTGATGTTTGTCACGCCATCATCATCGCCGACGGCAGAGGTTCACGCGCGACTCGTTCCCGCCCGAGGGATGCAGGCCGTCGCGTTCCCCGCTCATCGCGTCGCCATCCGACCCGCGGCGCGCGTCCGTCCTTCCGACACCGCTCGAGCCCCGCTCGCGTCGTCGCGCTCGTCGTTCGTCGTTCCGAACCGTCGGCCGATTCTCCCGGACTCCAGGAACTCCCGAGGGTCCCGAGGACACCGGTCTTTATCCGTCCGCGCGGCCGCCGCACCCGTGGCTGCCATGTCCACCCTCGGTGCCACCGCGCTTCAGTTCACCCCGCTCGACGCCCTGTGCGGCGGGGCCATCCTGGGCGTCGCGACCATCGCCAAATTGATGTTAACCGGCCGGCTTCTTGGGGTGAGCGCGTCCGTGAAGAGGCCCGCGCAGGGCGAGTTCTTCTCCTGGGACTTCGCCTTCCTCGGCGGCCTCCTCGCCGCGGGGGCTTTCCATGTCGCCACCGCGGGCCCGCTCCCGGCGGAGCCCATGGTGGGCGTCGGCCGCGCCTTACTCGCCGGCTCCCTCGTCGGCGCCGGCTCGGCGATGGGCAACGGATGCACGTCCGGCCACGGCATCTGCGGCAACGCGCGCCTGTCCCCGCGGTCCATGGCGTACACCGGCGTCTTCATGCTCGTCGGTTTCATCGCCGCCACCGTTTTTGACACCGCGGGCGCGCTCAACATCGCATCCGCATCCGCCATTAACGCGACGACCATCCCGTCGTTGGCCAGCCTGTCGGTGTGGGCGGCGTTCGCGGCTGCTTCCGTCGGCGCGTTCATCGGGCTCGGCGCGCTCGCGACCTCCGGCAAGGCCGCCGGCGGTGCGGCGTACGCCACGGACGAGCTCTCCGGCGGGCTCGTCAGCGGGGTGCAGTCCGAGCTGAAACCCCCGTGGCAGCCGAGTATCGGCCCTCGCAAGAGACTGGTCAACGTGGTCGCCGACGGTCTCGTCGGTTTCGTGTTTGGCACCGGTCTGATCATCAGCGGGATGACGCGGCCGGTGAAGGTGGCGGGGTTCCTATCCGCGCTTCACCCGGCGTGGGATCCGAGCCTGGCGCTGGTCATGGGCGGCGCTTTGGCGCTGTGCGCTCCTGGGTTTTATTTCATTCAAAAGTACCAAAAGGCGCCCGTCTGTTCGCTGGAGTTTGGGTTCAGCAGCAACTCCAAGCTGGACAAACGGCTGATGGCGGGCGGGGTGATGTTCGGCGCGGGGTGGGGGCTCGGGGGGATCTGCCCAGGGCCGTCCATCGTGGCGCTGGCGATGGTTCCGTCCCCGGCTATATTCGCGTGGGTCGGCGGGATGGTCCTCGGCATGGTGGTCAACAAGAACCTGCTCAGCACCAGGCAGCAGAGCTCACTGTCCGCCGCCTCCCTGTGAAGTGCGTTTCATCGGTGTAATGAATTGTACCTGTTCAATCACGAGCGAGTCGATCTATATGTAATAAAGAATCGGTCGTGTCAACCGCACAGGTCCCGGTCGACGGACCCGTGCTGAGCCTCGCATATTCCCCACAGTCTCTCCCCGACGCTCGGGTCCCTCGCGCTCTCGCTCGCCTCCAGCGGCACCACCGGCCCGTGCTTGAAACTAGACTCGGTGCCGAAGTACCCACCCACACTGTTAGCAACCTCCGGCAACTTCGATCGCACCGCGAATAGCACCGGCTCCGCTCCTTGAGTGCACGTCTTAGTGAGCGCCCATCGAAGCGGCGCCGCCAACACGAACGCGGCGCCCGCGAACCGTCCGAGGTTTGTGTTGACCATCCCCGGGGACACGCAGTGCACCGCGATCCCCGCTCCCCTGGGTGCCGACTTGACGCGCCTGCCGAGCTCGAACGTGAGCGCGGTCCCCGCCTGTTTGGCGGTTGCGTATCGCTTGAAGGTGTCGAACTTTGTTTTGTCGGCAATCGCGTTGAACATTCGTGCCTCGGGCGTCCCGCTTCTTAACTCCCCGGCGACCACGCCCTTGGTCTCGAGCTTGGACGTGACGTAGACGTACCTCGCGCTGCCCGGGGTGTTTCCCTGGGCAGCCGCCGCGCGCGCCAACGCGGGCATCATGAGTCTCGCGAGATAGTGAGGCGCAAGGGCGTTGGTCTGCCAGGTTCGTTCCCTGCCCTCATCGGTGACGCCGTGGTCCTTGAACATCGCCCCCGCGTTGTTCACCAGGATGTCCACGACTTCCTCCGGGCCGTTGAATCCCTCCGCGAACTCGCGCACGGACGCCAGGTTGGCGAGGTCGAGTGCCCTGCACTCCACGTTGACATTTCCCGTGCTGGAGATGATATCCTTCGCCGCGTTCGCAGCCTTGGATCGTGACCTGCACGCGAGCACGACCCTCGCGCCGCCCCTCGCCAGCGCCCTAGCAACCTCAAGGCCGATACCGCTGTTCGCGCCGGTCACGACGCACGTCTTACCCGCCACGCTCGCCTCGTCTCCTTCGGCTCCTCCCATAGCTTTATGACGAGAGATTTGCAAAGTCACGGTTGACGTACGGGCTAACGAACACCGCGGTCGCCCGGACTTCTCCGTGGCGCGCACATCGTCGCGCGCCTGCGCACGCACCCGACGCGTCATTCGCGTCGGTACCGTCCCGCGGAACGTCCATCGCGGGGAGGATACACGTGCCGCAGGGGACGCGGGGAGGACGCGGGCGCGCGGGTCTCATCCGGCTGACTCATCATGGGGGAGATTGAGGAGCTCGAGCACGGGACCGGGTCGCCCTCTGAGCCCAGCATGTTTCGGACGCACAAGGTGTCCTCGGTGGACAGCCTGGCGGGCCTGGCGATCAAGTACGGCGTCACCATCTCGGACATCAGGCGCGCGAACGGCGGGACGATCACGGACCAGACCATGTTCGCGCGAGGAACCGTGCGGATCCCTCGCCACAGACTCGGCGAGGGCCCGCCTCTGCCCGGCGGGGGAGGCGTGACGGGGGCAATGGAGCCGTCCCCGGCGCAACGGGCGGCGATGACACCCGCGCTCGCCGCGCTCAGGGACCACTACGGCACCACCCCAAAGTCGGAGTCCGGGACCACGCGGCACGCGGGCGACGGAGACGTCGGGGGGGCGCGAAGGGCATTCGGGTCACACGGCGAGCACGTCCCCAGGAAAACCATCTCGCGAGTGTCATCCGGCGGGGAGATCGCGATGACCGACCTACATCCGTCCAGAGAACGTCCAGAGAACGTGGCGGACACAGAGGAGCGCATACGGGCGCTGGGGCTGAGCAACAGCGGGTTTCACCACGGCAGGAACAGGCCGCTGATGTCGCCGCCGGCGCGAACCAAGCCGGGTTCGAACCATCCATCAGGTCAGAACCATCCGTCGAGTACCGGCGCGGGTACCGCGTCAGTCATGGGCCTCTTCGATAAGATGAAGAAGCTGGCGAACACGCCCGCGATGGCGCACTCCGCGTCGTCGGCGTCCACAGGGATGAAGGCGGCCGCGGCGGTGGCGTCGCAGAGGATGGACGCCGGGCTGAGAGACATCGGCGCGCCGGGGATGGTAACGCGAAAAGCGTCGAGCCAACCGGCTGGAAGGAAAGGCAAAGGGGACTAGCTCGGCGCCGGTAGTTTTAGAGTAGTGACGACATCGATTTGCGTAATATGCGTCGTTTCGTTTATTTATATGGTACATGCGGCGCTCGGTATCGCATCCGCGCGGCGGCTAAGGGATGAATAAATCGTGTCAGCGGGGTTGTCAGTCAACCGCGGGTGTCTTCGTACATTTCGTGATGAGTTCGCCGTGATGTGGGCGGATTCACTTGGGTGTCGTGATGTAGGCGAGGGACTCCATGAGGGCGTTACCCGCGGACCCGGGGGTCTCGAGCGGCGACCTCGGCGTCTGCAACGCCGCCCACCCCATCGCGGCCGCCTTCCTCAGGCTGGTCCCGTCCCTGCGCCTCGCGCTGAGCAACCCGGGCACCTCCCCCGCGGCGCGACCGTTACCGATGGTCAGCAGCGGCGTCCCCGCATCCTCAATCGCCGCCGCCTGCTCCGCGTCGATGATCAGCGGCCTCGGGCGCTTCACCTTCTTCGCGCCCGTCGTGGACGCGAGGTCCCCGTACCCGGCGCCGCCCACCGGCTTGTGGTTCGCGGGCTTGGACCGCACCGACCGGAGTTCTCCGTTGGCGCCCCTGTCGCTCCCTTCGGCGCCTTCGCGCCACCCGTGCGTCTTGGCCTGGTGCAAACGCGGCGAGACCCGGGTGCCGCCCGCGGTGGACACGGGCATGGTCATGTTGGTGAAGCCGCTGATGCTGGTGATGTTGGGGGAGCCGGTGCCGTCGACGCGGACGAGCGCGGCGGTGATGGAGGTGGGCGCGCCGCCGGAGATGAGGTCGGGGACCTGCACGGCGAGTCCGTTGCCAGACTTGCGGCGCTGCTGCGCCTGCTGCGTGCTGGTCAGCTTGGCCGCCTTCTTGCGGCTGCCGGGGGAGAGCTTGCCGAGGGTCTCCATGGCGCGCGCCTCGGCGCGCTCCCAGAACCTCGGGGTCACCTCCTCGAGCTCGGAGCTGCGGTAGGACGAAGCCTTCTTGGACGTCTTGACGCGCGCTTTGGAGTTTGGCGAGAGGGGCGGCTTGGAGTTTTGGTCAACGCTCTTGCGCTTCTTGCCTGTGGAACGGGGGGAACGCGTGGGACGGAGACGGTGAGTGCGATGCGCGGGGTTTGCGTGTGTGCGGATCGACCGCGTGTGGTATCGTCCAACCCCTCGGCGAATGCCCGCGGGAATTGGGACGCGCGTGACGGGCGCGGGTCGTCTCCGCGTCCCTTGAGCGGCCGCGGGGTCAAGATTTAACATGCCCACGTGGGGTCACATGGCGGGGGGCTCACCTCGGTTGGAACCGGTGGGGGGCTCGTGGTTGTGAATCCCCTCGTACGCGATGGACCCGGGATCCTTGGGGTCGCCCTCGACGTGCTTGCGCGCGGGGCAGTTGGGCGCGGTGCATCGGTAGTACGAGCGAGGGAACGCCGCGCCCTTGATGATCTTCTGCCCGTACTTGCGCCAGCGGTATCCATCCTCGCTGGGAGCCATGGCGGACGGTCGGTGGGACGGGTGTGCGGTGGGGTCGGTGGGGAAAGTGTCGAACGCTGGTGCGGTCGGCGTTTGGGGTGCTTCGAACGTGCGTCGGGTGAGGTCTGCGCGCGAACCTTCGATCGTGCGCGGGGCTGACGCGTCCCGTGAAGTGTCGGCAATCGGGAAAGGCGCGCGCCCCTTGACGCTTGGGTGCCTTTTTCCTCGAGAAATGGGAAACGTGTCCATTTTCCGCCCGTGCCGGTTCGCGCTCGAATCATTTAGACCGTCAATTCTCCAGTGATGCACACGCGGGTGTCACGAATATTTCACGATGGAGCGAGCACCAAAGACGGAGCCCACTGAGCACACTTGAGCGCCCCCGACATCCGCGTCGCCGTCCCCAAGATGGCTCCCGCGGGAACCATGATAATCCACGTCGTCAAGGCCACCGTGCCTCCCGGCGACACCGGCACCAAGAGGGCGTGCGTCAAGCGTACGTTCCGCCCTCCCGTTCTCTTCCGAGATCCTCCGCAACGGTCGCCTCCCTTTCCACGACTGACGCCCTCCGTACCCACCACCCGAACCCAACGCAGTGGAGCTCCGCGACGGCCCGGAGGACAGGCAGAAGGTGAAGACCAAGATGCAGGACGTCGACAGGGCGATGTGCCTGACCTTCAGCGAGACCTTCGAGTTGTGAGTGCCCCACCACGCTTGTTAGATGACGCGACGGTCGTCGACCACCGCGTCGGCACCCTTCCCGCCCCGTCGATGAAACCCACCCCGGGTCCATTCAACGTCACCCGCGTCGTCCTAACCTCACCTCCCCGTATCACCGTCCCCACACCACACCAGCGACGTCAACGAGACGTACAGCGGCGAGCTCAGGCTCCAGCTCTTCAAGCGCAAGTCCATCATGGGCGACAAAGCCGCGGTGGCCAACGCGGGCGTCTACGTCAAGAACGTCGTCTCGTACATCAACAGCAACGGGTCCATCGACAAGGAGTTCAAGCTGTTCAGCAAGGAAGGCGAGGCGTTGGGCGGGAACGTGCGGCTCAAGATCGACTTCAAGCCCGCCGACCCCACAACGCCGCTGCCCGCTGACACAGCTGTGCACGGAGGCATGAAGTCGCACGCGTACACCGAGGATGAGGCGGCGGCGAAGCTTCAGGCGAGGTTCCGGGGGATGAAGACGCGGAAGGAGCTGGACGAGAAGAAGAAGAAGGGCGGCGTGAAGGGTGCCGTGGTCGCGGTGGTCGCGGTGGCGGTTGCGGGAGCCGGGGCGATGCTCGTGAGGAAGCGGGGCAAGGAGAAGAGATAGAGCTTGCAGGTGAGAGCTGTCGAGAGTGAATACGATTTATACGCAAGCGAATACGCGCAGCTTCACACTCGTCCTCCGCGTGGACGGCCCCGCGCGGGCTCGTCGGGTGGTATCATGGCCGACATCGGGGATGACGATGCGGCGGCTGCTGCTGCGGCGGAGAGGTTCGACCCCGACCCGCCCCCGTGATAGATGCGACGCCCTCCACTGCTCCATCTTCCGTTGGAAGGAGAGCGCCCCTGAAAAAGTCGCGCTGACGTTCCCACCCTTCCTCCCCGCCCCGACCCGCGTAGGATGCTAGCCTCGGATCCCGTCCCCGTCGCGGCACTCGCCGAACTCGCCCAGCGCTCGGGCCTTGGGTCGGACGCCGTTCGCGCGCGCGCGTGGCCCGCCCTCCTCGCGCTCGGCGTGGACCGCCCATCCAACGGCGACGACGTCTACGAGCAGCGCGCCTCCCTCCTCGTCCCGAAGGACGCCAACCAGGTGACCCTCGACGTCAACCGCTCGCACTGGATACGCGGAGACCCGATGCTCTCGCCGCTCTCGCCGGTATCGCAGGCCACCGCACCATCCGGCGCGGCGCGCATCAAGCTCGCGCGCCTCGTCCAAGGCGTCGTCGCCTCCCATCCCGGCAGATCGCACTACTACCAAGGCTTACACGACATAGCCGCGATACTCCAGACCGCGCTGGCGAACTCCACGGACCTCACGGGCGCCGCGATCGAGAGGCTCACGCTGGGGCACCTGCGCGACTGCGTCCAGGGCGGGTTGGGCGCGGTGATGGACACGTTACGGCTGCTGCCGCATCTCATCGCAGTCGCCGACCCGGAGCTTCACTCTGCTCTGTTTCCGCCTTCGAACAGGTCATCCTTCGGAGCCGCTAAGCGATCCAACACCGGCGGCGATGACGACGCCGATGCCGACGACGATGGAGGCGACTCGTTCGTCATGCTGGGTGTGGCGGACCTGAGCGACATGGAGCACATCGTGGGATGCCACTTTGCGGTGTCGTGGCTGCTCACGTGGTTCTCGCACGGCCTCGACGACTGGCGCGCGGTGGCCAGGCTGTTCGACCTGTTCCTCGCATCCGACCCGCTCATGCCCCTGTACGTCGGCGCCGCCGCGGTGGTCAAAGATCGGGACGAGCTGCTTCGCATGGCGCGCGGGGAGAGTGACGAGGTTTCGGGGCGGAGGCGTACAGGCGGCGTCGGTGAAGGTGAATCATCCAACCGAGTACAAACGTCGACTAACCTGAACGAACACGCGCCAGTGATCGAGGGTATGCTGCACATGCGGCTGCAGCGGCTTCCCGCGCTCACGGGACACGTGCAGCATACCGATGGCAGCATACGTGATCCGATGGACGTGGAGACAGACACCGGGCGCGCGCACAAACGGGCGAGGGTGACGTTGAGATCGGTCGACGGCGACTCGAGAGTCGTGCTGGAGGTTTCCGAGGACGTCGCCGAGGAGGAAGCCGGAGGAACACCCGCTCCTCGCTCGGACCTTCGAGCCCGGGACGCGTGTCGCCCGTGTGACGATGTCATCCGGGCGGCGCTAACGCTGCACGAACGGATCCCGCCCGCGTCGCTGTACACCATCCTCGGCGTTCGACCCGACCCGGGTGGCGCGTTCGCGTCCTACCCGTACCCGTGGCTGGTAGCCGCGGGACTTGGTTCACCCGGGACGTCAACCGGGACCTCATCACACACGCCGACGGACGTTGGGTGCGCGGACGAGGGTGTATTCCCCGCGGACGGCCGATGGGCCACCACGTTTCCGTGCGGAACTCAGGCGTACGTAGGGGACGTAACGCACGGCCGGCGGCACGGACTCGGCCGCCACTCGATCAACTCCAAAGACGGATCCCACCGCGAACGGTACGAAGGGGAGTGGAGGATGGGTCTGCGGCACGGTCGGGGATGCGCCGTGTTCGATGACGGCGCCAGGTACGCGGGGGAGTGGAGCGAAGGGAGGATGGACGGCTGGGGGGTGTACACGTGGCCGGCGCCGGGCAACGCGCAATACCGAGGGTCCTTCCGCGACGATCGGAGGGAAGGGCTGGGAGTGGTCACGCACGCGGATTTCCGCGTGGACGCCGGGGTGTGGCGCGCGGGTAAGCTGGAGACGCCCATGCCGACGACGTGCGGGAACGGGGCCCGGGGTGGGACGGGATGCGAGAGCTCCACGTCGATGACGGCGACGATGCGGTCTGCGGCGGCGGAGGCGTCGAGCGCCGCCGTGGACGCCGGCGCCGCCGCGACGGCCGCTCGCGACCTCGCGGATGCGATCGCCGGTCCCCGAGACGCCGACTCCGATGGAGAGCTCCACGGTGCCTGGGGCGGCATCGTGGACACGTGGCCGTGGCCGGAGACTCGAGCGCTGGTGTGGCCGCCGCGACTTTCGTCGGATTCCGGTGTGGCAGATTCTTCGGCTCGGCGTCGTGGGGAGGAGTCAACCGAGGAGACGTTTCATTTCCGCGGGTTGGGTAACGATCGGGGATGGAACCCCGCTCGGCTCGGCGCGAGGATCCGCCGCGGGGTGACGAACGGCGTGAGGGAGGCGAGGGGCGCGCTGGATGACCTGAAGGAGAGCGACGGGGTGAGACACGTGCGCGGGTTCATGGGCAGGCTGGGAATCGGCGGGCGCGGCGGCGGCGGCGAGGGCGACGGGTGACGGTGTGGCGAAAGACGGAGACAATGAGGTACATGGACGGCGATTAGGACTGTTTCAGAGTTGTCGGATTACAAGTACACAAGGCCCCATCCGTGGGAAAAGAATTTGTGGATGCATTCTACGCGTCGATTAGTAGTAAATCTCACCCGCCTGCCTGGTGTCCACGCCGGACACGAGCACGGAGAGGTCCTGGCCGATCTCAGGCCTCGTCCTCCACTTCACCTTGTCGGCCTGGGTCAGCGGGTAGGCCGCGAGGTAGGCGTCGATGCCTCCCTCGATGACCTTGCACTGGGTGTAGCCGCACTTCTCGACGATGGCCGTGCAGGCCTTCTCGGACCTGGTGGTGCCGTCGTCGCACGCGATCAGGATCCTGGACATGGTGTTGGGGAACTCCTGGCGGATCTGCGCGAGGAAGTTGGGGTTCATGTGGATGTTGCCCTCCTCGTCCATGGCGGCGAGCTGTTGAGACGGTGGGGGGGGTGGAGATGCGGGGTCGTAAGGACGCGTCGTCGGTTTTTTTCGTTATTCGCCGCCGGGCTGGACGCGCGGCGGGTGGGAATTGGACGCGTTACGGGCAAGCGGGGGCGGGTGAAGGGACGCACCACGACATTCTTCCAGGAGGACTTGTATCCAGTCTCCTGGGCCTCGTCGGGGTCCCTGATGTCGACGAGCACGAAGCCGCGGTCGAGGTGGTCCTTCACCTCCGAGACGGGAATTTTCGTCACGGCCGCCTGGGTGGCGACGGATCCGCGGGTGGCGCGGGTGAGCTTGGTGGCGCGGCTGCGCACGACGCGGGGCGCGACGGCGGTCTTGAAGGTCACGGAGGAGGCATTCATGGCGGCCATGGTGTCAAGGAGTTGTGTGAAGGAGTTGTCTGCACAACAAATGTGTGTGAGGACAGCTGGAAACACAGCGCGCCCACGGGAGGCCCAGATTAAAAGTTGAAAATCCGTATGAGTACGTAGATTGCAAACTTTTAATTGCGCTTTGGAATGCATTGTCCTATTATCCTAACAACGTAACTGTTTGCTGAGTGCGTTTCTATTTAGTGCTAGAAATGGTTCGGGCACCGAGCTGCAGGTGGAATGATCCGACAAGATA
>Ga0209631_10005280_pt1 | contig 13763 bp, 16 predicted proteins | sample COG_08_FD_184752 | JGI IMG/M metagenome (GOLD analysis project Ga0209631, IMG submission 184752) | Pelagic Microbial community sample from North Sea - COGITO 998_met_08 (SPAdes) (version 2) | ecosystem: Environmental > Aquatic > Marine > Neritic zone/Coastal water | place: Helgoland, sampling... | reverse complement strand
GCTACTTTTTTCATTAAAAATGTTTAGACTATTTTACTAGAAGTTTCTATATAAAGATACTAATACGCCCTGAACTTTAACTCTATCTGGACCAAAAATTTTAGTTTCGTAGTTTTTATTTGCACTTTCTAGTGCTACTACTTTACCTTTTTTTCTAATTCTTTTAAGCATTGCTTCATGTTCGTCAATTAAAGCAACAACAATTTTACCATTATCAGCCGTATCAGTTCTTTTAATTATGACAGTGTCACCCTCAAATATTCCAGCTTCTATCATAGAGTCTCCTTGAACTTTTAATCCAAAATATTCTCCATTCTTTTCTAGATTACTAGGAAGAGGTATTCTTGAAACTTCATTTTGAATAGCTTCAATTGGTGTTCCGGCTGCTATGTTTCCTAAAACTGGAACCTCAAACCCATCTGATGATAGGTTGTCATCGTCTAATCCACCTTTAATTACACTAGGTGAAAAACTATTATATATATCATTAGCTGAAGCTGTTTCAGGAAGTTTAATGACTTCTAACGCTCTAGCTTTATGAGCAAGTCTTTTAATAAAACCTCGTTCCTCTAAGGCACTAATCAGTCTATGAATTCCTGATTTAGATTTTAAATTCAATGATTGTTTCATTTCTTCATATGAAGGAGAAACGCCTGAGCTTCTAAGCTTTTTATTTATAAATAAAAGTAGGTTTTTTTGTTTTTTAGTTAGCATAAGAACAAATATCGTACAAACAATGTTCTATAAAAGTTCTTTTAATTAAACAATAGTTAAATAACCAATGAAATCAATACTTTTTTGATTATAAAATTGAAAAAATTGAATTTTTATCTAAATCTTTAAGAAGTGATTCACCAATTAAAAAGGTACTAATTGAAGTTTTATTATTAAGCTCAATTAACTGATCTTTGTTTTGAATGCCACTTTCTGAAATTAAAGGTCCTTCATGGTTTTTTGCAGTTTTATAAATATCATAGGTTGTATCTATATTGGTTTTAAGAGTTTTTAAATTTCGATTATTTATTCCTATTAAAGCTTCTTTAAAACTTAAAGCTTTTTCAGCTTCCTCAATTGTATGAACTTCTACTATAACTGACATATTATATTTTAAAGCCTCTTCATATAATTCATAAGCAAGATCATCTGAAATAGCAGCCAAGATGATTAATATTGCATCAGCACCATAACTTCTGGCAAGGGGTACTTGGAATTTATCAATAAAAAAATCTTTACACAAAACTGGTAATTTAATTTTTTCTTTTATTTTACTGATATGAATTAAATTTCCTAAAAAAAAATCCTCTTCAGTTAGAACTGATAGACAAGTTACATTCTTATTAAAATAAATTTGAGCAATTTCTACAGGATTGTAATTGTTTATTATTACACCAGCTGAAGGGCTGGCTTTTTTAATTTCAGCTATAACTGATATTTGTTTTTTTTTTATTCTATTTTCTATTTTACCCTTAAAATTAATAAAAGTTTTATTCTTATTAATCAATTCATCTAAAGTCTTAACATCTAAGGATTGTTTTAATAGATCAATTTTTTCAATTTTTTTTTTGATTATTTGTTCAAGTATATTTTTAGACATTTTGTATTTTCTTTAAATGTAAATAGGCTTTTCCAGAGAGAATAAATTTTCTAGCATTCTTATAAGCTTCAGAAAATTCCAAAAATTTTTCTGCAACAATTAAACCAGCAGCAGCATTTAAACATACTGCTTTTGAAAAATCATTATCTTCTCCTTTAAATATATCAATCATTTTGGCAGCATTAAAATTAGCATCATCACCAATTAAATTCTCAAATTTGTCTGCATTAACATTTAATAAATATGGATCTATAATTATTTCAGATATTTTACCATCTTTTAATTGAATAACATTTGTTTTTTTATATGGAGATATTTCATCTAATCCATCTTCACTACTTACTATCCATGCAAATTTAATATCTAAATTTTTAAGTCCATCAGCAAAAACTTTTAATAATTTTTTATCAAAAACTCCAACTACTTGTCTTTTAACTAGAGCTGGATTGCTTAAAGGGCCAATCAGATTAAAAATAGTTCTTTTACCTATTCGCTTTCTTATTGGACCAACAAATCTCATTGCACTATGATAATTGGGTGCAAACATAAATCCAAAATTATTAACATTTATTTCTTTTTCAATATCTATAGGTTCCAGATCTATTTTAATCTTTAACGCCTCCAAAACATCTCCCGATCCACATTTAGAAGAAACGGCTTTATTGCCATGTTTAGCTACTTTTATTCCCATACTTGCTAGTAGAAGAGCAGAAGCTGTTGAAATATTAAGTGTATGCATGCCATCACCACCAGTACCACAGGTGTCAATACAATCTTCTACATTTACTCTTTTAGATTTGTTTCGAAGTATATAAACACCCCCAGCAATTTCTTCAGCAACTTCTCCTTTTTCAGACAATAGTGTTAAGAAACTGAAAATTTGTTCATCACTTGCTTTGCCACTCATCAATATTTCAAAAGCAAATTTACTTTCTTCAAAATTTAGATTTTCTTTATTTTTAAGTTTAGTTAAAATTTTTTCCATATACCTAGTTGTTAATAAAGTTTCTTAATATTTTTAACCCTAATTTTGTTCTAATACTTTCGGGATGAAACTGAACACCATGTATATTGAATTTTTTATGTTGAACACCCATAATTACCCCATCATCTGTTTCAGCAGTAATCTCTAAATCTTTAGATAATGAATCCCTATCAATTATTAAACTATGATATCTCGTAGCTTCAAAAGTGTGTGGTAGATTTTTTAAAATTCCAATTTTTTTAGATTTAATTATACTTGTCTTGCCATGCATTAATTTTTTTGCTTGAACAATTTTCGATCCAAACACTTGTCCGATAATTTGGTGCCCAAGGCAAACACCTAAAAATGGTATTTCTTTATGTAAAGTTTTTAATATATTTATACAATTTCCTGATTGATTTGGATTTCCTGGTCCTGGTGAAATTACAATTTTATCATATTTTTTTTCAATTATTTTTTTTGAAGTGATTTTATCATTTCTTACAACATCAACTTTAGTGTTTAATGAAGAAATATAGTGATACAAGTTAAATGTAAAACTATCATAATTATCTAATAACAATATCTTCATTATCTTAAAGCATTAATTAAAGCTTTAGCTTTATTAACTGTTTCCTCATATTCGTTTTTAGGCTTACTGTCTGCTACGATACCAGCTCCTGCTTGAACATAGAATTTATTATTTTTTACAACAGCAGTTCTTAATGCTATACAGGTATCAAATTCTCCATTTGCTGAAAAATATCCTATCCCTCCAGCGTAAACTTTTCTTTTGGATGTTTCTAATTCATCAATGATTTCCATAGCTCTTATTTTTGGTGCACCAGAAACTGTCCCTGCAGGAAAACCAGCTAGCAAGGATTTAAATTTTGAAAATTTTTTATTATATTCACCTATAACATTCGAGACTATATGCATAACATGCGAATATCTTTCAATTATAAAGCTTTCAGTAACTTTTACTGAATTAATTTTGGATACTTTACCAGCATCATTTCTTCCTAGATCTAAAAGCATTAAATGTTCTGAAAGTTCTTTTTTATCATTGAGAAGATCTTTTTCATAATAAAGGTCTTCTTTTGTAGTTTTGCCACGTGGTCTAGTACCCGCAATTGGTCTAACAGTAATTTTATTATCTCTAAGTCTCACTAATATCTCAGGACTAGCTCCAATGATTTGAAAATCCTGAAAATTAAAGAAAAACATAAAAGGTGAGGGATTTGTAACTCTAAGTTTTTTATAAATTTCAATTGGTTTTTTTGTTAATTTTGCTTCAAATCTCTGGCTTAAAACTACTTGAAAAATATCACCTAATTTTATGTATTCTTTGGCTTTATTTACCATTGCTAAAAATTTAATTTTAGAAGTATTGGATTTAACTTTTATTTTTACGGATTTTGTTAATTGTTTCTTATCAAAATTTTTATTTGATGACTGGTTTAATAATTTTAAAAGATTAGATTTTATCTCTTCGTATCTATATTCATAGTTTTGAATTTTTTCATCACTAAAAATATTAATTATATAATAAATCTCTTTCTTAAAATTGTCATGTATTACTAGAGTTCTAGGACGTAAAAGCCTAACATCAGGTAGATTTAAATCATTTTTGCAATTATTGGGAATTTTTTCAATGTATCTTATGGAATCGTAAGAAAAATAACCTGATATTAAAGAGCATATATTGGGCAGATTTTTAGGTGTGTTAAATTTGAAATCTTCTATAATTTTTTCAATTAGATCTTCAGGTTTTTCTTTTAATTTAATCTTTTTATTTTTTTGAATTAAATATGATTTTTTATTATTGAATTCCCAAATTTTATCAGGATCTTTACCAAATATTGTATATCTGCCTCTAATTTTCCCTTTTTCTACTGACTCAAAGATAAAGCTATTTTTTTCATCTAAAAAGTTATCAATTAAATTTAATATTTCTTCGTCACTCTTAACTTTTTTAGAAGTATAAATAATTTGATTTTTTTTGCTTCTGTGTCGAAACTTAAATTCCTTGAAGCTTCGATTTATTATCATTTAAAATAATTCTTAACTCTATCAATTGTTTGTTGATTTAAATCAACTTTATATTTTCCATTTAAAAAAACATCATATGATTTAAGCAATGTATTCCTATTATAAGTCGTTTGTTTCTCTAAATATTTTTTATAAGAACCTTCATTATCATTAAATGATTTAGTCTCAAAATTTACTATTTTTGCTAAAAAAATATTACTTTTATCATCATTAATAAGTGTGAATGAATTTAAAGGCAAACTATAAAGTAATTTTATTGAATTTAGATTAAATAAACTATCATCTTCAATAGAGTTAATTTTTTTAATTTCTGATGAATTTTTAGACATTTCTAAAAAAGTATTATCATTAAATTCATTATTTTGAATTTTTGAAATTAAATCTCTATTAAAATCAAATTTATTTTTTTGAAAAATTAATTCTAGAATATCATTCTTAACTAGAGCATCGCTAATATCTGGTGTTTTTCCTTCTGTTTTTGAAATATTATATAAAATGTAATCATTACCACTCTCGACAAGATCAAATTTATTTGATCTTAGTGAATATATTTTATTTTCGATTGAGTCATTTTCTTCAATGGGTGAAAAATCATTTAATGATTTTGTTGTTAAATCAAAATCTTTAATCAAGGTATCAAAAATGATATTTTGAGAAATTTTATTCTCAATTTCATCTATTTTATTAAAAAATTCTTGGTTAAATTCGTCTATTCCAATTAAAGTTTTTGGATTAATAATTGTATACTTAAAGTCAATGTAATCTCTTTTAAGTTGATCTTTGTTATCTTCAATAAACTTAATTATTTCATTGTCTTCAAAGTCATCTTTTTGTTTATAAAATATTGATAGATTTATTGTTTCAAGTTCTAAAGATCTGTTCTCATCTTCAAAGTTTTTTTTCACCAATAAGTTAGGTGTCTTAGATCCTGCGCCAACATAGTCAAAAAGTTGCTTTTGTAATTCACGATTTTTTAGTCTTAATTCAAACATTGGAGCTGATATATTATTAGTAAGTAGAAATTTTTCATATAATGTTCTTTGAAAAATTTTATTTTCATCTACAAAATTTTTGTTTGATTTAATCTGTTTTAATAACGTTTGTTCTGTAAGAGATATATTGAAGTCTTTTATTTCAAGATCTAGTAAAGTTGTTGAAATTAATCCTGATAATAATTCCTCAATTACATTATTGTCTAAATTATCTCTTATAGCCTGTTGACTGATTCCAGACTCATTTAGATAATCCATAAAATCTTGAGTAGAAATATTTGTATTATTTATTTTTGCTATGTTGTTAGTGTTTCCACTATTAAACATGCTACCCATTCCCCAAAAAACAAATGGGATAATAATGATAAATACAAAAACACCAGCTATTTTTGTTTTTGCAAAATTTCGAAAGCTACTAATCATCTATCTATTAAATTATTGATCTATAAAAAACAAACCTATAGATTAAAATTGGTATTATGACAAATAAATATATATATTTCATAGCGAACTGGAAAATGTTTGGTGACTCAAAAACCTTAAAATCATTAAATAATGTAATTAATTTTGTTAAAAAAAATAAAAATAAACGATTTAAAATGATTTATTGTCCTCCCTTTACCTTAATTTCTTCAATGAGTGCAAAGTTAGCAAAATCAGCGATACAGGTTGGTGGTCAAAATTGCCATCATGCAAAAAATTATGGAGCTTATACAGGCTCAGTAAATCCTAAAATGCTAAAAGATGCTGGGGCTGAGTATGTGATTTTAGGCCATTCAGAAAATAGACAAAATGGTGAAGATGATAAATTGATAAATTTAAAAGTAAAAAATTCTATTGATGAGGGACTTAATATAATTTTTTGTATTGGTGAAACTTTGAAAGAAAAAAGAAATAAAAAAACTTTTTCAACTTTATCGAAACAACTTAGAATTGGATTAAATAAAATTAAGAATATAAAAAAATTAATAATCGCTTATGAGCCAGTTTGGTCTATTGGGACCGGCATCATTCCTAATAATGATGATTTATTTAACACTATTAGTTTCATTAAAAAAAAAATTAAACATCAATCTACAAAAGTTTTGTATGGTGGGTCTGTAAATAATAAAAATATCAATGAATTAAAAAAGATTAAAAATTTAGATGGTTTTTTAATTGGTGGTGCTTCTCAAGATACTAAAAAATTGATTGATATAATTCAAAAAACATATAATTAACCCTCATGGAAAATATACTTTTAGTTCTAAATATCATTATAGCTATAATTTTAGTTCTTTTGGTGTTGGTGCAAAAATCTGAAGGAGGAGCTCTTGGTATAGGTGTTTCACAAGAAAATTTTATGTTTTCTAGATCAGCTGGCAATTTTATGACCAAAGCAACTGCTGTTGTTGCAACTTTATTTATAATATGTAGTTTAGCTTTGACTATAGTTTCCAGAAGTGAACTCACTCCAACTGGCTCTATATTAGATAATGTTGAAGAAAAAACTCAAGATACTCCAGCAATTCCTGAAAAATAATAATTAATACTTTTATTTTCTTAATTTGGTCGCTATAAGGTAGTTCCATGGCGCGATTTATATTTGTCACTGGCGGCGTGGTTTCCTCACTTGGTAAAGGTCTCTCTTCAGCATCCCTAGCATATTTATTACAATCAAGAGGTTACAAAGTTCGTTTGAGAAAATTAGATCCATATTTAAATGTAGATCCTGGAACTATGAGCCCATTTCAACATGGGGAAGTATTTGTAACTGATGACGGTGCAGAAACAGATTTAGATCTCGGTCACTATGAAAGATTTTCTGGTGTAACCGCAAAGAAAACAGACAATATTACAACTGGTAAAATTTACAGAGATGTTCTTAAAAAGGAAAGAAAAGGTGAATATCTTGGTAAAACAGTTCAAGTTATTCCACATGTTACTGATAGGATAAAAGAATTTATAAAGCACGATACATCAAAAGAGGATTTTGTTATTTGTGAAATAGGGGGCATCGTTGGAGACATCGAAAGTCTTCCTTTTGTTGAAGCAATAAGACAGTTTTCAAACGATGTGGGTAAAAAAAATGCATTGTTTATTCATTTAACATTAGTACCTTATCTAAAAGCTTCAGATGAAATTAAAACTAAACCAACACAACATTCGGTAAAAGAATTAAGAAGTATTGGTATTCAGCCGGATATAATTATTTGCAGATCAGAAAGACCAATACCTCTAGAGCACAGAAAGAAGATATCTTTGTTTTGTAATGTTGATATTAAAAATGTAATTGAAACAGTTGATGTAAAAACTATTTATGAAGCACCCATAAGTTTTGCAAAAGAAAAACTTGATATTCAAGTATTAGATTATTTCAAAATTAAATCTAAAAAATCTGTTAATTTATCTCCTTGGAGAAAAATTACTAAAATTGCACTGAATACAAAAAATTATGTTAATATAGCAATAATTGGTAAATATGTTGAACTACAAGATGCCTATAAATCATTAGATGAAGCATTAACCCACGGTGGAATAGCTAATAATTTAAAGATTAATTTACTAAGAATTGACTCAGAAAAACTAAAAGTTTCAGAAATAAAAAGCAAACTTAAAAATGTTTCTGGAATTTTAATACCTGGTGGATTTGGAAAAAGAGGAACAGAGGGAAAAATTGAGTCTATAAAATATGCTAGACTTAAAAAAATCCCTTTTCTTGGAATTTGTTATGGAATGCAAATGGCTATTATAGAATTTGCTAGAAATGAATTAAAACTTAAAAATGCTACTTCCTCTGAGTTTGATAAAAATGGAATTCCTATTGTTGGAATGATGAATGAATGGGAAAAAAGTGGAAAAAAAATTAAAGGTACAGATAAAGATCTTGGAGGAACGATGAGACTTGGATCTTATGATGCTATTTTGAAAGACAAAACTAAGATTAGAGGAATATATAAATCTAGGTTAATCAAGGAACGACATAGACATAGATATGAAGTTAATATTTCATATAAGGAAAAATTTGAAAGAAAAGGCCTTATATTTTCTGGGTTATCTCCTGATAATAAGCTTCCGGAGATTATAGAGCTTAAAAATCACCCATGGTTTATCGGAGTTCAATTTCATCCTGAATTTAAATCTAGACCTTTGTCTCCACATCCATTATTTTCATCTTTTATTAAGGCAGCAAAAAATCATAAATGACTGATATTAAAAAAGTAAATTGTGAAAACATTGAAATTTCTAACAAGAATAGAATATGTATAATTGCAGGACCTTGCCAATTAGAAACTGAACAACATGCCATGGATATGGCAGGAAAAATTAAAGAAATTACTTCAAAATTTAATTTAGGATTTATTTATAAAACTTCCTTTGATAAAGCTAATCGAACAAGTTTAAAAGGCAAAAGAGGAGCAGGGTTAGATGTGTCTTTACCTATTTTTGATAAAATTAAAAAAGAGTTATCAGTCCCAATATTAACTGACATTCATAATATTGAACAATGTTCCATTCTTGCGCCTCATGTCGATGTTTTACAAATTCCTGCTTTTTTATGTAGACAGACAGATTTACTAGTAGCTGCTGCTAAAACTAATAAAATTATTAATGTTAAAAAAGGACAATTTTTAGCACCATGGGATATGGTCAATGTAACCAAAAAAATTTCAGAGTCTGGAAATGAAAATATTTTAGTTACAGAGAGAGGTGCTAGTTTTGGCTACAATACATTAGTATCAGACATGAGATCTATTCCTATTATGGCTAAGAACGGTTATCCAGTTATATTTGATGCCACTCATTCTGTGCAACAACCTGGTGGTTTAGGAGAAAAAAGTGGTGGACAAAGAGAATTTGTTGAATATTTAGCAAGAGCAGCTGTAGCGGTTGGTGTTGCAGGTGTTTTTATTGAAACTCATCAAGATCCAGATAATGCACCTTCAGATGGACCTAACATGGTCCCTCTTGATAAACTTGAAAATTTATTACGTCAATTAAACGATATTGATAATTTAATTAAAAATAAGTGAGCAAAATTTTAAAAGTTAAAGCGCGTCAGGTTTTTGATAGTAGAGGTAATCCAACTATAGAAGCTGAAGTATTTACCCAAAAAAATAGTTGCTTTGCTATTTGTCCTTCAGGAGCATCAACAGGTACTTATGAAGCTCATGAAAAAAGAGATGTTAAAAATAAACAATATTTGGGCAAAAGTGTATTAGGTCCAATTAAATCTATAAATACTTTAATATCAAAAAAATTAGTTGGACTAGATATACATAATCAAGAACGTATTGACTCAATTTTAATTAATTTAGATGGCACACGTCAAAAAAGTAAACTTGGTGCTAATACTATATTAGCAATATCTATGGCGGTAAAAAAACTTTCTGCAAAAGAAAAGGGTATACCCTTGTACAAATCATTTTTTATAAAAGATAATTTTAAATTACCTTATCCTTTAATGAATATTATCAATGGAGGAGCTCATGCAAATAATGGTTTGCGAATTCAAGAATTTATGATTAGACCAGATAAAGCCAAAACTTTTTCTGAAGCAATGCGAATTTGTTTTTTAGTTATTAAACAATTAAGTAAATTGATAAAAGATCGCGGTTTATCTACATCTGTTGGTGATGAAGGTGGTTTTGCTCCAATGATTAGTAACAATAATCAAGCTTTAGATTTAATTGTCTCTGCTATTAAAAAAGCAGGTTTTAAAAATGGAACAGATGTTTGTATTTGCCTTGATGTAGCAGCTAATGAATTATTTAAAAAGAATAAATACTCAATTCATAGCTCAAAATATATTTCAGTAGAAACTTCAATAAATGAGTACAAAAAGATTATTAAGAAATATAAAATTAAATCTATAGAAGATCCATTTGCTGAAAATGATTGGAATGCTTGGAATAAATTAATGAGAAATATTTCTAAAGTTCAAATTGTTGGTGATGATTTATATGTGACTAATTTAGAGAGACTAAAAAAAGGTTTTTTAAACCTTTCTTCAAATGCAATTTTAATTAAACTTAATCAAATTGGTACTGTATCAGAAACTTTAGATGTGATTAAATTTGCTCAAACTATTGGTTTTAAAACAATTATTTCTCATCGTTCTGGTGATAGTGAAGATACATTCATTGCGGATTTGGCTGTTGGAACTAATTCAAATCAGATAAAAACAGGGTCTCTTGCAAGATCCGAAAGGGTAGCAAAATATAATCAATTATTACGTATTGAAGAACAACTAGGAAAAAAAGCTAGAATGAATATTATTCATTAATGCTTAAAAAAATAAAAAAAAATTACTTTATTTTAGTTTCAATTTTTTTAATTTTATATTTTTTGGTTAATTTATTATCTGGTGAAAGAGGTTTGTTTTCCTATTATGAAAAAAAAGAGATTTTAGAAGACCTAAAATCAGAAGAAACTAATTTAATTAGCAAAATAAATGATTTAGATTTTAAAAATTCTTTGTTAAGCGATAATCTTGACTTAGATTATATCGAAATATTAATACGTGAAAAATTTTTATTTGGAAAAAAGGGAGAGACAATTTATATAATTAAATCTAATGACAACTAGACACCCAGAAAAAGAGAATAAACCAATTAATCCAATTAAAAAAAAACCAAATTGGATAAGATCTAAACTAATTAACAGTAAGGAATTTTTTTTAACAAAAACTATAGTTAATAACAACAATTTGACCACAGTTTGTCAGGAAGCAAACTGCCCAAATATTACTGAATGTTGGAGTAAACGACATGCAACATTCATGATAATGGGAGACACATGTACTAGAGCTTGTGCTTTTTGTGATGTTAAAACAGGTATTCCCAAACCTTTGGACAAACTTGAGCCAATTAAAATTGCTAATGCAGTGAAAAAATTAGAATTAAGACATGTTGTTATTACATCGGTAGATAGAGATGATCTTGAAGATGGGGGCTCAAATCATTTTAGAGATGTCATCATACAAACAAGACAAATTAACCCAAATACTACAATAGAAGTATTAACTCCTGATTTTTTAAGAAAAGGAGATTCTTATAAGAAAGTTCTTCAGGCTAAACCAGATGTATTTAATCACAACATAGAAACTGTTCCAAGTTTGTATTTAAAGGTTCGACCAGGCTCAAGATATTTTTCTTCTCTAGAGCTTCTAAAAAATGCAAAAAAAATAGATAAAAATATTTTTACAAAATCTGGAATTATGGTTGGTTTAGGTGAAACTAGAGATGAAATATTGCAAGTAATGGATGATTTAAAAGCAGCCGATGTAGATTTTTTAACAATTGGTCAATATCTACAGCCCTCAGTTAAACATTTTCCTCTTGATAGATATTATACACCAAAAGAATTTGAGGATTTGGGAACTATTGCAAAAGCGAAAGGTTTTTTATTAGTTTCTTCGTCACCTTTAACAAGATCTTCTTACCATGCTGATGACGACTTTGCAAAGTTACAACAAAATAGAATTAATAACAATTAATGCCTAAGGCATCTGTTACAAGGCAAGTTAATTGTAAAAAACAACAACTAATTGATCTTGTTTTAGATATAGAAAAATATCCAGAATTTGTTCCATTTTGCTTAGATGCACATGTATATAAGAACAATAAAAAAGGAGATTTAAGATTAATTATTGCAGATCTAACCATAGGTAAAGGTCCGTTTAAAGATACTTACAAAAGCGATGTTAGATTTAATCAAAAAAAAGATTTAATTAATGTGACTAATATTGGTGGACCGCTTAAGTATCTTCAAAATAACTGGCAATTTAATGAGCATAAAAAAATTACTGAAGTTATTTTTGATATAGATTTTGAAATTGAAAATAAATTTTTAGATATTTTGATGAGTAAATCTTTTGAATTTGGTTTAAATAAAATTGCAGATGCTTTTCAAAAAAGAGCAGAAATTTTATATAGTAATTTAAATGAATAGTATCTTATTAATTAATAAGATTTGAGATCATTTTAAATACTTCTTCAACTGTTAACTTTTGAATTTCTTTTCTAATGTTTGATTTAAATCTTTTTTCTTTAATTATTAATTTCTTACCAAATTTTAAGCCAATAAAAACTAAGCCAACAGGTTTATTTACGCTACCACCATTAGGACCAGCAATTCCCGTGATTGATATATTTATTTTACTCTTTGAAATATTTGATAACTTTTTAACCATATCTTCGCAGCATTGAGAGCTTACAGCACCAAAATTTTTTATAGTGACTTTGTTAACTTTTAAAATTTTAGTTTTTGAGATATTTGAATAAGTTATAAGTCCCATATTAAAAATAGTTGAAGCCCCACTTATTGAGGTTATTGTTGATGATAATAGTCCTCCAGTACAAGACTCAGCAACAGAAATGCTTATTTTTTTATTTATCAACTTTTTTATTATAGATTTCATAAAAAATTACTCTTAATAATCATGAAACAAACCAAAGTTAAAACAACGTAAAGTCCAGCCATTACATCATCCATAATAACACCAAAACTATTTTTAAAATTTTTATCAAAAAAACTCACTGGAAAAGGTTTCATTATGTCAAAGTACCTAAACAATATAAAACAAACGGCATAAAAAATAATTGCTTCATTTCCATCTTTAGTGGTTCCGTGAGAAATTTCATATAAATAAATAGGAATTGATTGCCCGATAAACTCATCAATAATAATTTCCCCAGGATCTTTGTTTGTTGAGTTTTCTATATGAGTTGAGACTGCATAAAAAGAATAAAAAAAAATAACTATCAATAGAAATAATATTATATTTGATGGAACTTTAATTATATGAAAGAAAAAAAATAAAATTAATACTGTAGCCAATGAACCAAAAGTCCCTGGGATTATTTTAATTTTTCCAAGACCAAACATTGTCACTAATAAAGAATTAAATTGATTAATCATATTTGTTAAGTGAAACTATTACCTCACAAGCTATAGCCTCTTCTTTACCTATTAACCCTAATTTCTCAACAGTTTTACCCTTTAGATTTATCAAATTTTCATCTACAGTTAATAATCTTGAAAGTGATTTTATTATTTTATTTCTGTAAAAAGAAACCTTTGGTTTTTCACAAATTAAATTAATGTCTAAATTATTTAAATAGAAATTATTTTTATTTAATATTGATAGTATAGAATTTAGCATTTTTGGTGATCGAAT
>Ga0209631_10005279_pt1 | contig 13763 bp, 9 predicted proteins | sample COG_08_FD_184752 | JGI IMG/M metagenome (GOLD analysis project Ga0209631, IMG submission 184752) | Pelagic Microbial community sample from North Sea - COGITO 998_met_08 (SPAdes) (version 2) | ecosystem: Environmental > Aquatic > Marine > Neritic zone/Coastal water | place: Helgoland, sampling... | reverse complement strand
GAACCGAATTCATGATTATTGATTAAACTATAAGACCATTTTTAATATTCGCAATTATATCTTCCGCATTTTCAATAGTCATGTATATTGTTGTATTCATCACAATATTGGAACATTTAGCGCTTTAGCTCGTATTTTAAATATACCCCATTCGTCAATTGCTTTATGAGTTTTCAAAACGTTTTATTCATAGTATTGTGTTTTATTTTAACTTCTTGTAGCTCTGTTGTATCCGATAACTCTTCAGAGAAAGTTATAGAGACCTTAGAATTCTCTTCTGACTTAAAAGCTTCGCTAAAGGGGTATATCGCTCAACCTGATTCTGAATCACCTAGCATAAAAAAGGTTTACGATATGAGTGGGTTTGTTCCCTTTTGGGTAAACGAACGAATGGAGTTGTCTAACGTAGGTGTAGAATTTTCAAATATTTTGTTTAAATCCATGCATTACGGTTTGGATACTATGCGATATGATGTAATTGAATTGAGAGATAAAATAAATGGCTTGAACGAAATTAAATCAGATATCTCTGCTATTGAATTAGATGTTCTATTGACAGTTCAGTATTTTAAATTTTCAAATGATATCTCAAGAGGAATAGTTGATACTTCTAAATATCATCCAGAATTTGGAAGTCGTAAACCGAGTAAAGATTTAAGCGAATACTTATATGAATCTCATATTGAAGGAAAAATTATTGAAAAACTATTGGATTTAGAACCGCAAAAAGATGAGTATAAAAAACTTCAAGCTGGTTTGGCTCTGTTTTTAACTGAACATACTCTAGTAGATTCTTCTTTAAAAGTTCATGCTTTAAAAAAGAAGAGTTCTGAATCTGATTCGCTAAAAATTTACAAAGAAGCAAAAGAGGCATTGGTTTTACATGATTATATCGAATCCAACCAAGTTGCTGATTCAATATTCTTAAAAGGCCTTCAAGTTTTTCAGATTAACCATGGTTTAACACCTGATTTGAAAGTTGGGAAAAACACAGCTAAAGCGTTATCTGGTAATCCATTGGATTTTTATAAAAGAGCCGCAGTTTCACTAGAAAAATGGAAATTGGTAAATGATTGGGAGGATGAGTATATTTTAGTAAATGTAGCTACCTATAAATTAAAATTTTATAAAGGTGAAAATTTACTGCAAGAACATAAAGTTGTTGTTGGAACAAATGCCAATAAAACTCCTGAATTGGATAGTGAAATTGAATATATGGTAGCATATCCGTTTTGGACTGTGCCGAAAAGTATTAGAAATAGGGAACTTGTTCCAAAATCAAAAAATGATTCAACCTATTTATCTAGGAATAATTATCAATTACTCAAAGGAGCTAAGGTAATAGAAATGTCTAGAATAGATTGGAAAAATATATCTGCTGATAATTTTGATTATACCGTTCGTCAACGTGGAGGAAGAAGTAATGCGCTCGGATTGATTAAGTATTTTTTTAAAAACAAACATGCTGTCTATTTTCATGATACACCAAGTAAAGGAAAATTCATGAACGACATCAGAGCTTATAGTCACGGATGTGTCCGAGTCGATGAACCCATGAAATTAGCTAAGTATCTACTCGCAAGGGAAGGTGAAATATTTCATATAGATAGTGTTCAGGCTACTATTGATAAAAGACAAAGGAAAACGATAACATTGCAACATAATATGCCTGTGCATATTCGCTACTTTACTGCTGAAGGAGATGAAGAAGGCAATATTAGATTCTACCCTGATATATACAGAAAGGAAAAGGAATTAGAGGATATTATATTTCCTAAGGAAGAAGAGATTGAAGTTTAACTATTCGATAAAACTAACATTTCCAGATTGATTTAATACAAATTCCTTCCTTGAATTTGCAATTCTAGATCGTGATAAATAACTTCTGCTAGGGTAGTAGATGAAATAACAACTTCCACCTTGAAGTCTATTGACTGTTTCTTGATACCCTTCTTTGGCAATTGCTGGACATCCAAAACTTCTGCCTAGGCGTCCATTTGATTCAATGTACTCACAACTAACGTAATCTGCACTGTGAACAACTACACCTCTGCTTCTTGCATTGTCATTTGAGTATTCTTGACCATCTAGCTTCATCGATAAATCGTGACGACCATTGTAAAGCTCTCCAGTGATAAAAAAGCCAAGACAACTTTTGTGACTACTTTGTTCGTTAGAGAAATTAGAAGCAAACTCATTTCCAGTTTTTATCCCATGAGCAACTAGTTTTCTCTCTACCAGAATTCTTTTTTCCATATCAATAATAAACATGCGTTCAGTATTTGCAGAAAGACTCATGTCAACTATAGTTAAGAACTTTTTATTTTTAAGTTTGTTTTTAAGGGACAACTCAGAATACCCTTTAATTGCTAATTCAAATACTTCCAGGCTAAGGTGCGGTTCGTTTATCTCGTTGAATAATGCTAAAGTATATTGATTTAATGAGACGAATGCTTCCTCAGCTTCCTTACTATTTGAGCCATATGTTGGAGTAATACTATTAGTTGCGTTGAAAGTAACTAAAATAGATAATATGAATACCTTCATTAAAATCATTGTTTGCAAATATAATAATCTGTGATAATTATTGAGATGCTTGTAATTGATTTATTAACAATTGAACCGCAGGTAACTATCTTACAATAGATATAGGAATGTTAAATTGCACCAATTCTTATAGCTACTTGGCTTTCAATTTTTCGGTATAAATTAGGTGGTGTGAAAATACGCCAGTCAACTAGGTTTAATTGACCTCCTAGTACAAAGTAGGAGTCTATATTTGCGCTTTTAAGCTCTTGTAAAACATGTTCTCTAAAATTTAAAGCTGCTATCCATCCATCTTCAACCTCTTCGAACCATTCTTCATAATAACAATCATCGGAATAATGAAAATTTAAAACGTTTTCTCCTATTAGGATAAATTTATCAATCCCTTCTTGCTTTAAAGTTTCAATAACACCTCTTTTTAAAAACATGATGTCATTATGAAGGCAATCATTCCATTCACCAAAAAGCTCAATTATACAATATCCTTCATCGTAGTCGGTAAAAAGCAATTTAATAAATAAGGTTGTAGAATCTATGTTGTCCCACTGCGGGTGTATATAGTGATCATAAATTTGATCTGTATAGTGCATTTCTGAATACTCTCTTTGAAAGAAAGGTGACCTAGAGTCATTCTCGGCTGTATACAGGTTTCTCCAGTTGTAATATGGCTCAATTGTGTGCAAATTAATTCTGTTTTTGACAAAAATAAAAAAAGTTTATTAAATATTGATAGCTTGAGATTTTGTTATAAATAATATAATAGGTTAAATGTTATTTTGGGAATGCATAAAACAGTAGATTTGTAAACAACTGAAATACATTAAACTATTATGATTAAAGGATATTTTTATTCGCTAGTATGGTTGACATCTATTGCTCTTTCCTTAGCAAGTTGCGGAGAAAAAGATGAGGAGTTAGAATTTCATACGCAGGAGTTCAATATGATTTCTTCTGTAGATAACCATGCTGTCATTTTTTCATATGACTTTATGAAATTAATGGATAAGTCTGAGGTTCAGAATTCAGAGGATATGCCAATAGAGATTAAAATGGCGATGAGTTTATATATTGGAAATATGCTTAATTCTAGTAATATGGGAATCCGTTTAGAGGGGAATAACCATGCAGTAATAACAACAGCTGATAATGGGGAGATTAGTTTTGCCTTTTTAACTGCTGAAGTTGTAAATGAAGATAAAGTAAAGAAGGGTATCAAAGATTTTTTTAAAGGAAAATCTTTTGAGGAAGATGGTTTACATTTCATAAAACATAAATTTTCAAACACCTTAGCAGCCTGGGATAGTGATCATATTATATTTATTCATAGTGAAAGTGACGCTATTAATTTAAAGACAACATCGAAATCAATTTTAGGCGCAAGAAAAATTGAAGGTGAAGAGAATGATATTCTAGAAAATTATTTAGAGCGAGAAGACGATATGAATATGATAATTTACGTCGATAAATGGATGGAATTAGCAAAAAAGGAAATGGATGACGTTGATTTGGACGAAGAGTTTTTAAGGCTCTATGATGAGTCTTATATGATTGGTGCGGGTAATTTTTTAGCGGGAAAAATTGTTTTGGAAATGGAAATGCATGGAGATAAATTAAAAGATTCTAAATACAATTTACTTCCTGGAAACTCAATTTCAAATGAGTTTATGAGTTATTTGTCAAATGAAGATCCAATGATGTTTGGTGTTGCTTCGATAAACATGGATGCAGTTTTGAATATGGTGCTACAAAATGATGAAATGAAAGCTGAATTTAATGATGAAGTTAAAGAGGTGGGATGGACTGAAAAAGAAATGAGAGGTTTGCTTACTGGAGAATTTTCAGCTTCTTTATTAGGAATTGAGATGAAACCAAATCCATTTTATGATTTACATGAATCTTTAATGGCAGATGATTTATTTGCAAATATGGAGGAGTCATTTGTTTTAAATCCATCAGAGATTCCATCTCCAAATTACCTCATTACCATAGGCTTAAATTATCCGGATAAACTAAAATCCTTATTTACAACTCTTCCTGTGATAGAAAATAAAGGAGGATATTTTACTGCTGGTAGTGATGACTTTTTTGTTTTTAGTGACGATAAACTAATGATTACTTCAGATGAAAGTATTGCGGCCACATTAGGAAGTGGGAAGAAACTTAAGGAGTATACGCCCGCTAGTCAAATTAACTCTTCGCTGTATGCAGAAATTAATCCTGATGTGGATGATTTACCAAAAGCACTGCAAGATATGATACTTGAAAATGGAGGAAATGCGAGTGAAGGGTTATTGGAATTTATGAATGACTTCGAAAAAGTGACTTTCTCAGGGAGTTTTGATAAAATGAAGTTGGAAATTTTTATGGCGGATAAGGAAACTAACTCAATTGAAGTTATAACGAGTAAATTAATGAAGCAAGTCATCCAGAATATGAGCTTTTTCATTTAGTTACTGATTCCAAACTATACGTTAAAAAGAATAAGGTTAAATGTCGAAAGACCTAGCCAAGAGCAGAATGGCGGTGCTTCTAAAGTAGAGTAAAGATACCATGCTTTTTTAATTCCTATATTTCATACGTAACGAGAAAATATATTATGAAGAAGATAGTACTTTTCCTATTAATTTTTGCTGGTTTGTCGATTCAAGCTGAGGCGCAAAAGGTTTTTTCTGTAGGCAGCAAATATGATGCAGATGTTAAAGTATTTGTTGCAAGTAATAAATATGATGCAGATTTAGTTGTTTTTAAATGCTCTTCAAAATACGATGCTAAAAACAATAAAGGCCTATGGTTTTTTGTAGATAGTAAGTACGATGCGGATAAAAAAGTATTTTTTGTGGATAGTAAGTATGATGCAGATCTAATTATTTTCTTTTCTGATAGTAAATATGATGCTGAATGGAAAAAATCTTCCAAGAAGCAATTAATGTATTAAAAAAACCCAAAATATAAAGCAAAAAATAATCCAGACCTAAGTCTGGATTATTTTGATGTTATAATTTTAAACTTACGACTTTTCTTCTTTTTTAGCCTTAGGAGCTTCTTTTTTAGTTTCAGTTTTTTTAGCAGCAGCTTTAGGAGCTGCCTTTTTAGCCACAGGTTTCTTTGCTACAGCCTTTTTAGCAACTGCTTTTTTCTTAGGCTTAGCTGCTACAATTTTCACAATTTTTTTCCTTTTACGCGTATTTCCATAAGACCCTCTTGTTCTCTTCCCCTTCGTAGTTTTGATATCACCTTTTCCCATTTTATTGTATTTAAGTTTTAACAGTAATCTATTGAATAGCCTAAAGATAGTAATTTATCTGAAAAGAGAAAGTTCAAAGAGGTTAATAATAAAGTGCATTATTGATATCCATAAAGTAATTTATCAAATAAGTTTGCTACTAGTAGAGGTCTTTAATTCTTAGTGAAGACTACTAATAATAGTTTGCATAGCCTTAATAAGATTTCTCTATTTCAATTATTGTAATCTTACCATCTTGAGTTCTGCTATTAGCAGTATAGGAATCATTTGTAACAGCCACAATTTCTACATTGACAACAGATCCTTCAAATCGTTTAGCACTCTTTTTCCCCTTTACTTTTTGAAGAGTTAACTTATAAGTACAAGGGGAAGTCCATTCAATTAAGAATTTATATTTCTGGTTTTCGCGATTATATCTTTCGAATTGATATTTATTCTTTCGCTTAATTTTAATATCACCTCCAGAGGGCCCAGTCATTTCAAATTTTCCTTTTCTGAATTTTTTACATTCCAGTTGAGCAATAATATCTTGCGAGGATATAGAGTTAATAAAAAACAGTAATATAAAGGAGATGAAAATACGCATCAAATCATTAATGTATTATTAATCGTTCAACCTTAAAGTCAAAATCATTCTTAATAGAAATAATGTATACACCTTTTGGCCACTTTGAAACATCAAGTGAACTGATTGTTGGTTTGGTTTCAAATTGAAAAATAGTTTGTCCAAGACTATTTAATATTTCAATAGAATAAATCCCGGGAGGTAGTTTAGAAGCATCAAGAGCAAAAGTTGACTTTGCGGGGTTTGGATAGATAGAAAAGTCATTTAAATTATATTCGGCTATACTTAAAGGTTCATTGCCATTATAGATTGAAATATTATCTATATATACGTTATTTCCTTGTCGGTTGGTAGTTTCAAATTGAATCATAATATTTTGGCCACTAAATGCAGATAGGTCAATTGAGTCCCTTCTCCAATGCGAATTGTAAGCTGGAACGAAATCAATGGATAATGTATCTAGCGTTTCTAAATCATCACCTGTTTTTTCATAGATATTATTAGGGAAAGTTTGCCCACAATCTCCAGATACTAAAACCTTTAAAGTGTCTTGCAAATAAGAACTTGAACTTTTTTTCTGATATGCGACATCAAATTTCAGTATCGTACTCCCGGATGAAGGAATTAATAATTCAGGTCCAATAAGACCATCTTTTTGACTTTCGCGCGGTGCATAATTATATAATTGCATTGTCGCAGAATAATTGCTCCACATTAATCCTTCTGTAGTTATGGTTTCCCATGCCATGCTGTTGTCAGGATTTACAATGTACCACTTATCTGATTCAAAACCATTTTCAAAGTCCTCCACAAAAGGAAGATTGTAAAAACCTCTTCTGTTAAAGCTGTATAAGCTGCGGTTGTTAATTTCATCGTATTCGGGAGCTCCAGATGTTATTGTAGCTACTATACTTAATTCTTGATTACCGAAAGTAGATGTAGTTATGCTTGGTAATTGAAGGATTATCGTATCATTGGCAATAAGCATCCCTGTCCAAATAAAGTGTTGAGAAACTCCGGAATTAATTGAGTACTCAACATCTATTGAAGTGATTGTACTATCTCCTAGGTTTTTAATTGTGACAGTAGGAGAGTAGGTATCTGTACAAACCAATTCATTTTTATCTGGATTTGTTACATCAACAATAGCAACGTCCCATTTAATACTTGTGGGATCAATAGGAGTGTTTGTGCTGCTTAGATATAAAAATGCTGCATGGACATCAATCAAACCCATTCCGTAGATGTTATCTTCTCCAGCAACGCCTAAATCAATTGCAGTTAAATACAATGCCCAAAGTAACTCTTCTCCAGAAAGGTAAGGAAAAGCTTCTTTTAAGAGTAAAATTGATCCTGAAACATGCGGTGAAGCCATGCTTGTTCCAGAAATTGTATTGTAGCTGTCACTTCCCCATGCAGAGCGAACATTTTGACCCGGTGCTACCACTTCTGGATGAATAGATAATGAACCCGTTCCTGGACATTGCTTAGGTCCAATAGTTGAAAACGAACTAATCGGCTGTGGGAAATCTATATTGCCATTTATACTACCTACACTAAAGGTGTTTACCTCGGAAGTGTTTATTCTTTGAGGTGCATTGACAGTTGTGTTGGTGGGGCCAGAATTCCCACCAGAAAATACATTTGCAATACCAGCGGCTTCAATCGCATTCATCAGATTTACAACATAGCCTCCACATTGCAAAGTGTCAGCACCATCATACCATCTCCAACTATTATTAATAACGTCTGGAATATCTGAAGTAGTACTTATATCTCCATCGGGGTTTAGCGCCCATTCAAACGCTAATATCATATCAGCGATTGGAGGTAAAGTCGCAACGGTACTATTGACGTAATCGTTTGCAATCCAATAAGATTTAAAGGCAACACCAATTGTGTCTTTGGCTGTTGTGTCTAAACCTGCAATAGTACCTAGGGTATGGGTTCCATGATCGCTTATGACCCCGTTTGGTTCAGAACTAGCCCAAGGAAACCATGATTGTGAAGTAGGGAAAAAATTCCCCATATATCTACTACTAAAGGCAGGATGGTTTGGCCAAACTCCTGTGTCGTAATCATAAACAATTCTTCCACGACCTGTATAGCCTAAAGCCCACATAGCAGGGGCGTTAATTGCTTCAAGTCCGTTCTCAACTCCTCCGGGTGTCTTTTGTGAGTTTACTGAATTGATTTTGAAAGCGTCGTGCATTACGATTTTATCATTTTCAAAATCTAATAGCGCAATACTGGACTGCGAATTAAGAAAATTTATTAAATCTGCCTTGGCTTCTATAATAATGAGGTTTACCACCCAGAATTGTTTCAGGTTTCGATAGGAAGATTTGTAAAGTCTTTCGATGTCTTTAACTATTTCTGTCTGACTAATATTCGCTTGATCTTGTAATTGTTCAATGACAATTTTTGGTCGCTCTTCAACAGAAATCTCATTTTCTTTGAATTCATTATTGAGGTAATAGCAATCTACATTTTCCTTAAACTCAATTCTAATTGAGATAAAATCACTCGGATTCGATTCAGCGATTACAGCTTGTAATTCATTTGATAATACTCCTTGTCCATTAATTTTAAAAGAAAATAATAATGAAAAAATAACGAAAAATATTCTAAACATAGTTTATTTATTATCAGTAGATACTTGGATAATCTTTAGGATTCGCTTCGTTCATCATTGCGTAAATTACATCGAAAATGTCCTCTACACTCGGTTTAGAGAAGTAATCTCCATCCGAACCATAAGCAGGTCTGTGTTCCTTTCCTGCCAAGGCAATTGGTGCAGAGTCTAAATGATGGTATCCACCTTGCTTGTGCAACACTTGTTGCATCATGAATGCAGTTGTTCCGCCTGGAAAATCTTCATCAATAAAAATAATTCTATTTGTTTTCTTTAAAGATTCTACAATGTTGTGATTAATATCAAATGGCATCAAAGTTTGAACATCGATTAGTTCAACAGAAATACCTTGTTTTTCTAGTTGCTCTGAAGCAACCTGACATAAATTAAATGTCGAGCCGTAACTAACAACAGTAACATCTGTTCCTTGTTTTACCGTTTCTACAACCCCTAAAGGTGTTTTGAATTCCGATAAATTAGTTGGTATTTTTTCTTTCGAACGATAACCATTTAAACACTCAACCACTAATGCTGGATCGTCTCCTGCTAACAAAGTATTGTAAAAGCCAGCGGCCTTTGTCATGTTACGAGGAACACAAACATGAATCCCTTTTACTAGATTGATGATTCCTGCCATAGGTGATCCAGCATGCCAAATACCTTCTAATCTGTGCCCCCTTGTTCTAATAATTAAAGGAGCTTTTTGACCGCCTTTAGTTCTCCATTGAACAGTAGCTAAGTCATCACTCATAATCTGCAGACAGTACAAAATATAATCTAAATACTGAATTTCAGCGATTGGACGTAATCCACGCATTGCCATTCCAATTCCTTGACCAATAATAGTGGCTTCTCGGATACCTGTATCAGAAACCCTTAAGGATCCAAATTGCTCTTGCATTCCTTCCATTGATTGGTTTACACCACCAATTTTACCCGTGTCCTCTCCAAATGTGATTACCTCAGGGTATTTTTCAAATAATTTCTTAAAGTTTTCTCTTAGAATAATACGTCCGTCATCTGTAGAGTCATCGGCGTATTCAGGAAGCACTTCTTTTATTTTTAAAGGGCTCTGGTCTGATTCGGAATACAAATAAGAAGCGTATCTCTCATGTGTTTCTGTAATGGTATTATTTATCCAGTCAATTAAATTTTGTTTTGCAGAACCAGATTCATCTTTAATTAACCGCAAGGCTTGTTTTACTGCTGTTATTACATCTTTGCGAATTGGTTCAATTGCTCTTTTCAAAGAATCGGTAATAGCAGCAATTTCATCATTTCCAGTTTCTTTAATTAATGCTTCTAATAAAGTAACTGCAGCATCAACATCTTGTTTAATTCCCTCCACAAAATTTGCCCAAGCTTTCTTTTGTTCTATTCGGACTTCTTTTTTAGCATCTTTACGTATAATATCTAATTCTTCTTCAGTTGCTATAGCCTCTCCTGCGGCATTTTCTGCGCTAAGCATCCATTTTTTCATTTGGGCAATACAATCAAATTCTTCAGCCCATTTTAATTGTTCTGGAGTTTTATATCGTTCATGAGAGCCAGAAGTTGAGTGGCCTTGAGGTTGTGTTACTTCTTCTACATGAACCAATGTTGGCACATGATTTTCCCTACAATAGCTAATAGCTTCTTTATAAGTTTGCATCAATGAAGGGTAGTCCCACCCTTTAACTTTATAGATCTTGAACCCGTTAGAATCTTCTGTTTTTTCAAAACCTACTAAGGCTTCTGAAATACTAGCTTTGGTAGTCTGGAATTTTTTTGGAACAGATATCCCCCAACCGTCGTCCCAAACAGATATTGCCATAGGCACTTCCAAAACACTAGCTGCATTCATTGACTCCCAGAATAAACCTTCGGAAGTGCTTGCGTCTCCAATTGTTCCAAAAGCAACTTCATTTCCTTTATTACTAAAGTTGGAAAAGTTTTCTAGCTCTGGGAGATTTCTATACATTTTTGAAGCCAGTGCTAAACCAAGCAATCGAGGCATTTGCCCTGCAGTAGGAGAAATGTCAGCACTTGAGTTCTTTTGCTTCATTAAGTTTTTCCAACTTCCATCTTCGTCTAAGCTACGCGTCGCATAATGTCCACCCATTTGGCGGCCACCTGAAGTAGGTTCGTTTTCTATTTTGGTGTCCGCATACAATCCTGCATAATATTCTTTAATGCCCAAAGCACCAATTGCCATCATGAAAGTCTGATCTCTATAATAGCCAGATCTAAAATCACCATTTTTAAATTGCTTTGCCATGGCCAATTGAGCAACTTCTTTTCCATCACCAAAAATTCCGAATTTAGCTTTACCCGTCAAAACTTCTCTTCTACCTAACAAAGACATCTCTCTACTTATGCAAGCAATTTTGTAATCCGCGATTACTTCCTTTTTAAAAGTATCGAACTTGCTGTAATCTTTCTCCTCAATTGTTGTCTCTTTGTTTTGCGACATATTCTGCTTCTTTTAAGTGTTGTATTATAACCAAAATAGGGGTGTTGGCTGTTGGTTCATTTCGCGCGAAATTACGAAATATAGGTGAGAATTCAAAGGGTTTTAAAGTTTGAATTTTGTGTTTGAACTTTTTTTGTAAAAGCTTGAAAAAAGGGTACTTGAATCTATATTTTCGTATATTTCTTTGCCGATCATCTTCCACACGATTGAAATGATAATCATATTTTTTCTAAAAAAAAGTTAAATAATTGAAATGTAAATATTTAATTAAGTTACTGAATATCAATTTTTTTTATTTTAAAAACACAAAATATAAATGATGTAAATATTTAAATATAGAATGCCCGAAAAACTTTCCATCAGTATCCTGTTTTTTTTAATCCTTAGTAAGGAATAGGTTGTATTAAAATATATTGTAGATCCAAAATGTTAAACTTATACAATTAGCTTTAATTGCACCCTTAATCCTATTAACGCAGACATCATCTATCTATCTATCTATCTATCTATCTATCTATCTATCTATCTATCTATCTATCTATCTATCTATCTGCAATGCGTTTCATCTCCAAGTTTCAAATGCACCATCAATGAATAAGATGTTTAACTAATCTATTCATTATTATTAAATTACTTGTAGAATTAAAAAAGACGAGCAATAATAGGAATATAAAAATGTAAGCTAATATAGCAAAAGAAGATGCGATCAATTAAACTTATTGGCTATATTAAAATGGATAAACTTTATGAGAATTTTTTAAAGGTGCTATGCTGATAAAGTTAGTGTTTCGAAAAATGAGATCATTTTAAAATTATAAATTAACTTTAAAATCGTTTTAATTATTATGAAAAAATAATTTTTACTTAAATCTATGTAATTGTAATGAATTCCTTATATTTGTAAATAACAACAATTAATTATTAATTATTAATTATTTAACTACTGATATTATGAAAAAATTATTACTATCTGCGCTCTCAGTTTTAGCATTCGGAGCCACAAACGTTGATGCTCAAGTGGCAAAAACACCATTTATTGAGCACTTTACACAAGCTTCTTGTGGTCCTTGTGCTTCACAAAACCCAACAATGTATAATACATTAAATACATTTGCTGCTGGAGGCGGTGAATACGTTAAACTTACTAGCCAAACAAGTTGGCCAGGAGTAGATCCCATGAATGCAGAATATGCTGCAGGACCAGCTGCACGTGTTGCTTACTATGGTGTAAGTGGTGTGCCTGACTGTTCTTTGAATGGGGGCGCTACAGAAGGTCCAACTACTGCAGTAACAGCAGCTAAATTGGCTACGAAAGCTGCTGAAATGACTCCATATTCAATTGCAGTTTCGCATACTTGGGGTTCAGCAGGCGAATTAATTGTTAATGTTGATATAACTAACACAACAGTAGATCCTGTATCTACTCATGATAAGTTATATATTGCTATGGTTGAAGATCAAATTTCATTTCCAACTGCTCCTGGTTCTAACGGAGAAACTGATTTTTATTATGTAATGCGTCAATTTTATGATGCATCTGGCGCTGCCACTAATGGTGGTATTTCTTTAGGCGCAATTGCTGGTAATGCAACTACATCATATACCTTTACTTTAACTAGCTTACCTAGTTACATTAGAGATTTAAATCAAATAAGCTTTGTTAGTTTTGTGCAAAACGATAGTTCAAAAGATGTTGCTCAAGCAGCGAAAAGCATTCCTGGTAATGTTCCTGGATTATTAGACGTTGCTTCTGCTTCTAACTCAACCATTGCATCAGGTTATTGTGACCTAGCTTTTACTCCTTCCGTTAACTTTACAAACAATGGTTCTACAGATGTTACTACTGTAACTGCTGAGTACACCGTTAATGGAGGAACTGCAGTTTCTCAAACATACAGCACTGCTCCAATTAGTATGGGACAAACAGTTGCTATTGATTTTCCTGCTGGGAGTTTAGCTCCTGGTACTTCTATTGTTCAGTACTCAATTACTGATGTAAATAGTGGAGGTTTATTTAGTAATGGACCTAACAATATGGCTCCTGAAGTTATTGGTAAATTAAACACAACTAGTGTTCCCGCGCCAATGTCTGAAGGGATGGAATCAGCACCCTTAATAACTGGGGAAGGTTACTCTCGTACCCTTTCAACTGCTATCTTTGATGCGGGTGATATCACTGTAGGTAATTTTGCTATTGTAGATGGACCTACTGTTGGCGAAGGAACAATTGGTGGATTCGGTTGGTCAAACAGAAGTATCCTTTTCAATTACTATAATTTGCAATCAGGAACAATGAGTTTAGTTTTGCATAAATTGAATT
>Ga0209631_10005278_pt1 | contig 13764 bp, 20 predicted proteins | sample COG_08_FD_184752 | JGI IMG/M metagenome (GOLD analysis project Ga0209631, IMG submission 184752) | Pelagic Microbial community sample from North Sea - COGITO 998_met_08 (SPAdes) (version 2) | ecosystem: Environmental > Aquatic > Marine > Neritic zone/Coastal water | place: Helgoland, sampling... | reverse complement strand
GCGGGATTTGTATTGGTTGTACGATGCCGGGTTTCCCAGATGCCTTCGCTCCTTTCTACAAGTCACCTCCTGGAACTATCGTTTCAGGAATGGCAAGCCGTACAGTAGGCAGCTTTATTCGTCCTCTACGACGGTTGACACAAGGAAAGACCAACTGGACGGCTCGTTGGAAAGAAAACGAAAATGTTCCCAGTGGATGGGGCCATCAAAAACAGGGGGTAGTCGAAAAGATTTCCGGATTCTTCTACAACAAACTGCAACATACTGGAACGAAGTTTTCTCCAAACTCTAAAACCCAACAGGAGCTTCAGGAAAGTGCCCATTCATTCTTGAAAAGCGACTCAAAAATTAAGCAACCTGAAGAGGTCGCATGAGCACCTTCTGGCTGATTGGATTCGCTACCGCAATCGTAGTCATTTTGGTGGTCGTGGTGTTATTGCTTGGAATCATTTATCAAACTAGAAGAATCATTCGACTGGCAACGATTGCTTCGGAACAGGTCGAGAAGGTAGAACAAAATACAATGCCGATCTGGCAACTGAACCAGACCAATCGCTATACACGAGACATAGCGGACGGAATGGAAGCGTTAGAGGATTTGTTGAAACCACTTGCCAAGGATGACCAAGAAAAGAGGGCATCATGACTGTCGACGAAAACATTTTGCTTTGGTGGGTTGCGTTGGGGCTAGGAGTTGTCGTCATTTTAGTTGCTACTATCCTGCTCATGATGATCATCGGCAATGCAAAGACGATCCATCAGGCTGTCTCTAAAATTTGGGATACTGGTCAACGAGTAGCTAACAATACAATTCACATCCCCATCTTAGGACAGACCATCAACCACTTGAATCGTACACTAACCCACGCAGTCAACTGCATTGAGTTGACTAAACCACAAACCGAGGAGCAAAAATGACACTCATAGTTTTGCTGAGTTGCTTGGTTGCACTCATTTTTTTAGCAGTGGTTGCCTGGGCACTGATTCAGATTAATGCGCAACTAGCTGCAATTGGAGGTACACCAGAGAGTTTTTTGGCCAAACTCAGATTGGGCTTGAGAGCCATAGAAAAACAAACCTCCCACTTACGACCAATGCTGGAACAGACTAATTCCGTTTTAGCTAGCATCAAAGGAGGTCTACCTGTTCTGGCTGGGAACCTTACTCCAAAATCTGCAACCGGAGCGCAAAATGACTGAGGCAGCATATTGGATCTGGGGTATTACTCTAGCAATCATAGCATTCATAATTGTCCCTGTTGCTTGGTCTCTTCTGAATCAGGCACTTTCACACACAAAGTCCATCCGCGAATACAGTCATGAAATGCTTCAAAGTGGACTTGGAATTGCCAAACATACTTCCCATACACAGCAACTGGGGGTAACTCTCGAACATGCGACAGAAATTGTTGGACAGACGAAAGGACTTCATCAATTGACAACAGAACTTGCACAGGGAAGGAGTTGATCATGTCTACAGCAGTCCTGACTAGCATCACGCTGGTATTAGCGGGAGCAATCGTCTTGGTCGTTGCTTATCACTTAATCGGAATTTATCTAAACCTCAAAAAGACCGCAGACAACTTGGAACTGCTTGCTGGGGGGTTGGTACAGATCAACCAAAACACTGCCCCCCTCGGTGAAGGCATTGGCCAACTCAACAGTGGGCTGTCTGTACTGCTTGAGGACTTCAAGGGGGCACTGGGCAATCTGACCCAGTTAACAAAATCGTCAAAAGACGAGTCCACACCAAACCGCAAATCAGCGTCTGGTCTGGCTGGAGTACCACGGAAGCTATCAGGAGGCTCCAAGCACTGGGCTCCTTCAAAAAAATCTTGAATAGGAATTGCTAAATCCTTGGTTGTAGGCAGTGTCTATCCAAACTCATTATCCGGTCTCAGGAATCAAACCTTAAAATAAAAAAGGCAATCAATGTGTTTTGAAAATCTCCCTATCGAATTTGATTCCGCCGGCAATGCCCATCTAAAGAGTGGCGTACCAAACCCTTATCAGTACCAAGTCAAAACCCCAGAAGAACGTGAAGAGAAACTTCGTGAGATTGCACGAAAAAATGGCCAATTGTTTGACAAAGACTTTGATCCTGTGACGAGAGTAGCTGGTGCATTAGCTTTCCATAGCACAGTAGATCTTGACGAAAGGCGTGTAGTGGAAACAAATTCAATGGCTACGCTTTTTCGGGGGTATGAGGTGATCTTACGTGGTCGTGATCCCCGAGATGCAGCATTCATTAGCTCTCGTGCCTGCGGTGTTTGTGGGGGTGTTCATGCCACAGCTTCTGCGCTCAGTATTGAGATGGCTTTAGGTATCAAACCACCACCACTTGGGATTGTTATCAGAAATCTACTTCTGAGTTGTGAATATCTTTATGATAACCCACTTCATCTGTTCGTACTTGCAGGGCCAGATTACTCTGAACAACTCGTTCGGGAGACTAATCCTGAAATCTGGTCCAAAGCGCAAAATACCCCGGCCCGCTTCAGCCATCTGCATGGCTACCGAAAAATCTCAGAGATCATGACTGATCTCAACCCATTGACTGGCAAGCTTTATCTGGAAGCATTGCAGATGACGCGAGTTGCACGAGAAGCCTATGTACTGCTGGGCGGTAAATACCCTCACCCAGAAACTATTATTCCTGGAGGAGTTACCACCACTCTCAGCACTACCACATTCAACGAATTCTACATTCGCTTCTCAGAGTTTTTTGACTACTCCAAGAAGTGTGTGGGCATTTGGGATGACATCTATGATTTCTTCTATGAGTGTGATGAACGCTTCAAAGAGGTCGGCAAGCTAGATGCGACTATGGTTGATTTTGGTCAATGGGATCACGAGGACTACTACGACGCTTCTTACGAAAACTGTAACACTTGGGGTGAGATGCGATGGTCCACACCAGGCGCACTGGTCGATGGCAAGCTGGTAACCACCAGATTACAGGACCTGAACGTAGGGATTGAAGAATTTATTGAGCATTCCTACTACGAAATGTGGGACGACTACCCTTATAAAACTGACCCACTGGGTGCTCCACTGAGCCCCTACCATCCTTGGAACAAAACAACGATCCCACGACCTGGTCAGCAAAATTGGAAAGAGCGCTACAGCTGGTCCACGACACCAACCTGGGACCGTAAAGTCTTTGAAGCCGGAGCCTACGCCAGAATGTACATTTCTGCGCTAGCGAACAAGCTGCCAAAGAGTGAATTCTTTGAATCCACAGGCAACAGCCTCGTTCTGAACGTAGGTAAAGGTGCTGAGTTGCCAGAGATGAAAATCGAATGGAAAGTTCCACCAGTCTGGAATGCGATCGAACGTAATCGAGCACGTGCCTATGCAGTAGCCTACAACGCCATGGTAAACATGGAAAATTGGGTCAGGGCAATGGATCTCTGGAAGCGAGGTGAGCGTGAAGTTGCCACACCGTTCAAGATTCCTGAAACAGGTAAATTCATTGGTGCTGGTTTTTGGGGAGCAGGAAGGGGTTTCCTATCACATCACTGCGAAATCGAGAACGGGTTACTCACAAACTATCAAATCATTACGCCTTCTACGATCAATGCTTGCCCCCAGACTCCTTGGGGAGAACCTGGTCCTTATGAAAAATCTGTTTTGAATACACCCATTCTCGAAAGCAACTTTAAAACATCTGAAGATTTCAAAGGTATCGATATCCTAAGAGCACTCCGTAGTTTTGACCCATGTATGCCCTGTACAACCCATACAATGGTTGAGGGTTCAGACCATGTATTCACGCGAGAGGTAACAACCTGTGCTTGCGGAGTAAACTGAGTTAATGCGGGTTTTGGTTGGGATTGTCGGACACTCCCCTATCTTGGACCGCTATCCTCTGGGACCTTTGTTGATGCAGGATTTGCAGAGTAGAGATTGGGGAATTGCTGTCGTTGATATCGAGAACATGACCTGGAGTCCTATCCACGTTACTCAACGGCTTCAACATCAACAGACAAGTTATGACCGTACTGTCCTCATCGGAAGCTCCGCTGGCTGTCTGAAGCCTGGTAACGTAGTTGTTCATAGATGGCGTGGTGGGGAGATGTCGACTTTGAAGTTACAGGAAAGGGTTTACGAGGGAGTCACAGGGGTTGTCTCTCTTGACAACACGCTGGTCATTGGAGATTACTTCAAAGTTTGGCCAGACGAGGTCTTCACCGTAGAAGTAGATCTACCTGGAGATGCCTTTGGAGAGATCGTAATGGCTGAAAATATGGGTTCTGAATCAGAAGCAAATCTTCCGGATATTCTCGGTTTTGATCCAGATGTAGTACGCAAATGCATTGCTGATCTGGCTTGGTGCGTTGCACTGTATGGAGACGCCAGAATGGGAACTGTTCTGGATAAGTCAGTCAATGATCTCGTAGATTCAGAATTATTCACCAAATATGAATTCAAGCAATACCTCAACTACGTAAATTGAATGAATAGCGCTCTTGATGAATTGATGAGCAAAGAGGAAATCCTGGAGATTTGCTTTTGGTATCAAGGAGAAGGATTTGGGAATGAATTTACGGCACAAGCACTGAGTCCTTTTTTGAATCAACCAGCCGAACAGGTAGAGTTGATTTTAAGGGAACTGTGCGGAACAGGGCGCCTGGAGCAGAATGCCCATGGCAGGTACCAATTTTTAGAGGCAGGTACCAAGGAAGGTGGGAAACTATTTATCGAATCATTCAATGAGATGCAGCAACCCGGACACTACGAGTGTGTAGACGGGTGTTGCGATGGAGACGACCATAGCCGCTGCAAACACCACTGACAACAGCACGCAGGAATTTGAGCCACAAGCCCTGCGTGGATTTATGACCAATGAAGAGTGGGACCAACTGTTAGCGAGGGCCGACTATCTCGTCTCCTCATTGGAGCAGATTGAAGACCCCCAAGAACGTCGTAAAGTTTTTGAACTACTCAATGTGCTAGATCAGATTCACCGTGAATCGCTGACTCGCTTGGTTCGTCTGTTCAAAGATGGCGTCATGGAACAGGTAATTACAGACCCACCCATTCGAACGCTGATGGATCTATATGATCTTCTGCCTACCGCATCAAGCTGCAGTGGAGGTGACTCTCAAAGTGTCTCACTGAATACTCGCAAGGTTGCCCGCTGGATTCCTAGCCGCCACAGTGCAGAAAAATTATCAGCAGGCTTGCTTTACTCAGATCAGATTGAAGATGCCTTTGTTTTTCTTTGTTTAGTCGAAGGGAAAATCTATGCGTTCTCAGCTGAGTGCATGGTCAATCATGAACTGATGTTTGGTGCTCAGATTGATGGTCACACCCTGATTTGCCCTCATCACCAAGGTTGTTTGTATGATATCCGCAACGGTGCCCGTTTAGGCAGTGATGCCTACCTCGGATGCTATCCGGTCAAGAAGGAATCCCCACGAATCTTGATCGGCCTCGATATGCCTTTCATTCCTGAACTCCCCAGTTTCTGAGATTTGCTGTGGCTGAGCAGCATCAACTGCTGGTCGCAGGTGTAGGCAACATGCTAAATTCTGATGATGCCTTCGGCCCTCTTGTCATCCAAGGTTACGAACAAAAGCACCACCTACAACCTGGTTTAAAGCTGATGGAAACTGGGATTGGAGGCATCAATATTATTCAAGAAATGCTGCTAGAATATGAGGGTTTGATTCTGGTTGATGCTTTTGAAGAAAGACTTCCGCCTGGTACACTGAGAGTGCTGGAACCCGTGGTTGAAGATCTTGCACTAAACTCTCAGCAACAGCGTGACTATTTTGCAGACACCCACTACGCGACTCCTACCCGAGTTCTTCAGTTTTTAAAAAATATTAGCAAACTACCCCCATATCTGAGAGTCCTAGCTTGTGAACCTAGTAGCATTGAGCCCTGCACACTGAAACTCTCAGATGCTGTCTCACAGGCTATTCCCAAAGGCATTCAACTTCTCCATCAGACAATTGGAGATTATTTTCATCAACAAGAATCAGGAGCAATATGAGGATTGCGACCGTTGGCAAGGGTGGCTCTGGCAAAACCACACTCGCTGGAACTTTGGCAAGAATGTTAGCCAGTCGTCAGGAGAAAATCTTAGCGATCGATGGAGATCCCAACCCTAACCTGGCACTGACATTGGGCATTACCAGAGAAGATGCTGGGCATATCAACTTCATTCCTCATACAGTCATGAAACTGGAGGAGGATGAGGCTGGCGAAAGGGTGTTGAAAATGACTCTTTCGCAAGCAGATCTTTTTCAGCAATACGGATCAAAGGCACCGGATGATATTGATCTGATTGTTATGGGACACCCTGCAGATGGAACCGCAGGCAGTGGTTGAATGTGTGCATCTCACCGCGCGGTGCGCGGCCTCATCGTAGAGTTGACAGGCTACGGAAAACATACAGTCACTGACATGGAAGCCGGTTTGGAGCACCTCAAGCGAGGAACCGCAAAGAATGTGGATATGATGCTGATCGTAGTGGAACCCTATTATCGTTCTCTGGAAGCTGGAATGAGAACTTTTAAACTGGCTACAGAACTGAAGATTCCGCACCTATATGCAGTCTCTAATAAAGTTCGAACAGAAGCAGATCGGGAAGCTATAGAGACGTTCTGTCGGCAGCACTCCATGCCCATTATCACCACGATTCCTTACGATGAAAATCTGATCGAATCTGAAAGAAAAGCAATCGCACCGATCGACTTCAATCCAGCAGCACCGTCCATGCAGGCGATCGGTCAAATCGCCGATTGGGTCTTAGCCAAAGGATGAACTTGACTCCCAAACCATCCACCCCGGCTGGCCTTATTGAGTGGGCCAGTCAATTTTCGCTCCATGAAAACCCAACGATTACTTGGGGATTCCCTTATCACTTTGGTGATTTCCTGAAGTACCATTCCAGCCATGCTTTGTGCGGACTTTCTCTAGGCTTTAAGCTGGTACAGGGGCTCCTAGAAGAAGGTCTGGGGTCTATTCCCAAAACTGGAGTTAAAACCAGAGGAGCTTTTGGTGGAAAGGGTATGAGAGATGCGTTCAATTATGTGTTTCACCCGGATGAAGAAACAGGGTTTACTCTCGATCCAGAAACGCACGTGGTTGTTGATTGTTCTAGAGCATCTTCAGGTACATATGCGTTTGAAGTGACATATCCAGAGGGTAAATACCACCTGGGAATCAAGCCCGGTGTGGTTCGAGACAAATTTTTAAACGCTGTCCACTTGAGAAATGAGGGCAAATTACATCCTGATGAAGTCCGAGTCTTACAGTGGGAAATGTGCCAGCGTGTTCTTCCTGCACCTTCAACAGAAATCTGCAACGTTAGAAAACTATGAGAATTTTACTAATCACAATTTTTGTACTTTGGTTTTCCTCAGCCAACGCTCTTGAAGTAGTTGATCAAAAGGATCGAACAATCCAGTTTGATAATCCTGTCAATAGAGTGGTCAGCATACCGATTCCAGCTCCTTCTATGTTCATGTCAATCGAAGGCTCTGCAGACAAATTAGTGGGGGTCCATCAACTCACCAAGACCGCCATGAAAGGTAGATTTTTAGGTCGTCTGTTCCCTGAAGTGTTGCAACTACCAAGCGATTTTGTTGGTGGTGGCTTTAACTTTATGCCCAATGTAGAACGTGTTTTATCACTTAAGCCAGATCTGGTTTTCCAGTGGGGAAATTATGGAGACGAAATCTTTGATCCTCTGACCAACGCAGGTTTGAATGTAGCTGCCATCAAGATTCGAAATGAACAAGACACACGAGAGTGGATCAGAATCATGTCCACTGTTCTGGGCAAGGAAGACAAAGCTCTGAAAATGGTGAATTGGCGCGAACAGACAATGCAGATCATCAAAACCAACTCTGCTAAAGTCCAGAAGAAGAAAAGTGTTCTCTACTTCCGACTATTCAAAAACAACCTACAGGTTGCTGGGAAAGGCACTTACAACGATTTCTACATCAATCTTGTAGGAGGAGAGAATCCTGCTGCTAGAAACAAAGGCTTTTACAATGTAACTCCAGAACAGGTCGTAGTTTGGAATCCAGATATCGTCTTGATGAACGGCTTTGAACCTAAATTATCGCCCAAGAATTACATTGAACATCCTGTCTTCTCAGTAACAGATGCTGCAGTCAACAAAACAGTCTACTCTATGCCACTTGGAGGTTACCGCTGGGATCCCCCAAATCAAGAATCTCCTTTGACCTGGATGTGGCTCGGAATGCTAATTTACCCAGAGTCCCATAAATATCCACTGCGCGATGAGATCAAGCGTTCTTACAAAATGCTCTATGAAACAGACGCTTCTGATCAGGATTTGAATGAAATTCTGAAGATGAAGATCAACGCTAGTTCCAAGGGATACGCAAAATCATTTAAATAATCGAAGTTGTTGCTCAAAAAACTGGGATGGGTCTTAATCGCTGTGACTATCCCAGTCCTCTATATTACCTCAGGTCAACTCAATTCCTCTGTTGCCGATCTTGGCAAAATTCTTGTCAATCTCTTCCATCCAACATTCGAACTAGATGCCATCGTCGAGCGTGTAATCCTACTGATCAGGATTCCACGGGCACTCACGGCTATGATTTGTGGAGCAGGACTAGCCGCTTGTGGTTGTGCACTACAAGGAGTCTTCGCTAATCCACTGATTGGCCCTCAGATTATTGGAGTCTACTCAGGAGCAGCTTTTGGAGGAGCTCTAGGAATTTTAATTTCTGAGAACAGTTTCCTCACTCTCTCCTTTGCCTTTCTCTTTGGCCTAGTCGCAATGATTTTGGTTTTTGTCGTGGCAAGAGTGCAAGGATACACAAGCCGGCTAACTCTGGTTCTTGCAGGAATTGTTTCGAGTAGTTTTTTCCTGGCCTTAGTCTCCATGGTAAAGTTCATCGCAGATCCAGACGATAAACTTCCCGCAATTACTTATTGGCTTATGGGGTCGTTTGCGACAGCAAGCTATACAAAGATCCAACTCGTCGGCCCTTTGATACTGATAGCCCTGTTTGCCCTAATAATTCTTGGATACCGAATTGACGTACTGAATCTGGGTGATGATCATGCCAAATCACTAGGGCTGAAAGTAGAACGCAATCGCTGGTCAGTCTTAGGCTTGGTGACAGTCATTTGCGCAGGAGTAGTATCTGTTGCAGGAGTAGTTGGATGGGTAGGGCTCGTCGTACCACACATTGCAAGACACTTTTCCAAACCTAACCACTTCTCTCTGCTGATCACCTCTGGCTGCATAGGAGCCTACTATATGCTCGTGATTGACTATCTCTGTAGAGGTTTGAGCTCAATGGAAATTCCGCTAGGAGTTATCACTGCTCTGATCGGTGCTCCATTTTTTGCGTACCTATTGCGGCGCAGGCTAGGCTCCTAAGTGCATGAGGACACCGTGCTAACAGTCTCAAATCTAACTGTACAAAGGGGGAAGAAAAGACTAATTCAGAACTTGGACTTTGAACTTCCACAAGGGTCTTGTCTCGGCGTGGTTGGCCCTAATGGAGTTGGCAAGAGTTCTTTACTGCGGGTACTGGCTGGACTTGATGATTCAGTATCTGGAAGTGTGGTCATGAGTGGTACCGTTGCCTACTTGCCTCAGGATGTGAATCTGAAGAGTGATTTAAACGTACTCGAGATGGTGTTACTAGGGCGTGCTAGATATCTGAAATGGTATCAACAACCTAACTCTTTGGATCGCAAAGAGGCTGAAAAATGGTTGCAAGTCATGTCACTCGAACACCTTGCACAATCTTCTTTCATGACTTTGAGTGGAGGCCAAAAGCAGTTGGTCTTAATTGCACAGGCCCTCACCTCTGAATGCAATCTACTTATCTTAGATGAGCCGAGTTCCGCACTAGATCTTCAGAACCAGGAAAAACTATTTGCGATTTTAAATGAGCTCCAAGAAGTCAAATCTCTAACTGTGATATTTTCCACACATGACCCGAACCATGCCTTCCATTTCTGTAATCACTTAGTTATGCTGGGCTTTTCTAAGCACTACTGTGGAAGTTGTCAGCAAATAATGACTTCTCAACTACTAAACGAAATCTACAACGTCAATTTTGAAGAATTTTTTTGGAATGAGGGTAATCTAAAATATTTTGTTCATGTGCCGACATCTCTTCCAAAAACTCAAAGATAATTCATTACATCAACTTAGAAGATCGCTTATCTGAACAATGATTCTTTAGCAGTTACCACAATTTTTTGCTCTTTCATTTACTTAGTCATTATCCAATCCCTCTAGATACCGTAAAAGAACATTATGCAGTTTGATCAGTGATTAAATTTCTGTTTTTGAGATCAGACCTGATCTCAGCTACTTGGTCAAACTGGTATAGGAACCCACTCACCAGTTTTCGCCCTCATTTGAGTCTGCCTGACAATTTGGCGCATGTTTGGCCACAACTTGTCGAATAATTCTTCAATATTAAGCTGGAATTGCAGATCGCCAACTTGAAACTGAATTTGATTTTGCTCAAGGACACCTAACAAATAATTCTTAATCTTTTCAAATGACTTCTGGTTCTTGGGCATCAACTCTTCTAAGTTCACTGCATGAAAAGAATTTGACTCACCAGTGCGCTCTGAAATGTCTTCCTGTGCAATCAAAATGGTTTTCTCTGCTCTTTCAGCGATTCTCAAAATTTCTGCGTTAGGTTGATGATCTATACCTTTCAGAATAATTGCTTCCGCATGCTGAATCGGAGTATTTTCAAGTTCCGAAATTTTGAGCACCAGCCCCTGGAAGCCTGCCGAGGCTTGAGCAAATAGCGTCTTTCCTACCCCTCGAGAGCCAATAATAGCCACTCTCTTCAATTTATTATCCTGTAGGTTTTCTAGTTCACGGTGCATTTCATCTGTGAACATCATTTGCTCAACTCGCATCGGACGCTGATCAACTACCCAAAATCCTGTCTTGTTTTCTAACATTTGTTCGCTCTGAACTTGATGAATATTTGTTGTTTTCAGCAATACACTGACTTCAGAGTCCATCGCATTCTGGCAACAATACAAATGTCCATGGTTAGTTACCAAAAAATGGGACCCCTATAGATCTTCAATAGATTTAATTATTGTTGTTGACTAGAAATTCAGTCTCTGAAACAACTACCCGAAGCGCAGCAGGGTGTGCAAGTTCAAACCATCGCACAACGAACTAACAATATTGGTTGAAAGCACTTACTGACAATCAGCAAAAGTAATGCTCAAAAAAAATCTAACCAGACGCATATTAAGGAGAACTCATGTGTTTAGGTATCCCTGGTCAAATTGAAAAAATTATCGACAAGTCTAAGTTTCTCGGAGAAGTCAGTGTGGGTGGACTCCGACGACCCGTCAACCTCGCCTGCCTGCAAAACGACGTGAATGACTTGGAAGAACTGATCGGCGACTGGGTCCTGATTCACGTGGGCTTTGCGATGAGTCGCATTGACCCACAGGAAGCACAGCGAACCCTAGAACTACTCACCGAACTCGGTGAAATGCAGGATGAATGGCACGAAGCACAGACCTCTTTACAAGCCATCAACTAGGAGGGTCCGATGAAATACATTCAGGAATTTCGTGATCCTGAAAAGGCAAAGTTTCTCCTGCAAGGCATTGAACACCTGACACAACAACTCAATGCCACAGCTGAAAAACCAATCCGACTGATGGAGGTGTGTGGCGGTCATACGCACACGATCTTCAAGTTTGGCTTGGAAGAATTGCTGCCTAGGGGAATCGATCTGATTCATGGCCCAGGCTGTCCCGTATGTGTGCTGCCAATGAACCGCGTTGACGACTGTGTGTCGATTGCGGAACGCGAAGATGTGATCCTGACGACCTTCGGTGACGCAATGCGGGTTCCTGGTTCTCACAAGAGCCTGCTGCAGGCCAAGGCTGCTGGTCAGGACATCCGGATGGTCTATTCACCAATGGACGCTCTTCAGTTGGCACGGATCAATCCAGAGCGCAATGTGGTGTTCTTTGGACTCGGCTTCGAGACAACGATGCCTGGCACCGCTTTTACTGTTCTACAGGCTAAAGCAGAGCAGATCCCAAACTTTTTCCTATTCTGTAATCACATCACGATTATCCCAACCTTGCGGGCAATTCTCGCTGATTCGGATCTGCGCCTTGATGGTTTCATTGGGCCAGGTCACGTTAGCATGATTATTGGTACCGAAGGGTATGATTTCATCGCCTCTAAGCATCGCAAACCCTTTGTTGTTGCTGGTTTTGAACCCTTGGACATCCTGCAGTCAGTCTGGATGCTACTCAAACAATTTGAGGAACAACGCTGTGAGGTCGAAAATCAGTACCGCCGAGTTGTTCCTACCCAAGGCAACTTGGCTGCGCAAGAGGCCATGGATCAAGTCTTCCAACTACGTGAACAATTCGAGTGGCGGGGCCTGGGTTCGATCCCTGAATCGGGGGTGGAGATGCGACAAGAATTTGCAGATTTTGATGCTGAGAAGGTCTTTGCCGTTCGGAATGTTCCCGTTGTTGATCCCGCTGAATGTCAGTGTGGTGAGGTACTCAAGGGGAGGCTCAAACCGTGGCAATGCCAAGTCTTTGGAAAATCCTGCACACCCGATAATCCAATCGGGGCCTTGATGGTCTCTTCTGAGGGTGCCTGTGCCGCCTACTACAACTATGGTTCTCGCTGGCGCGAACAAGCCAAGGCAGAGACCACCTTATGAGTGACGCTCGGGATACGATCACCCTGGCACATGGAGGTGGTGGACGCGCTACTCGTAGCTTGATTGAAGAAAAAATCCTCCGACACTTTGGCAAACCTGATCCCAAGGGATTGCAAGATCATGCAGAATTATCACCCCCACCAAGACATCGAATCGCCTTCACAACCGACAGCTTTGTTGTGCAACCGCTCTTCTTTCCGGGTGGTGACATCGGCAAACTGGCGATCAATGGAACCGTAAATGACCTGGCTGTCAGTGGTGCGATTCCTCAGGTGTTGAGTTGTGGATTGATTCTCGAAGAAGGACTAGAATTATCGGTACTGGAGCAGGTTATAGACTCCATGGCTACTGCCGCAACCAAGGCCCAAGTACAGATCGTCACGGGAGATATCAAGGTGGTTGAGAAAGGCGCGGCAGATCAGCTATTCATCAATACGACCGGAATTGGCTTTTTGCCAGAAAATCGAAACATCGCTTCATGGCGAGCTGAAGTTGGCGATGCTGTCTTGGTCAGTCATTTCCTCGGAGATCACGGTGCTGCCATCGTTGATGCACGGGGTGAGCTTTCCTTGCAAATTCCAGTAGAGAGCGACTGCCAGCCACTGAATGGCTTGATTGCTCAGATGCTCGCAGTTTGCACAGAGATTCATTGCCTGCGTGATGCCACTCGGGGAGGAGTCGCGACCGTTCTGAACGAATTTGCCCAGGATTCTGGAGTCTGCATTCACCTCTGGGAACAACAGATTCCAGTTCGTGAAGTAGTTCAGGGGGTGTGCGAAATCCTGGGACTGGATCCGCTCTACTTGGCCAATGAAGGAACTCTAATCGCTGTCGTTCCTGCTGATCAGGCAGAGGTCGTACTAAGTGCCATGCGTGCTCACCCAGCTGGCCAGCATAGCTGCCAGATAGGAGTTGTCTCGGAATCTCCTAAGAGACGTGTCATTCTTAAGACTGCCTTCGGAGGAGAAAGGGTTGTCGATGTGCTCTACGGTGAGCAGCTTCCACGAATCTGCTAGATGCATGAACTCAGCATCACTCAAAACCTGGTGGCCATTGTTGAAGAACACGCC
>Ga0209631_10005274_pt1 | contig 13769 bp, 18 predicted proteins | sample COG_08_FD_184752 | JGI IMG/M metagenome (GOLD analysis project Ga0209631, IMG submission 184752) | Pelagic Microbial community sample from North Sea - COGITO 998_met_08 (SPAdes) (version 2) | ecosystem: Environmental > Aquatic > Marine > Neritic zone/Coastal water | place: Helgoland, sampling... | reverse complement strand
AAATCCATTGTATAAATATCTGAGTTACCATCTTTTGCAAAACTCATCACAATTTTTTTACCGTCCGGAGAAAATCTTGGCGCAAAAGTCATTCCTGGAAAATTTCCAACTACTTCTTGTATACCTGTTTCAATATCTAGTAAATAAACTCTTGGCATGTTTCTAAAATACGACATATAAGTCACCATTTGGTTTGTTGGGTTAAATCTTGGAGTTAAGACCAATTCATTGCCTAAGGTTAAATATTTTGTGTTAGCTCCATCTTGGTCCATTATTGCTAATTTTTTTACCCTCTGTGCTTTTGGACCGCTCTCTGCGACGTAAATTATTCTTGTATCAAAATATCCCTCTTCACCGGTCAACCTTTCGTAAATTTTATCAGAAATTATATGGGCTACTCTTCTCCAGTTTGAAGGTGTGGTTGTGAATGCTAAAGCAGTCATTTCTTTAGCAGCTGCTAAATCCCAAAGTCTAAACTCGACTTTCAATTTTCCATCTATAACTAAAAGCTTTCCTGTAACTAGTGCTTGAGCCTTTATTAATCTCCAGTCCTCAAACCTTGGTTTCAAATGTGCGATATCTGGTTTTTGAACAAAAGCTTCTTTTTTTAAAGGATTAAATAATCCTGTTGATCTAAAGTTATCTTCAACTATTTTTGAAATATCCTCACCAAGTTTTTTAATTTTTATTCCTTCGAAATTTTCAGATTTAATATCAACATGAAGAGGTGAAACTGCTATAGGCAAAGGGTCTAGATTACCTCTTGTAATATCTATCTCTATTAAAGCAAAAGACTTATTTATTAAAAAAATATTTAATATTAAAATTAAGAGAATTTTCTTCATTTAACCTTTTAACATTTCTGTTGGATTAAAGTTTAACTGCAAGTCTTTCCATTTGTCATAGCCAGTTGGTGGTACTTTTAGCGGTTGACATAATCTAACCGCCCTTAACGCACTTTCTGCTAAAACTTTATAAAATTTTTGTCCTGGTCTGTTCATTCTCTGATGGTCTAAAATCTCAGATTTCATAATCGTTCCATCTTGTTTTAATTTTAGTTTAATTCTTACAAGCAAATCTTCATCATATGGCAGCCCTAAAGGCACGCTCCAACAACCAAATATTTGAGCTCTCAAAGCATCTTCTTGGGAAAGTGTTAAGCCAGTAGCAAATGAGTTTTTTTGACTGCTTTGAGTTATTTTGTCAGATTCTTTTTGTTTAACTGCTTCTTCTTCTTTTGCTTTATCAATTAATGCGGCTATTTGATTAGTATCTACTATTTCTTTTTTTTCAAATTCTGATGCTTGTCTTATTTCAGGTTTTACTTCTTCTGGATTTTGTTTTTTTTTAACTATCTTTTTTTCTTCTTTTAACTCATTTGGAAGTGGAATTCGGTCTGGTTTTTCTTTTGCTTTGGCGGCTGGTGGTGCTTGCTCTGATACTAGTCTTTCTTCTTCCTTTTTTTTAGTTTCTTCAATAATCTTTCTAGCTTTAGGAGCAAAGGGAATATTAGTTTTATCAGAAATTTGAATTAGTTCAACTGAGACTATAGGAGGTAAATCAATAGGTTGTCTAAGCATAAATGGTAAAGTTAAAATAGTAAATAATACTAATACTGAATGAAAAGTTATTGAATAAATTAAACTTCTTATCATAAATCATCCTAATTTTTATAAGGCTCAGATATTAGAGCTACTTTAGAAAAACCCGCGCCAGATAAAGTTCCCATAACTTCTAGAACTCTTCCATAATTTATATTTTTATCACCTCTCACATAAATTCTTGTGTCAGTTCTGTTTTTTGCGATGGCTAATAATTTAGGTATCATTTTCTGATAGGTAACTTGATGTTCCTGAATATAAATTTCACCTTTTGAATTAATACTTAAAGTTAAGGGTTCTTGATCATCTGGCAATGAATCTGCTGCAGACTCGGGTAAATCAACTTGTACTCCAACGGTCAATAAAGGTGCTGTTACCATAAAAATAATTAAAAGAACCAACATTACATCCACAAAAGGTGTTACATTTATTTCGCTCATTGGTTCTTTTTTTGAGCGATTAAAATTAAAAGCCATTGTTAAATTATTGATAAAAATCTTTTTGAAAAATTTTCTATTCTTGAAAAATATTTTTGGGAGTCATTGTTAAATTTGTTGTAAGCTACAACTGCTGGAATAGCTGCTAACAATCCTAAAGCTGTTGCAAATAATGCTTCTGCTATTCCTGGTGCAACAATAGCTAAACTAGTATTTCTAGATATCGCTATTGATTGAAAAGAATTCATTATACCCCAAACTGTACCGAATAATCCAATAAAGGGAGCTGTAGATCCAACCGTTGCTAAAAATGTAAAATTTTTTTCAACTTTTTTTAACTCTGTATCGATAGCAATTTCTAAAATTCTGCCTACTCTCGCAACCTGAATTGTAGACGATTGTCTTTTAGTTTTAACCAATTCTGCCATAGCAGATTTAAATATAAGTATTGCTGGATCATCTGAATTAGCAGGTAAGCTATTGTTAAAGCTTTCTGCAGATTTAGCTTTCCAAAATTTTTTTTCGAAATCTACAATTGAATTATTAATGTTTTTAAATAACTTAAATTTATCAAAGATAAGCGCCCATGAGAAAACTGAACACGCAATTAATAAAACTATTACAAATTTTACTACAAAATCAGCTCTTAAAAAAAGTTTCCACAAAGAAAAGTCAGTTGCGCCACCTAACCCTACAACTTGAGCTGCTATATCTTGTTCCATAATGCCTAATTACTTTTAGAATGTGTCATGAATTTGGCGTTAATAATGAATTTGGGTTTATTTTTCTTCAATTAATCTTGTTTCGCTAAAAAATCTAGCTATCAAAATTGCATCAGATTTATTAACGTCTTTTTTTTTTGAAAGTTGATTTGATAATGTTGGGTACATTTCTATAGTTTTTGTCCTACTAGAGTCTTTAGATGAATTGATTAATTCAAAGTGTTTTTTCCATTTTGAAGGCCTAACAAAGAAAATTGGTAGCTCTAAAGCGGCACAAACTCCTTTAATAGCACCAAAAGTTTGACCAAAATTAAACATACTAGTAACACCCTGGCCAGGCATTGCGTTAACCTGCTCTACAACAACAGATACTTCCTCATTTAAATTGATATTGCCTTTAATCAAGTTAACAAGAAGAGCACTATTTAACTGTCTTTTATTTTTTTTTCCCTCAGACATCACTGGCATATCAAATATATTTAAAACTTTATTATTTTCTAGCACTGCTATTGCTCCGCTCAATCCAGGGTCTATTCCAATAATTTTCATAATTATAAATTTTTTAAATTAGCATTGGTAAAAATATTTTGAACATCGTCCAATTCCTCTAAGGAGGTTAAAACTTCAAAAATTTGTTCACCTTGTTCTTTACTTAGGTCTACATAATTTATCGGGCGCCATTCTATTGAGGAATAGCTAAAGGTTTCAATTTTTTTTTCTAATTCAGTTTTGATTTTATAAAAATCCTCTTTTTCAGTAATTATTTCAAAAACTCTGTCTAAGCTTACACAATCTTTTGCTCCAGCATTAATTGCGATTTCAAATATTTCTTCTTCTTTAATTTTTTTTTTATCTATATGAATTATGCCACAATTTGAAAACATATGAGTTGATGAGCCGGTCTCTCCTAATCTACCTCCATTTTTTTGTAATACAGTTCTAATGCTTGATGCAGATCTATTTTTGTTATCAGTTAAAGTTTCAATTATTAAAGCAATATTTGATGGTCCAAATCCTTCATACCTTAAACTTTCATAATTTTTATCATCGCTCATTTCTGACTTACTAATTGCTCTAGAAATATTATCTTTTGGCATATTAGCTTGTTTAGCTGCTTGAATGGCTGTTCTAAGCCGAGGATTCATGTCTGGATCCTTATCTCCTAGTTTAGCAGCAACAGTAATTTCCCTTGAAAGCTTTGAAAATATTTTTGATCTCTCTTTATCTGCTCTTCCTTTTTTATGCTTTATTCCTGCCCAGTGTGAATGTCCTGCCATAACTACTTAGATAAACTACCTCCATCAATAAAACGAGTAACATTTTTTGCTAAACCTGTCTCAACATTTGTTTCAACAATTATTCCAGATAAAGTTCCCTCTCCATTAGAGGGAAAATGTTTAATTGCATCTTTATCTTTGAAAAATTTTTTTATCGAATTTTCTTTGTTCATTCCAATTACAGAATTGTAATCGCCACACATTCCAATATCAGTTTGATATGCTGTACCTTTATTTAAAATCCTAGTGTCTGCTGTTGGTACATGAGTATGAGTTCCCACAACACATGTTGCTTGACCGTCAAAAAAATGTCCAATAGCCATTTTTTCGCTGGTTATTTCACCATGAAAATCTACTACAAGAAAATCTACATTTTTTTTTAAAATCATTTTTTTACTTAGTTTTTTTGCTTCTTGAAACACATCTTCTGTTTTTCTCATAAAAACATTTCCCATAAGATTTATCACGCCAACTTTATAATTTTTATCTTTTGTTAAAAATATCTCGTAACCTCTTCCAGGAGAGCCTTCGGCTAGATTTGAAGGTCTTAACAATCTATTTTCTGAGTCAATATATTTTGTTGTTTCATCTTTATCCCAAATATGATTTCCTGAAGTAATAACATCAACACCATTTACAAAAAATTCCTCTGCTATATTTTTAGTTATGCCCCTTCCGTCATCAGCTGCATTTTCACCGTTTACAATTACAAAATCTACTTTATTTTTTTTAATTATATTTGTTAGTTTTTTATTTACGACATCTCTACCTGAAGGTCCCATTACATCACCTAATATTAATATTTTCATTTATAAATACCTTTTTCTGTTAAAATATAATTGAGTTTAACATCATTTTTATCTCTCGGTAGCTTATGATGTTTTTGAAATGAAAAAGCAACACCTACTGTTAATATGTTTTTAAATTTTTTTAAATACTTATTTAAGTAACGATCATAAAATCCTTTTCCATAACCCAATCTGTACTTATAATTGTCGAAAGCTAAAATTGGAACTAACATAAAGTTTGGAATTTTGACTTCAGTCTTATGAGGTTCTAATATTCCAAATTGATTTACAAATAAAGTTTGGTTTTTTTTCCATTTATAAAAATTCATATTATTTTTTTTTTCAATTACTGGGAGTAAAATACTTTTATTTTTCATAAAATTATTATCTAAAAATTTAATAACGTTTACTTCACAGTTAGTTGGGTGGTACAAAGCTAGTCTTAAATCTTTTTTTTTAAAATTTTTTTTAATTAGTTTAAGTAGTGGAAAAAAAAAAATTTTATCTATTTCATTGTAATTTTTTTTTCTTAAAAGATAATACTTCTTTCTAAGAATTTTTTTTTGACTCATCTACTGTATTTTAGACAGTGACTCTGTATTAGAAATTATTTTCTCCAATGACTGAGTTGTCTTATCAAGCATGGATTCATATAAAGAATTATTTTCCTCAATTGTCTTTTTAAAACCGTCTAACTCATTACGTAATTTAGTTATTTCAATATCTTTGTCTTCCTTATATTGAATCGCTAAAAGTTTTATCTCCTTAAATTTATTCGATATTTCCTCTAATTTTTTTTTTTGGTCTGTAACTTTTTGCTTTAAGTCAAAATACTCATCGATTAACTGTATAGTTGTAATTAATAAAAGTTTATTCTCTCCAATATTACCAAGCTTATCTTTTAATTCGGAATATTTTTGATCTAAAAATTTAGTTAGCTTTTTTAATGACTCTTCTTGTCCGTCGTCACATGATAGAAGGTAGTCTTTATTATTAAATTTAATATTTACATTTGCCATTTGTCAATTTCACTTGCCAAGCTCTCAGTTTCCAGACTCAATTCTTCAATATCTTGATTAAATCTGGACTCTAATTCTGATTTTTTATTAACTTCTATTTGCAATTTTTTTATTTTTTCTTTTAGATATTTGTGTTCTCTCATTAATTCTTGGTTTTGTTTTTCAATCTCTTTTTTTTTGATTATTAATTCTTTTTTTTCAGTTTTTATTTTTTCAAGTTCGTAACTTGGCTGTGAATAACTTAGAGACATTGAATTTAGTTTATCAATAAGTTGGTTTAAATTTTGCGCTTTCTTTTCAAAATTACTCATAAAGTTTTATATCATATTATTGATATAGTGAGTTTAAGTCTATATAGGTAATCATAAGTGAGTATAAAATTTAACCAATTATCAAACGCAATTAGATTTTTATCAATTGATGCTGTACAAAAAGCAAATTCGGGTCACCCGGGTATGCCTATGGGCATGGCAGATGTTGCAACTGTTTTATTTAAATACCACCTGAGGTTTAATCCAAAAAATCCGAACTGGATTAATCGAGATAGATTTATTTTATCAGCAGGTCATGGCTCGATGTTACTTTACTCTCTTCTTTATCTAAGCGGATATAAAAGTATCACAATTGAGGATATAAAAAATTTCAGACAACTAAATTCTATTTGTGCAGGTCATCCTGAATACAAAGAAGGTACTGGTATTGAAACTACAACAGGTCCATTGGGACAAGGTTTAGGAAATGCTGTTGGGATGGCAATAGCTGAGGAAATCTATAGAAAAAAATTTGGCCCCAAAACAATTAATAATAAAACCTATGTGATTGCCAGCGACGGAGATCTAATGGAAGGTATTAGTCACGAGGCAATGAGTTTAGCTGGTCATTTGAAACTAAAAAACTTAATTGTTTTTTTTGATAATAATAAAATTTCAATTGATGGTTCAACTTCTTTAAGTGTTTCTGATAATTATAAAAAGAGATTTGAGTCATATGGCTGGAATTTTTTAGAAATTAATGGCCATAATGAAAGTCAAATATCAAAAAGTATTTCTAAAGCTTCAAATTCTAATAAGCCAACTGTTATATCCTGCAAAACCATAATTGGCTTTGGATCTCCTAATAAATCGGGAAAAGCTTCGTCTCACGGCTCTCCTCTTGGTGATGAAGAAATTGAATTGGTTAGAAAAAAACTTAAATGGAAAAATAAACCATTTGAAATCCCACAAGATATTTTAGACGAATGGAGAGCTATTGGTGACAAAGGTGAACTACTGGAAAAAAAATGGCAAGAAGGAATTAATAAAATAAATTTAAAATTAAAAAATGATTTAGAAAAAAATTACATAAATTCTGATTTAGGTAGCTTAGAAAAATTAATTGAAAAAGAAAAAACAAAATATTTTGACTCAAAACCAAGTTTAGCTACAAGACAGTGTTCTATGGCAGTCATTAAAGATGTCTCTGCGCTGCTCCCACAACTTATTGGTGGTTCAGCAGACTTGAGTGGTTCAAATAATACCAAAACCAATAATTCTAAAATTATTAATTCTAAAAATTTTGACGGTAATTATATTCATTACGGGGTTAGAGAACATGGTATGTCTGCCGTAATGAATGGTTTAGCTCTTTATGGAGGGTTGATACCTTATGGTGGAACTTTTTTAATTTTTTCTGACTATTGTAAGCCTTCTATAAGACTATCAGCTTTGATGGGTCTTAAAGTAATATATATTTTTTCCCATGATTCAATTGGCTTAGGAGAAGATGGGCCTACTCATCAGCCTATTGAACAACTTACTGGGCTTAGAGCAATTCCAAACTTAAATGTTTTTAGGCCTGCAGATATAAATGAAACTTTAGAATGTTGGGAAATAGCTCTCAAAAGTCATAAAACTCCAAGTGTAATTACATTATCAAGGCAAAAAGTTCCTTATATCAATCCCAAAAACTCTAAAGAAAATAAATGTGAAAAAGGAGCATATGTAGTTAATATTACTTCCCATGAAAGCAATGTAACTATAATTGCATCGGGCACTGAGGTTGAGCTAGCTTTAAAAGTTCAAGAGAAATTGAAAGAAAATAATATTCATTCAAAAGTTGTTTCGATGCCATGTATGGAACTTTTTGATAAACAACCGGAAGATTTTCGTAATGATATTATCGAGCAAAACTCATTAGTCGTTACACTTGAAGCTGGAAGTATTATGTCTTGGCAAAAGTATGTAAAAAATAAAGGAATGAATATTGGTATAGATCAATTCGGAGAAAGTGCACCTTATAAAGAGGTGTACGACCACTTTGGTTTGTCAGAAGAGAAGATAACAGGTTTCATTCAAAAAAAATTAAGAGAATGATTTAAATTAATGGATAAAATAAATTTTTTTCCTGATAATTTAGATGTTCAAAATCAAAACATAATTCTAAGATTAGATTTAAACGTTCCTCTGAAAGATAAAATAATTACTGACGATACAAGAATAGTCTTATGTTTACCTTTCATAAAGAAATTAATTAAAAAAAAAGCTAAAATAATAATTATTAGTCATCTTGGCCGACCAAAAGGAATTAAAGATCCTGCTTTATCATTAATGCCAATTTATAAATATCTTAAAAAGGCGCTTCAAACAAACGTATATTTTTTTATGGGAAATTTTGATCATGAAATAAAAAACAAATTTTCTTACTTAAAAGAAGGAGAGGTAATATTAATTGAAAATATAAGATATTTTAAGGAAGAAACAGACAACGATGAAAATTTTTCAAAAAAGTTAGCCTCACTTGGAGATATTTATATTAATGATGCTTTTTCATGCTCTCATAGAAAACAATCGTCTGTACATAATATCACTAAATTTATAAATAAGAGTTTTGCAGGTCCTCTTTTAAAGAAAGAAATTAATGCAATAAATCTTGTTATCAAAAATAAAAAAGAACCAGTCACATGTATTATTGGGGGTTCAAAAATTTCAACGAAAATAAATGTCATCACAAATCTAATTGAGAAAATTAACAATCTTATCATTGTTGGAGCTATGGCTAATAATTTTTTTATTTATAAAAATTTTAAGGTTGGAAAGTCTTTGATAGAAAGCAATACCAAAGAAATTATTAAAAATATCTATGACAAAGCCATAAAAAATAATTGTGAGATAGTTATTCCAGAAGATTGCGTTGTTGGAACTAGCTTTGAAGGAGAGGGAAAAGGTAAAAACTTAAAGCAAATTGGAGAAAATGAAATTATTTTAGATATTGGATTCAATACGACAAAAAAAATTAAACAAATAATCGAACAATCTAATACAGTATTGTGGAATGGACCAGCGGGATATTTTGAAAATAAAAATTTTCTTAACGGAACAATATCGATAGCTGAAACTATTTCAAAAAATACTCAAGAAAAATCTTTGATATCAGTTCTAGGAGGTGGAGATACTCTTGCGGCGATTAAAATGAGTAAAAATAAACTTTTTTTTTCTCACTTATCAACAGCAGGTGGCGCGTTTTTAGAATACTTAGAAGGAAAAGACTTGCCTGGACTTAGTGTTTTAAAATAAATATTCTTTATGACATTAAATGAAATAGCTAAAAAAATGTGTGCTAAAGGAAAAGGTATTTTAGCAGCTGATGAAAGCACAGGTACTATAGCTAAAAGATTTAAAAGTATAAACGTAGAAAATTTAGAAAAAAATAGATTAAATTTTCGTCAAACATTATTTAATGCAAGCGCAATGAAAGATTATATAGGTGGCGTAATTTTATTTGATGAAACAATCAGACAAAAAACAACGTTAGGACCATCAATACCGGAGTTAATTTCAAAACATGGTGCCGTTCCTGGAATAAAAGTTGATAAGGGAGCTAAACCTATGGCAGGATCAAATGATGAGACGATTACGGAAGGTTTAGATGGTTTGAGAGAAAGATTAAAAGAGTATTACGATTTAGGAGCTAGGTTTACCAAATGGAGGGCTGTATACAAAATTACTGAAAAATTTCCTTCTCCTCAATCTATAAAATCTAATGCACATGCTTTAGCAAGATATGCAGCATTAGTTCAGGAAGCAAAAATGGTTCCAATAGTTGAACCGGAAGTTCTAATGGATGGCTCACATGATATTGATAAATGCTATAAAGTAACTACAGATGTTTTAAACGAATGTTATAATGAATTAGAAATTCATAAAGTTGATTTAAAGGGAACTATTTTAAAACCTAATATGATTCTATCAGGTTCTGAATGTAAAAATAAATCTAACTCAGAAGAAATTGCTAAAAAAACTCTAGATTGTTTAAAAAAAAATGTTCCAAGTGAAGTACCTGGAATAGCATTTTTATCAGGGGGACAATCAGAAATTGAGTCTAGTAAAAATTTAAATGAAATTAATAAAATAAATGATAGTAATTTTCTAATTACTTTCTCTTATGGTAGAGGACTGCAAGCAACTGCTTTGAAAGAATTTGGAAAAAATCAAAATAATATTGAAAATATTCAAAAAGCTTTTAATCATAGAGCTAAAATGAACGGCTTATCATCAAAGGGAGAATGGTCCGAGGGCCTGGAAAAAGAGACTGCAGCTTAACCCATTGAAGAGATTAGTATATTTAATTTCACCTAATAAAATAGATTATAAATTTTATATGGAGTTAGATAAAGTATTGTCTTTTAAAAATGTAAAATTTTTTCAACTACGATTAAAAAGTATTAAAACAAATAAACTTCTTAAAATCGCAAATAAAATCAAAAAAATCACAAGAAAGCATAAAGTAAAATTTATTATTAACGATAGTTATACTTTAGCTTGTAAAGTCAGTGCAGATGGTTGTCACATGGGTCAATTTGATGGATCTTTTAAAATTGCTAAAGAAAAACTTAAAAATAAAATCTTAGGAATAACTTGTCACAATTCTAGAAGTTTAGCAAAAGAAGCACATAAATTAAAAGCAGATTACATTGCCTTTGGATCCTTTTTTAAATCAAAACTGAAGCCTAATGCAAAAAAAGCAAATCTTAATATTTTAAAATGGTCAAAAAAGAACATTAAAAAGCCAATTGTTGTTATTGGAGGAATAGATAATTTAAATTATAAAAAATTGATAAATGCTGGAGCAAAATATATTGCAATATCAAGTTTTATTTGGGATAACCCAAAATTAAAACCTGAATTTGCTATAAGAAAATTTAAATGAAAATTACTGCTAACGAAATAAAAGCTGGGATGATAATTGAACATAAGAACGATTATTGGAATGTTTTAAAAACTCAACACGTTAAACCAGGTAAAGGTGGGGCTTTTAATCAAGTAGAACTTAAAAGCGTTGTCAAGGGAACTAAATTAAATGAAAGATTCAGGTCTAACGAAACTGTAGAAAAAGCTGAAGTTAATGAAAAAAAATTTAATTTTTTATACATAGACGGGAAAAACTGTCATTTCATGGATAACAAAACCTTTGAACAAGTCGAAATTTCTAAATCTATCGCTGGTGAACAGTATAAACTTTTAAAAGAAAATTTAGAAGTTACTATTTCATTTATGGAGGAAAAACCTATTTCTATGGAATTGCCTAATAATATTGAATGTATTATTGAAACAACTGATGCTGCAATAAAAAACCAAACTGCTTCGTCGTCTTATAAACCTGCTTTACTAGATTGTGGAATTAAAATTAACGTCCCTCCATTTATTGAAAGTGGAGAGAAAATTATTATTGATACTCGAACGTTAGAATATGTGAAAAGAGTTAATTGATGAGATTAAACTCTCCTCAAATTAATTTAATTACTAGGGCATGTATGAAAGCTTCACGATCTTTAATTAGAGATTTTGGAGAAATAGAAAATTTACAAGTCTCGACTAAAGGACCTGGAGATTTTGTAACTTCAGCAGATAAAAGAACAGAAAAAATATTAATAGATGAGTTGCAAAAAGCACATCCGGAATATGGGATTATAACTGAAGAGTCTGGCATTATTAATAAATCTAATACAAAAAACCGCTGGATAATCGATCCTATAGATGGAACGATGAATTTTTTAAATGGTGTTCCGCAATTTGCAATTTCTATCGGATATGAAGAAGACGGTGAAATCAAAAGTGGAGTAATTTTCAATCCTATTATGAACGAAATGTTTTGTGCAGAAAAAGGAAGTGGAGCGTATCTTAATAATTCAAGAATAAGAGTATCAAATAAAAAAAAAATTAAAGATGCATTGCTCGTGACAGGTGGGCCGAAAGGAGAAAGTAAAATTAAAGACCAAATATTCTCCGAATATATTAATGTTTCGAAAAATGTTTCCAATGTTAGAAAATTTGGAAGTGCTGCACTAGATATGGCTTATGTTGCATGTGGAAGATTTGATGGCTATTGGCAAAGAGAACTTAATTATTGGGATATCGCTGCTGGTATTGTTATCTTAAAAGAGGCCGGAGGATTTATTGATTTTTTTGATAAGGACACAAGGTCTACCCTAAAAAAGAATATTTTAGCAACTAATTCCAATATCCATGAAGAATTAAGAGATCTAATAATCAAAAAAGATATTGAGTAAAAACTATTATTAATATAAAACTCCGTTGATGAAAAAAAATATACACCCAGATTACCATAAAATTAAAGTTGTAATGACTGATGGTACCGAATTTGAAACACGGTCAACTTGGGGAAAAGAAAATGACATTTTAAAATTAGATATTGATCCTAAATCTCATTACGCTTGGACAGGTGGAACTCAAAAAATTTTAGACAAAGGTAGAGTGAGTAAATATAATAAAAAGTTTAGTAACCTTAGATCAAAGAAATAATATATGACTGAAGCTCCTTTTATGCCAAAAGCTACTGCTGTTTGGTTGGTTGAAAACACAACATTGACCTTTAAGCAGATTGCAGAGTTTTGTAATTTACATGAATTAGAGATAAAAGGTATAGCTGACGGAGATGTTGCAAAAGGAATTAAAGCTTATAATCCTATTTTAGCTGGACAGCTATCTAGAAGTGAGATTGAATTATGCTCAAAAGATCCTGCAAAAAAATTAAAATTAATAAAAAAGATTGAAGAAGTTGAAATAAAAGAAAGAAAGAGACCTAAATACACTCCATTGTCAAAAAGACAAGATAGGCCTGACGCAATTTTATGGTTATGTAAAAATGCATCTGAACTTACTGACGGACAAATATCTAAACTTGTAGGCAGCACAAAGGGGACAGTTTCTTTAATTAGAAAAAGAAGTTATTGGAATTTTTCAAATCTTAAACCGAGGGACCCTGTAATCTTGGCTCTCTGCACGCAAGAAGCTTTTCAAAAGAGTTTGGATAAAGCTAAAAGAAGAGCTGAAAGAGAGAAAAAAGCTAAAATTAGAGAGGAAAAAAAATCTCAAGCAGCTTCTCTATAGACAAAAAGAATTTCAAGTGATAACTACCAATGAAATTAACTGGAGGTTTTTATTAAAATAGACGTTAAAGATAATAATGTTGAACAGGCTATAAGAATTCTAAAAAGAAAACTTCAAAAAGAGGGTTTTTTCAAAGTAATGAAAATGAAGAGTACTTACGAAAAACCGTCTGAAAAAAAAAAGAGAGTTCAAACAGAAAATCTTAAAAGAATTAAAAAGCTCCAAAAATTAAAAAATAGGTACTAAATTTATTTAAAATGAGAGGACTAACAATGCCATCCGGTAAATTGAAATGGTTTAACGCCAAAAAAGGTTATGGGTTTATCACTGATGATGAAACACAAAAAGATATATTTCTTCATGTATCTGCTTTGGAAAAGTCGCAGTTAAGAGTATTAAAAGAAGAGCAAAAAATAGTTTTCGACATAAAAGAAGAAAATAATAAACTTCAAGCAATAAATATAAAGAAAAAATAATTTATCGCGGGGTGGAGCAGTCTGGTAGCTCGTCAGGCTCATAACCTGAAGGTCGTAGGTTCAA
>Ga0209631_10005271_pt1 | contig 13778 bp, 10 predicted proteins | sample COG_08_FD_184752 | JGI IMG/M metagenome (GOLD analysis project Ga0209631, IMG submission 184752) | Pelagic Microbial community sample from North Sea - COGITO 998_met_08 (SPAdes) (version 2) | ecosystem: Environmental > Aquatic > Marine > Neritic zone/Coastal water | place: Helgoland, sampling... | reverse complement strand
GGGATTTCGTCTCAACACCATCTAACCCAGGATCTTACATGCATTTAGTTAAAGAAGGACTTAATGTAGATACAACAAATACATACACTAAAGTAAATTCTATTATTACAGAAATACTTTGCTCTAAAGGAAATTGTCCAATCTGGTAATTTTTAGGAATCCTAATATACGTATAATCGTAAATATGCTATCGCAACAACCTATATAGCATTAAAACTCGTATTAATTACTATTACGTTTCTAAATAAACGTACTTCCCAAACAAATTTTAGGAAAAATGAACAGAGAATTTTTAAAAGAGGCTATCGCCGATGCAAAAGCTGTTAAAGAAACTGCAATTGCAAATGCTAAAGCTGCTTTAGAGGAGTCTTTCACACCACATCTAAAAACCGTTCTTTCAGCTAAGCTAGAAGAAATGGAAAAAGAAGATATGGATGAGGGCTACGATGAAATGGACGAAGCAAAAGATTCTGAAAAAATGGAAGAAAAGAAAGAATACATGACCGCTAAAGAAAAACGTGAAGGTGACGATCGTAAGTCTGATAATAAGGCTGAGACTGAAACTGAAAAAATGCGTAAGATTAAAGAGGAAGATGATTCTAACTTAGATGAAGTTTTAGCAGAATTAAAAGACGAATTAGATGAAAATGAGAGAACTGACACCGAAGAAGAAGGATACAAAGATGGTATCGAAGACGCTAAGGATGACATGGAAAAAAAGATTAAAGACATCAAATTAGAAGAAGACGAACGTACTGATACTGAAGAAGAAGGATATCTTGACGGTATGGAGGACGAGAAAGCTGATATGGATGATGAAGAAATTGATCTTGAAGACATGACAGATGATGATCTTAAAAAGTTTATCGAAGACGTAATTTCAGATATGGTCGCTGCTGGTGAATTAGAAGCAGGCGAAGAATTTGAAGTTGAAGATGAAGTTGAAGTTGATGATGAAGTTGAAGTTGAAATAGACGAAGATGTAACCATTGATGAAGACGCAAGAACTGACGCTGAAGAAGAAGGATACAAAGATGGTATCAAAGACGCTAAAGCAGACGCTAAAAAGGAAATTGACGATATTAAACTTGAAGAAAAAGAGGATGAACTAAAAGAAGCTTATGCTACTGTTGAAACTCTAAGAAATGAGTTAAATGAAATTAATTTACTTAATGCAAAATTATTATATACTAACAAGATTTTCAAATCTAAAAACTTAACTGAGCACAATAAAGTTAAAGTTTTAACTTCTTTTGACAAAGCAGAAACTGTTAAAGAAGCAAAATTAATATACGAAACATTAAAAGATGGATTAACTGAGAAAAAAGTTAAGAAAACAGTTAATGAAAGTATAAGTATGGCTTCTAAATCAATAGGTGTAGGTCCAAAGAAAGTTGATGCTAAACCAATTGTTGAATCTAACATTATGGTAGATAGATTTAAGAAACTTGCAGGTATAATTTAAAAACGAAATTAATTATTAACGATATTTAAAAAATTTAAAAAATGTCACAATTAAACACTTTATTAGAAAGCGCTAACCCTTACAAATCACTACAAAGTGATGCAGCAAGATTAGCGTCCAAGTGGGCTAAAACAGGTCTACTTGAAGGTTTATCTGATCAAGAAGGTAACAATATGTCAATGTTACTTGAAAATCAGGCTAAACAATTAGTAACTGAAACTTCGAATACAGGTGGTGGTGCTAATTCAGGTACCTTTACTCCAGGTAGAGGTGCACAGTGGGCGGGCGTTGCTCTTCCATTAGTAAGAAAGGTATTTGGTCAAATCGCAGCAAAGGAATTTGTTTCGGTTCAACCAATGAATTTACCTTCTGGTCTAGTATTTTATCTAGATTTCCAATACGGAACTGCAGGTAAACAACCTTTTGCACAAGGCGGATCACTTTACGGTGATACTGACGGTAACTTACCATTTGGTAATGGTGCTACAGGTGGTCTTTATGGTGCTGGTAGATTTGGTTATTCAATTAACAATACTCAATCTGCTGCTTATGCAGTAGCTTCTGGTTCTGTTGATTGGTATAGTGATTTGAATGCTGATTCTTCAGTATCTCAGTCTTATGTTGCAGGTGCTTCAGGTCAAATTGTAAAATTAACTGTCCCTTCTGCTTCATTACCTAACTTTGATGAAAGAGCAGTAAGAGGTTTTTACCTTTCAGGTTCAGCTGCTGATTTACCAGCTTCTGCTACTCAATACCCACAATTTACTAAAATCAATGGTGCAAACATTGAATTCTTTGTAGGTTCTGATGTTGTTGAAGCAGGTGCATTAAAAGTTGAGTATTTACTACAAACAAATGACGCTCAAAGAGGTGATTTTGAAGATGGTAATAACAACTTAAATGCTGACAACACTCCAATTTCAATTCCAGAAATCAATATTCAAATGCAGTCGGAAGCAATTGTTGCTAAGACTCGTAAATTGAAAGCTGTTTGGACTCCTGAGTTTGCTCAAGATCTTAACGCTTACCACTCTTTGGATGCTGAAGCTGAATTAACTTCAATTATGAGTGAGTATATCTCATTAGAAATTGATTTAGAAATTCTTGATATGTTGATCGAATCTGCTGCTGCTGGTACTGAGTACTGGAGTGCACAGAATAACTTAGCATTAGCTTCAACAGGTGTTGTAGATTCAGATTTAGGTTTCTACAACTCACAAGGACAATGGTTCCAAACTTTAGGAACTAAAGTTCAGAAATTGAGTAATATCATTCACCAGAAAACTCTAAGAGGTGGAGCTAATTTTATGGTATGTTCTCCAACAGTAGCTACAATTATCGAATCCATTCCAGGATTTGCTAGTACTTCTGATGGTGATGCTGCTAAAATGAGCTACGCATTTGGTGTACAAAAAGCAGGTACTATCAATTCAAGATACACAGTTTATAAGAATCCATACATGACTGAAAATACCATTTTAATGGGCTTTAGAGGTGGACAATTCTTAGAAGCAGGTGCTGTATTTGCTCCATATATTCCGTTAATCATGACTCCATTAGTATACGATCCAAATACCTTTACTCCAAGAAAAGGTCTATTAACTCGTTACGCTAAGAAAGTCGTAAGACCAGAATTTTATGGTAAGATCTTCGTAGAAGGTTTAAACACTCTATAATCAATAGATTATAAATAAATTAAGAGCCCCGCGTCAGCGGGGCTTTTTTTTTGTTACTAGTGTGTACCTAGTAGGTAGTTAGTATATTTATACTCGAATATTAATTAAAATAGTTTTTAAAATGAAAGAAACCCCTTCACAGTTACCGATTCAAAGTTATGTAATGAATTTCCCACATACTTTCTCAACAAATGACCCTAATAACGTTTGGATGAAAGAAATGTCCGATAAAGAGTTAGCTATAAATAGACCTAAAGCATACAAACAATTTATGGATTTGTATAATTTTATGGCTGGTCAATCATTAGTACATTTGTTACCTGCAGAAGGTAATTTTCAAGATTTAATATACGTTGCTAATTTAGGGTTACAATTACCCCACATTAAAGATGAAAACCATATTTTATTATCAAATTATACTTCACCTCCAAGACAGGGTGAAGAATATGTTGGTGAAAAATTCTTTAATCAAATGGGTTATAAAACCCACATTTCTCCCCATAAATGGGAAGGGGAAGCAGATATAAAATATCTAAAAGATAATGTTTATATTGGGGGGTATGATATAAGATCAGATATTAAAACCTACCACTGGATGGAAGAAAATTTTGATATGAAAGTAATCAAAGTTAAAATGGTTGATGAATATATGTATCACTTAGACTGCAGTATCTTCCCGTTAAATACGCGATCAACTATGGTTTGCACTGAGTTATATGATAAAACAGAGTTAGCGCAAATAAGCAAATATACAAATATAATAGATATAAATGCTGATGATTCTACTTATGGAATGGCCAATTCTGTTAGATTAGGAAACATGATATTATGTGCCTCAAACATTTCAGAATTAAAAAAATCAGATGAATTTTATGAGGGTGAAAAACACAAAATTGAATCATTAGAAAAAATATGTTCTGACGAGGGGATGGAACCTGTTATATTTAATTTATCTGAATATATGAAATCTGGAGCTATGTTAAGTTGTATGGTAATGCATTTAAATAGAGTTGATCACTTTAAATCACTTCTTTAATGGCTGAAAAACTAGAAGACTGGTTAAATGGAGAAGTTGCAGAATTATCTAAAAAGTCTGTAGGAGAGTTAAGTAATAATTTTTTCTTTAGAGATCCATTAAGGCCAACACATATAGATTATAAGCATTTTTATAGCCCAGCAGATGGAACTATTTTATATCAAAAAGTAGTACAACCTGGTGATCAAGTTTTAGAAATAAAAGGTGTTGATTACACACTTCAAGATGTAATGGGAGATCGTGATTATAATCACCCTTCTTTAGTTATTGGAATATTTATGTCATTTTATGATGTACATATTAATAGAATTCCATACGGGGGTGTACTTAAATATAAACGTTTGGAGCCTATTGAATCTACTAATCAACCTATGTTAGCTGTAGAGAAGGATATATTAAATAAAGTAATTAATCCTAACAACATGGCATATTTAAAATACAATGAAAGAATGTCTAACCAAGTGTATGTTCCCTCTTTGGATTATACATACCATTTAATACAAATTGCCGATGAAGATGTAAATGTAATAGCCCCTTTTAAACAACAAAATGATCTTTGTGTCCAAAACGAAAGATTCAGTTTAATTAGATGGGGTTCCCAAGTAGATTTAGTTCTACCTCTAGATTCTAGATATGAGTTTGAGACTGTATTAGATAATACAATGCATGTAAATGCTGGTCTTGATAAATTAATTAAAATAAACCACACTCAAAAATGCCTTCAAAACCCCACACAGACGAAGTACACAGAAAACAAAGAACTGTGAAGAACCCAATAAAATTCAAAATAAGTTTAAACGAGGAACAAAAAGAAGCCAAACAAAAAATATTAGATAACACATTAACCCTATTAGCCGGAAGAGCAGGATCTGGAAAAACACTCCTAGCATGTCAAGTTGCTTTAGATGGTCTTATACGAAGACACTATTCAAAAATAATCATTACTAGACCTACAGTTTCAAAAGAAGAAATAGGATTTTTACCTGGGGATTTAAGAGAAAAAATGGATCCTTGGATTCAACCTATTTACCAAAATATGTATGCCTTATATGATAAGGTAAAAGTAGAAAAATTAATTGAGGATGGCAAAGTAGAAATAGTTCCTTTAGCATTTATGAGAGGAAGAACCTTTTTAGACTCTTGTATTATTGTAGATGAAGCTCAGAATGTTACTCATGAACAAATGGAAATGATTTCAACCCGAATAGGATTAAGATCAAAAATGATTATTTGTGGTGATGACCACCAAGTTGATTTGAAATCAAAACGAGAATCTGGTTTTAGATTTTTATACTCAGCAGCTCGTAAAGTAAAAAATATGTGTTCTATTACTTTAATGCAAAATCATAGAGACCCAATTGTGGATAACTTGATTGAAATTTATGAAGAAGCTGAAAGTAGGGGGATTATTAAAGGATCCTCCGGCACTAGCGGAAAAGCTAGGCGATAGTCCTAAAAATTTAAAAGGGGCTTAGCAATTAAGCCTCTTTTTTTATATATTTATAACAAAAATAATTATGGCATCAATACTTACTCCATCAGCATTTCAGATTAAAATAAAGGAGGAACACGTAGTTAAGGGTATTAAAACTACAAATGAAACATTTTTTACATTAGGGAATATTACTAATGTAGATAGAAGAATAGTTACAATACCAGCTCAAACTCCAATTGATTTATTTAATGTCAATGGGGTAAGACCTTCAGCAGGAACTTTTCCATCAAGTAGTATGAAATATGCTAGGATTACTAATTTAGACACAACATCTTCATTAGCAGTTTCTTTTACATCATCAAAGTCACCTGATGGGATAGGCGTTATAGGTACGGATTTAACTTCATCTTATACAAGCGGTGGTGTTGGGGGTGTAATTGGGTTATACGCAGGTGTACCAACTACAGCAAGTGTTAGTGGTAGTGGGATGACATTAGATGTTGTTATTTCTTCATCTTTAATAATGAGTCAAAGTTTAGGATTAAATATTGCACCCGATGATTGTGCTACTGGAACTTATAATGTTAATTTAATAGGAGGTAGCGGTACTGGAGCAACAGCTCAAGCAGTAGTTACAGGAGCAAATCCATCTACACCAACATTATCAACTGTAATGGTATTAAATCCTGGAAGAGGATATGTAGTAGGAGATTTATTAACAATTGCAAGCGGAGATTTAGGAACGGGACAATTAGTAACAAATCAACCTTTTACTAATAACGGTTTAATTCCTAATGTAACAAATAATATAACAAGAGAAATAGCAGTTTATACAGCTACAGGTCAAGGTGGTACAGTTAGTGTAAAGTCAGATGGTGGTGTAATTACAGTAGTAAAACCAGTAAATATAGGAACAGGATATTTGGAAAATCAAACAATTACAATATCTCAAGATCAACTAACTAATGTAGGGTTTGGAGTAGTAAGTTCAGATTATACTAATACATTAATAGCAGATGATGTTGCTGATTCATCTGCAGCATCTATGTTAGCCTTAACTAGTAGTAATATAAATACAAACGTATTTCAAGCAAAAATAGCAGCAGGTGGAAGTGGGTATGAAGTAGGAGAAACAATTACAGTAAATGGTGCTGAAATAGGTAATTCAACAGATGCCGTATTTACTTTAACCTTAAATGATTTTACAGAAAATGGAGCAAGAAGTTACTGGACGATGGATGTATTACCTACATCATCTTTAATGTTTTCAAGTCCTCAAGTTACAGGAAGTACATTTAACGGCTTCTTTGAGCAAGATATAGAATTTGTTTCTGTGTATGCTGAAACAGAAAGGATGGATGTTGAATACGTAGTTGTTAACTCAGATAACGCATAAATAAAAAACTATGGCAAATATACCAATATGGCCCGGATCTAGTTCATTCCACCCAGGAGATACACCTTTTGGGTTTTATGATAATGATCCTGAATTCCAAATAGACGCAGATAAATTTTCAACTTTTGCAGCAAGAAGATTAGGATATCCTATTGTGGATGTTGAACTTCAAGATTTAAACTTTTATGCTGCTTTTGAAGAAGCAGTAACAATATATGCTAATGAATTATACGGGTTTAAAATTAGAGATAATTATTTAACCTTAGAAGGAGCAGATGCTTCTACTATGGATATTGAAAATTCAGTTGTTGTTCCAAATCTAGGAAGAATAATCCAAATGTCAGAACAATATGGGGTTGAAGCTGGTACTGGTGGTAATGTTGACTGGCATACAGGTCATGTTAATTTAACAAAATCAGTACAAGATTATAATTTAGAAGAATGGGCAAAGGATACTATACCACATTATAAGGATCATGATATAGAAATTATGAGAGTTTTTTATGAAGCTCCACCTGCAATGTTAAGATTTTTTGATCCTTATGTAGGAGCAGGAATGGGTACTATGGATATGATGGATACTTTTGGTTGGGATGGATTTTCTCCTGCTGGTGTAAATTTCATGTTAATGCCTATTAATTATGATTTACAAGTTATCCAACAAATAGAATTTAATGATATGATCAGAAGAGCAAATTATTCTTTTGAAATGCATAACAATAATTTAAGAATTTTCCCAATACCCGATGGATCAGTCCCAAAATTATACTTTGAATATATTCTTAACTCAGAAAGATCTTCAGCTTCCTTTGTAGTAGGTGGAAGTAGTACTATTACTAATATATATGATGTACCTTATAAAAACCCAAATTACGATGATATTAACTCAGTAGGTAGAAGTTGGATATTTGAATATGCTTTAGCTTTATGTAAAGAAATGTTAGGGTATGTTAGAGGTAAATATCAAGTAGTACCAGTCCCTGGGGATAATGTTACACTAAATGCAAATGATTTAATTACAGCAGCTACTGGAGAAAAAGAAAGATTAATTGATAGGTTAAGGGCTTATTTAGGAGAAACATCAAGAGAAAAATTACTAGAAAGAAGAACAGCCGAAAGCGATTTCATTGAAAAAGAATTAGGCAAGGTTCCATTTCCAATTTATATAGGATAATATGGCATTATTTGGAGGAGCAAGAGACATAAGTTTATTTAGACATCTAAATAGAGAGTTAATGGCAGACATCATTACTCAGCAATGTTCTTTTTATAAGTTTAAGTTAGAAGAAACTAAAGTAAACATATATGGAGAAGCAGCAGAGGAAAAATTCTACATGGGTCCTGTTTTACTAAATTGTCTAATTGAAAGATCAAATGAAGAATTTCCTGAAACAGATTTAGGTACTGACTTTACTTGGGGTGCTACCTTTAAATTTTTAAGAGATGATTTATTAGGAAAAATGAAAGAATTTAATTTAGATTTTGCACCTACAAACTATCAATATGGAGCTGATTTAGTTCCTGAAGTTGGAGATATAATTTTATATAATGAAGGATATTATGAAGTAGATAATGTAAATGCTAACCAATATTTTATGGGTAAAAATCCAGATTATCCTAATTCACCTCAATTACAAAACCCAGGCTTAGAAAATTTTGGAACTTCAGTTTCAATTATAGTTGAAACACATTATGTACCTGCTGATAAGGTTGGTATTACACAAGAAAGATTGTATACTGGAAATAATTCAAACCCATCACTAAATGGCTAAAAGAGGAAAAATACCAACACCTAAAACTCAAAGAGAAATATTAAATTCTCAAATTGATCCATACAGCCCACCAGCTGGTTCTCCTGGTTTTTCAGATACAGGTAATCCTAATAATGCTGATACTCCTAATAGAGGTAACCAAGTATCATTTAGAGATGATACTACTAAACCTTTTAGTTTAGGAATTAAAGATATAGATGAAGCTATTGCTTATTATATGGAAGAAGTAATTCAACCTACCGTAATACAAAATGGGGCAGTACAACAAGTACCATTTATTTATGGTTCTCCTGAAAGGTGGAAGCAGGTACAAAAAGATGGGTATTATAGAGATAAAAAAGGTAAAATTATGTTACCTTTAATTACTTTTAAACGTAACAATATTGAAAAAGTTAGAAATATAGCTAATAAATTAGATGCAAATAACCCACATAATGTAAATATTTTTCAAAAACAATATAGTGTTAGTAATGCTTATGATAATTTTGATATACTAAATAATAAAAGACCTGATAAGGTTAATTATGCAGTAGTAGTACCTGACTATGTAAATATTACTTATGATTTTATTGTTGCTACTTACTATATAGAACAATTAAATAAAATAGTCGAAGCTATTAACTATGCTTCAGATTCTTATTGGGGCAATCCTGAAAGATATCAATTTAGAGCTAGAATAGATAATTTTGCTACACCTGTACAAGTAGAACAAAAAGGAGAAAGATCAGTTAAAGCAACATTTAGCCTAAAATTATATGGTTATTTAGTTCCTGACACAGTCCAAAAACAATTAAACGCAATAAAAAAATTCAATACCCCAACACAAATTATATTTAATATGGAAACAGTACAAAGTATAGAAGAGTTAAACCAAAGAAAAAAATTAGATAATTCCCGTCTTAGTATTCAAACGGATAATAATTTTACAGAATTTCCAAAATCTGGGAAATAATACTGTTTTTTATAATATTTATAAATAAAATTAGATGGGTATAATATTAAGACAGAACAAAGGTTCCGAGTTAACATTCGCAGAAGTAGATGGCAATTTTCAGTCACTCTACTACTCTAGTTCTCTGTCTGGTACTGACCTTCAATTCTTTTTTGCAAGTAGTAGTGTAACACATAGTATAGATTTACAAAATGTTCCGGGATTTACAGGAGTTACAATTGAAAGTGGAAGTACTTTAATAAGTAATGGTGTTCAAACTCTAAATTTTTTAGGAGATGGTATAGCTAGTATAACAAACTCCCCAACAACAAACCAAGTTGATATTAATATCCAAGGAGGTGGTGGTGGTGGTGGTTCTGGAACAGGAATATTCCAATTATTAGGAGCTACAGATATATATTTTGCAACCTCTTCATTACAAGTTACAGCCAGTACTTACCAAGAATCTGAGTATACTACTATAGGCGTTACACAAAACCCAAACAATGATGGCACTGGAGGTAATGTAGCTAAGTATGGAATGATGTTTAGCCAATCAGTATGGCATTATACGGATAATGTAGGTTACCCAACATCAAAAGCATGGCAGACAGATTTAGAAGGATCGGTATTTAATAACTATGACCAAAATACAGATACAGCAGAAATTTTAAGGTTTATTGCAACACAATTAAGTGCATCATCCCCAGATACTTCCCCAAATGCTCGTTATTATTCTGGTACTTCTGAAACAATTGCTTCAAATGGAACTGGTGGGGTTACGGGTTATGTACCCAATTCTACAACCGACCCCATTTTATTATATTTGCAAGGAAAAGGATGGGCTATAGCAGGACAAAGTGTATTTCAAGGAATTACCCCAATTTATAATAATTCAGGCTATAATATAAAATATACATCAGTTGCAGCTGGTTCGACTACATGCCCCTCATCATCTTATGATCCTTCTTTCCAATTATTCAATTTAGGATTAGTAAGTTCTTCATTTACAACATCAGGTTCTTTAAGAAGAATTTTTGCTGATAACTCTGCAAAAACCCAAACAGTAGTAGATGAACAACAATATACTTTAGTAAAAACCCCACCACCTTTTAATACAACATCAGGTCAAACTATTGGGGCAATACCTACAGTAGGAGGATTAGATATAAAATATCAAGATGGTAAATTTGCTACGATTTTCCAAAATAATTTATATAATGGGGGTATTTCTTTCACAACAAAAGAGGCTACAGGTTGGTATAGATTATCTTCATCAATAGGAGTACAATCAGGTTCTTCTAATTATACTACTTTTTATGATCAAGATACTGAAATATTTTGGTCGGAAGTACAAACTAGTGATTTTTCTCAAACAGTAGGTTTTAATACTAGACAAAGTTCATCTTTATCAGCAACCTCAAGATCACTTTCAGGAGCTCCTTTATTATTAACATCAAATTTTAAAGAAGGATCTCATCTTACAGGATATTTCAATCCTTTATTTTCAGCACAACCTACATTTGCTTCAATTACAGAAACAGATTCTTTAGTAACCCCCTCTAACCCAACAGGTGGAACTAGAAATGGAAGTACAAATGGGGGTACTGTTCAAACTTCTAATTTTATATATTCTAGTGGGGGTGTTGTTAGAACTGTAGGAACTATACCAAGTCAAGGAGATGTTGTTTATTTGACAGCAAGTTTAGCATTTAATGCAGGATCAGGAGGGGCTGATAATATCAACCAAACCGGATTTGGCACAACAACATTTATAACAACAACAAAAGGTAGAGAATTTGGAGGATCGTTAAATACCGTATTTACTAATACTTATGCTTATTTTGACCCAGGGGCATATGGACAAAATGTACTGTCAGGTTCTATGGGTTACTACGGTAGAGCTCAAGGATATGATGGTGGCACCTTAACTGGGGCTTCAAGTAATACAATATTTACAGAACAATTTTCAGGAGAAGATTATAGAATAGTTATTGATGATGATTTATTAACAGGATCCTATGCTAGTGGAACAAAATTGGCAACGGGTGTGTATGCAGAGTATGTTCAACAACCCTTAGAATTACAAATAAAACCAGGATATTTAGTAACCCCAGGAGGAACATATGGTTATTGGACTCCTGCAAACGCTGGTGCAAATACTTATCAATATTATTCAAGAGCATTTCAAAGAGATTTAACAACAGGAGCAAGTGATGTAACAGCTAGTTTTGGTGCAGCTTTAAATACGTGGGATAGCACAGCTAATGGGGTATCAGTAGCATTTTTGTTTTCAGGTTCGGGTGCACAAGCTTATACAAATCCAAGAATATTTGATCCTGCAACAACCGTAGGAGATGCTTTACAAATAGGTATAACAAATAATAATTTTACAAATCCATTTAGTGATCCAATTGATTTATATGCTTGTAAAACAGGTACAGTAAGAGGAAGTGGAGCTGGTACAAGTTATGAATTTCCTCTTTTAAATGGAAATGGTATGACTTTAGATCAGTTAACACAGGACTTTATAGTTATAATAAGATATAAAGGAGACCCAGTTCCAGTAGAAGATATAGACATAACGATTACGTAAAAGAATAAAGATATAGAATGGCATTAGATAAAATAAAAAAGTCGAATAGATTACTCCAGAGTAAGAGATATACAATGGAGCAGAGTACTGATGCTCAGGAGGCATTCACAAGAACTCTCGACATTAATGCTGGTGATGTTTATATAAGAGAAAATTTTGTTCCCTTAAATAATTTACCATATTCTGGTAGTGGACAGAACCAAGATACAATAGAATCAGGTTCAGCTTTAACAGCTGTTGATATTGTAAAGTTTCACTTCCAACATCAATTAACACCATCATCGGTTGTTAATGGTAGTAAAACAGAAGTATTTTTCTTTATATCAAAATCAGCACATGATCCTACAATAGCTGTTACTCCTCAAATTATACAGGATGGACAACAAACAAACTTTTTATCACCAAAATATTCAGATGCTTCCTTAACATTTAAAAATACTGAGGATAATGTACCCGCAGGAAACGGTACACCTGGATATAATGTTACTGTTAGAGTAAATGGTACTGAACAAGATTCAGCTTTTTATCAATTTGATTATAAAACAGGTGTAATACAATTCGTAGATAATTCAGTCTCACCATCAACCGGAGATACTGTCGTTTTATCAGCATACCAATATGTAGGTCCTACATTAGCAGATGGTGGTGTTGGTGGAGGTAATGCTTTTCCATTTTCAGGATCAGCACAAATAACAGGATCAGTTGGGGGTGTTCCAGGTGGATTCGCAGTAACCGGTAGTAGTACATTTGATGTAAGTGGTACCGGAGATGATTTTTCTATAATATCAGCTCCAATACAAGATAGACCTGAATTATTAACATATAACCCTTCAACAGGTCTTATAGGATATGTAAATGCAACTAGTGGTACTAGTGGATTTTCAGGTTCAAGTGGTACAGCAGGCCAATCTGGTACTTCAGGTACAAGTGGTTCATCAGGTTCAACAGGAACAAATGGTACTTCAGGAGAATCTGGTACTTCAGGAACATCAGGTGAAAGTGCTACTTCAGGTACATCAGGTACATCAGGTACTTCAGGTACATCAGGTGAAAACGGAACAAACGGTACTTCAGGTTTAAGTGCAACAAGTGGTTCTTCAGGAACAAGTGGTACTTCAGGTGAATCAGGCACAGCAGGAACAAGCGGAGAAAGTGCAACATCAGGCTCAAGTGGTACTTCAGGTACTTCAGGTGAAAGCGGCACAGTAGGTACATCAGGAGAAAGTGCAACATCAGGCTCAAGTGGTACATCAGGTACTTCAGGAGCAGATGGAACAAGAGGTACTTCAGGTTCAAGTGGTACAAGTGGTACTTCAGGTACATCAGGTACTTCAGGAGCAGATGGGACAAGAGGTACGTCAGGAGAAAGTGCAACATCCGGCTCATCAGGTACTAGTGGTACTTCAGGTGAATCAGGCACAGCAGGAACAAGCGGAGAAAGTGCAACATCAGGCTCAAGTGGTACTTCAGG
>Ga0209631_10005270_pt1 | contig 13778 bp, 12 predicted proteins | sample COG_08_FD_184752 | JGI IMG/M metagenome (GOLD analysis project Ga0209631, IMG submission 184752) | Pelagic Microbial community sample from North Sea - COGITO 998_met_08 (SPAdes) (version 2) | ecosystem: Environmental > Aquatic > Marine > Neritic zone/Coastal water | place: Helgoland, sampling... | reverse complement strand
TTCAAACTTTTTAATTGATAAAGGATACACAGTTCATGGAACAGTTAGGAGGTCTTCAAGTATAAACACCTATAGAATTGATGATTTAATATCAAAATACCAAGAATCTGGTAAATTTAAATTGCATTATTCAGATCTTCTTGACTCGTCATCCCTTAATACCTTAATTCAGTCAATTAATCCTGACGAAATTTACAACCTTGCAGCTCAATCACATGTTATGGTGTCATTTAAGAATCCTGTTTACACCACACAGACGGGAAATATGGGACCTCTCTCAATGTTAGAGGCAATTCGATATTCTGAAAAAGATGTAAAATTTTATCAGGCTTCTTCATCAGAGATGTTTGGAGGAAGCGAAAAAGTTTCTCTAAATGAAAAGTCACCTTTTGACCCAAAAAGTCCTTATGCTGCATCAAAAGTTTTTGCCCACAATATGACAAAGATGTATAGAGATTCATATGACTTATTTTGTGTAAATGGGATATTATTTAATCATGAGTCTCCCCTTAGAGGACAAACATTTGTTACTAGAAAAATTACTCGTGCATTAGGCAGAATAGTGCTTGGAATTCAAGAAAAACTGACATTAGGGAATCTCGATGCTTCACGAGACTGGGGTTTTGCTGGAGACTACGTTGAGGGTATGTGGAAAATGATGCAGTACAACACTCCAGATGATTGGGTATTGGCAACAGGAGAAACCCATACGATCAAGGACTTCCTCTCAATTGCATTTAGTCTCTATGATTTAGATTGGGAAAAGTATGTAATAACTTCAGAAAAATACTTTAGACCTAATGAAGTTGATTATCTACTTGGAGATTATTCAAAAGCTAATGAATTACTAGATTGGAAACCTAAAACATCTTTTCAAGACCTAGTCAAACTTATGAGTGAAAGCGATTTAGAATTAGCAAAAAAAGATAAAGTATTGCTTGATGAAAATCTTATAACCCCAACATGGGAACATCCCTTAAGTAGTTAAAGTATTTTTGTACCATTCATATGTTGATTTAAGGCCTGAATCAAGATCAATCGAAGAACTCCAACCTAATTTATTAATTGCACTTGAGTCAAGGAGTTTTCTAGGATTACCATCAGGAAATTTATCGTTAAAAATTAATTCACCTTCAAAATTAACAACAGATTTGATTTTATTGGCCAGAACTTTAATAGATACTTCTTCTCCAGATCCAATGTTCAATATATCTTGACTAACTTCTTTTTTTAATAAAAATATAATTGCTGATGCCAAATCATCGACATGCATGAATTCTCTAAGAGGATTTCCACTTCCCCATATTTCAACAGTCTTTTCACCTTTAACTTTTGCTTGATGCATCTTGTATATAAGTCCTGGTATTACGTGGCTGTTCATTTCTTCAAACTTATCATTCGGTCCATACAAATTGGTTGGCATGAGATTAATTACTTCGTGTCCAAATTGGGTTTTCAATGTTTTACCAAGCTCAACAGAGACAAGTTTAGCCATTGAATATGGAGAATTCGTTGGCTCTAGTTTACCAGTCATAAGACTATCTTCCGAAATAGGATTTTTTACACCAAGTGGATAGATGCAGCTACTTCCAATATTTATAATTTTTGTTTTTGAGTATTCAGCTAATGCTTCAAGAATGTTTAAATTTATTTTTAAATTTTCAACTATAAATCGATATCTATTTGTATTGTTAGCATAAATTCCGCCAACTTTTGCTGCGGCAATTATTACTACATCTGGTTTTTCTTTTTTAATTTTTTTAGATGTTTCAATATATGAAAATAGATTTGTATCCTCTCTACTCGACTTAACAAGCTTATAACTTGGTTCAACTTCAGTAATCTTTTTTGAGACAGAACTACCAACCAAACCCTTACTTCCGAAAACTAATACCTTCATTTTTTTATTGTATATCCATCATCTAAATATTTTTCTAATAGCTAATTTATAAAACTTGAAAGGTTCTGAGATATTTCTGAAATTTAATTTAAAGGTATCAATAATTAGATGTAAAAGATCAAATCTTCTAACAGTTTTTACCAGGTGGTGTTTGCTCTCTGTTTTAAGAGCAATATCTTGATAAAAACTACTTCCTAAGTTGAAACAACCTCTGATGGACCAAGGTTTATTATTGCTTTGATAGTGCAAAAATATTCCCTTTGAAGATATATCTTTACAGTCCATCGGCCATCGAAGGTTTATTGGATAGTTTAAATTTAGAGAAAGTTCTTTATACCTTCCATCAAAAAAAGAATTCAAAACATCTTGATCCCAATAGTTGATTTTATCTTTTATTTCATTAAGCTTTTCAAGTAACCTTGCTCCCACATTTTCAGTTTGCCATTTTTGATGATTTACAACCATAACTCCAGCATTAAAATATTTTGATGATTGCATACCTAGTAGTTCAAAAGACTCTTTGTTTTCAGTGATTAAATTTTTTTCGGTTCTGCATCCAATAATCTGTTCACCATAAGTAAGCTCATTGATTACTTCTGATAGATATTGCATAGGAGTATTTATGCAAATAATATCTGCATCAAGGTACGTGTAAAAATCAATTTCTTTAGGAATAATCTGGTCTATAAATAATCTGTAATATGTAGCCTCTGAAACATGTTTATCTTTTATGTTTGGGAAATCAAAGTTACTGAAATGAAATTTGTAAATATTTAGATTTAGCATTTTATAACTATTTTCTAAAGATTTCTTATAGTTTATAAAAGACTCAGGATTTTTATGTATTACATAGACATTCACATCCGAATCAAAATTCTCTAGAAGGCTAAAAATTGAATAAAATAGCTGGGTGTTGTAGTTTTCATCAACTGCATATACAAAATTATTCACACCTACTATTGTATAAACTTATTAACATTTACTTATGAAATTAAAAATAAATGATGACTTTAAAGAAAATTTCCTCTCATTTTTATCGTCTTTAGAAAAAGAAAAAACAGGATATTATTATCCAGCCACGCAAGGTCTTACATCTGCTGGGAGTAAGCTAACACTTGGATTTTCATGTTTTGCCTTAAAGTGTATGTATATTTTAGATGCATGGGATGATTTATCAACTCAAAAAAAAACTGAATGGATTAACTTAATAAATAGTTTTCAAGATAATCAAATAAACAATCTTCCTAAAAATTCATTCATAGATAAAGATTATTATTCAATTATAAAAAAATTTGATATAAACACTGAAGCAAAAAGACAAGCAAAAAAAATACTCAACAGAAATTACAAGAAAAAAAATGTAGAAATAGATGAATTTATAAGAGCTGAAACTAAACAGGCGATTTCTTCTTTACATCAAGTTGGATTTACAAATAATCTACATTACGAAAGTGACATAATTAAAACTGATTCAGTAACTTCCTATCTTAATTCTTTAGATTGGACAAAACCATGGAATTCGGGAGCACAATTTTCTGGTCTGTGTGTATTTCTTGAAACTCAAGATTTTAGATCGTCTAATTATTTAAAAAATAAAAATGAACTATCTACTTTTAGCGAAGAGTTACTTAGCTTAGAAACAGGTTGTTACTTTAAAGGAAGTATTCCCTCAGATTCAGAAATTATCAATGGCACGATGAAGATATTAACTGGATTAGATTGGCTCAATATAAAAGTTCATCTTCCGGATAAATTAATTGATACTTGTTTAAGGATAGCTCCCTCTAACAAAGGATGCGACCTAGTAGATATTGTATACATACTCTATATTTGTTCTAAACAAACAAATTACAGGAAAAAAGAAATAGTCAGTTATTTAGATGGACTTCTTGAATCTATATCAAAACACTATTTTGTGAAAGAGGGTGGTTTTTCTTATTATCTTAACCAAAGCCAAATTTTTTACTATGGTTTAAGAATTACAAAAGGTGAGCCTGTACCAGATATACATGGCAGTATGCTCTTGTTGTGGGCACTTTCCATGGTTAACGAAATGAAAGAAAATCAAGATATAAAATTACGGATAATCAAGCCATGAAAACCAAAATCAGAGATTTGTTAATATTTAACCTAATTACTGTTACTTTTCTCTATTGCTACATGTTTATTTTATATCCTGAAAATTTTAGTTTCTTTGTATGTAATGAGTTTGTTTCTAATTATTCTGAATATTTTAAAATATCATTTTTTATACCAATAAGTTGTGATCTTGAACTATATCTTGTTGGAGTTAGAGATATTTCTTCAATAGTTGAGTTTGACTACAACTATCAAACGAGACCATTGTATCTGCTTTATTTAAAAATTTTTTATTCTCTATTCAAAAATTTTATTGTAAACGTAACTTTGTTAAATTTTATAACTTTTTTAATTGCTCATTTGGTGATTGTAAATATAACTTTTTTTATTTTCATCAATTCATTTAATCGTAACAAATTATTTTTATCTAATTGGCGAAAATATTTTGCATTATTTATTCTGCTACTAAACCCAATTTTTAAATTCGGAATCTTTGATTCAAGTCATCAAACCCTAACATTATTACAGTTCGTCTTATCTTTTTATTTATTACAAAAAAATATCACTCTTAATAAAAAAGGATATTTTATTGCATTTATTCTGGGTTTGCTTTCACTTGCGAATATGACTTTTATGATTTGTACATTCTTTTTGCTATTTTCTAATTTTAAAAATAAAGACATAAATATAAACCTAATCATGCGTAGTATTTTTGTAGTTATTATTGTTATCTTGCCAAAAATTTTCTGGAATTACTACATATCATATCAAGGATTTGATCCGTACAACGCTGCAACTGAATATTGGAGACAGTTTATATGGTTAAAAGACTTTATTTTAGTTAGTTACGAAAATATTAATTACAACGTGGAGGGAGGGGAGTATTACTGCATGTCAGTCCCTCTATTTATGAAATGTTATCTTATGGATTTTTTAAATACACTAATTTACTTAGGAGGTCCAGTTATTTTGATAATTATAAATTTAATATTTGAAAAAGACTCTAAATCTAAAGAATATTCGAAAGAGTTAAAAAATATTATCTTTGTGTCTTTAACCATGTTTTCTTTTTGGGCATTTATGGGATGGTATCCTCCTTTAAGATTGAATCTATATTCACTGGGATTTTTAGTTACTCTTATTCTGGCTACTCAGCTTTTAAACAATTCCCCGACAACAAGGGAAAATTTATATTTTTCAATACATTTCCTATATTTTCTTTCGCTCAATCACTGGAACAATCTCGATATAGTGAGTTTTAACTTTGGAATATTAACTAGCTATGTTCTTATAGTTGTATATTTATTAAGTCTGAGGAATAATTATTTGACCTCTTCGAAGCCATAAATTTTTATATTCCTCTCATTTAAATAGGCCGAAAAATCAAGATTTGTAATGATTCCATTTTTATGGAGTTTTTCTTTTGATCCAATCCATCCATATACAAAAAAAGTGTAGTAATTTATTTTTTTATTTTTATGACTCTCAAGATCTTTTTTTATCTCATAAAACTCTTTCTCTAGTCCATCAAAATCTAAGTCATCATAGTAAATTATAAAATCATCACTCAAAATATTTTTGATTATATGTTCATATTCAGATCTGATAGCTTCCGGCGTGTGGAGTGCATCCGAAAAAACAAAATCAAATTTATTTTTATATAAATCTAAAAATTTTGAGGTATCTTTTACATCTAAAACGCTCCCTTTGAAATAGTACAAAGTATTATTGTTCAACTTAATACTTTCAAAATCTTCGAAACTAGGATTAACATCATTTATGTCATAGGCCACTAATATAGAATCTCTAACGCCATTATTTATTTGTAAATAATTTTTTAAAACAGAAACACCAATTTCTAGATAACTTATATTGTTTTTGAATAAGTCATTGATCAAGAAAACCATAAGGTCGGAATATGTAACAAGCTCAGGTATCTCTGCTTCAAGCTCATCGTAGATCCTTTTTTGGACTCCATAATCATTTTTTAAATAGACATCTAATGGTAAAAACTTGTCGATAGTGCTCAAATACTCTCTGTTGATTTTTATTGTATTGTTGATAGCTTTATTTTTATTTAAAAGGTAAAAAAAACGAACTTTTAAAAACTCTATTTTTACACTAATCAAAAATGCTAATTTGTTAAATTTATATTTTATTTGTTTCATATTAAATTACTGACTTGTATTCTATTGTTTTATTTAATTTGTAACCTTTAAAAGTATCTTTAATTTTAAAGGTTGTATTATTTTTTAATCCAAAAAGATCATATCCAAAGTAATCTTTTTTAATTGAAGCCAATTTTTTTTGTATATATTTAGGGTGATTTTCAATTTTAGACTTAAAAGTATGCTTTGTGTATTTACCACTAACACCATTAAACCAAGCTTCAAATGCTTCTTCTGGAGTGCCACGACCCCTATCACCCCAGTCATTAAAATATCTATACCAGGCTCTAGCAAACCTTGCTCTATCTTCAGAAATAATCTCTTTTGTTCTAAAAACTGTATCGTACTGCCAAACTGGTATGTTTGCTATTGGGACACTCCATGGATTAATTAGTTTACCATCAATTGTTGGTAGACAAAGATCTCCACCGCCATTTAGCTTAATTGAGGGAAATGCCTTTTTATTTAGTGCGATGCAAATTAATGTTTTTATTTGATACCTTTCAGGAGAAAAAAATTGATATTGAGGAAAAGCTATTGCGGGAGCGTCCTTGTGTTCAAAAAGAGCTTGGTGAAGTCTTTTCAAATCTTTTTCATGAAAGAAATAATCTAAATCCATTCGAATAACCCAGTCGGTCTTACATTGCTGGAAACCAGAATGAAAAGTTTTACCAATATGATCCCATGAAAATTCATATGGCCAATCAGAACCTACAACAACGACGTCATCAACAATATCTTCATAACACGCAAGAGATTCTTTCCAGGGATCATTCCTGTCTTCAGGATTAGTCATAGTAGTAAATAAACCAACATTCATATTATTAACAAGATTACATTTAATTTAAATTTCTATTTAATTTAACAATAAATTTTTTATGGATTATTTTTAACTCAAAACAAGCTATGTTTGAATTAAGAAAAAAAATGAAACAAAGAATAAACTTTATAACTTACAGTGATACTACAGAATTTAGTATTTCTAAGAAACATTTAACATCACTGGCTCAAGAGTCAAAATTCTTTGATAGTGTAATTTCTTATTCACGACAAGATCTAGATGATGAATTTGTTAATAAATATTTAAATATTCTCAAGCATGAAAGAGGAGGAGGTTATTGGCTCTGGAAGATCAATATCATCAATAAAACACTCAAGGAAATGAAGGACAATGACATTTTACTATACATGGATGCAGGATCATCATTAAACTATTTTGCAAAGAAGAGGTTTTACGAATATATACAAATGATTAATGAAGTTAGAGAAATTGGAAACCTACGATTTGAGTCCGAAAAACACCATATCGAGAAGATTTGGACATCAAAAGAAGTATTTTCTGAGTTGAAGATTCCGATTGACTCCGAGATAGGTAACTCAACCCAGTTAGAGGGTGGACATTTGCTCTTTAAGAAAAATGAACACACTCTCGATTTGCTAGACACATTTATTAAAGTTGTTGATGCAGATAACAACCTCATAACTGATCACTACAACAATTCAATTCAGATTGATGGGTTTGAGGAATGCAGACATGATCAAAGTATTTTAAGCTTGTTAAGTAAAAAACATGGTTATGTGAGAATTGAAAATGAAACCGACTTTAGGTCTAGAGAGGATATGCAGTTTGACTACCCGATACTAGCAGTACGTAAAAAAGGTCATGGAATAAAAGATAGAGTTAAATATAGTATTTTTAAAAATTACTATAAAAAAAGACCAGCATATTTCAGTATCTAATATTTTCGAGACAAGATTTTTTCTGGAGTTGATAAAAATTTTTCTCAACGTTTACATAACAATTTGATACAATTTCATAAAAGTTAATGTAGTTTTCTTCAAATTTTTCATAATCAAAACCAGCTTCGCAGGTAGCATCAAAACCACAATAGTAAATATACTCAGGTGGATCTATCGAAATCTCCTCCTTTAATTCATTAATTTGAAATGTTGTGAGAATTTGAGGATTTACAATCCAATATTTACTATAGGGTTGTATGTTAAGATTGTAGTAAAAATTAGTGCTTCCCCAACCATATAGATATAAAATTGATGGCTTTAACCTCTCAAGAGAATCCGCAAGGTCTCTTGATACTTCTGGGGGAGAATAAGTTTCACCTGTACTAAAGCTTGGTTCGATTAATAAATATGAGTAAGTCGAGTGTTGAAATTTCAAGAAATATCCAGAAACAAATACTACCAATAATATAGATAGAATTTTCATGTTACGGGAAGCCTTCTTGACTATTGGAATAAAAATAAAAAATAAAGGAAAAATTTTTGGTATATCAAAATGACCTCCATCATCTCGTCCAATAATTAAAAAAGAAAAAAGAATTAAAACAGAATAGAAGTAGATTACAGAACTACGGTCTAGTTCTTTTAGTAATTTCTTTATGGAGCTATTTTTAGAAAATATTATATAAAAACATAAGAAAAATACTGGGGCAATTAATAAAAACCCTTTTTGTAAAATATTTTCAAAACTAAATAATGAAAATTTAATAATATAATTTTGGATTACCTCATTATAAATTTGGAGATTATGCATATAAAGATAAATTAATGTCAAGCTTCCCAGCAAACCTAAAAATGAAGATATAAACTTGCGACCCTCTCCTTTTAGAATGGTGTAGAGAATTACACAAAATGCTGGCAAAAAGAATATTTCTTTTATAAAAGCTGCAGTTATTAGAAAGAAATTAGACAGAAAGAATTTATATAATCTCTCGCTACCATTTGATGTGTAAATGTATAGACCCAAAAATGAAAAAAATAAACCGACTATTTCATTAGGCAAGGTGTAGCTAATAAATAATGGACTTAAAAAATAACTTACAGCAATGAAGAATAAAATAGGTTCATCGGATAAAAATCTAAATAATTTGTAAGCAAAATAGATTATTAAAGAAAGCATAAGCACATGAGCTACAGCATATGAAAAAAAAGTATTTCCCCCAATGAAATAAAGATAATAATAGAACATATATATTCCTGGTGGATAAACATCCCAATAATCTAAATATGGTTTTCCAAGATTTATTAAAGGAGCAATTCCAGGAAGAATATTTGCTGTTGTGTTGTGTGGAAAAGCTTTAAGCAAATACCCAGAAAGTGAGTATAAGAAAATAATTGATGCGTATATTTTTAACCAAAACTGTGCATGAGGTTTGGTTAAAAAATTATAGTATTTCATCTTCTATCATTTCTAATATTGACTTAAAATTATCAAGATTCACATGCACATCACCAACATATAAGTCATCATCAAGTTTGGTTTCTAATGAATAATAATATTGCAAGTCTAATTCAGAGGCTAACGAAAAGTAGCAATTATTTACGTTATCATTCTCTCTTCTAAGTTCAAAAACAATAGAGTTTCTTTTCATGAATAACATATTTGTCAAACCTCCGCCATGAAGTCCTGCTATAACCTTGGTGTTTGAAAATAGGTTAACTTGTTCTTTAAAACTAAGCTCCTCAGGATATACAATATCATAATTGTATTTTTTAAGAATTTGGTGTAATTCATTTTCATTTCTAATTTTTCTATGTTTTGATAACTTTCTGCTTACCCAAATTTTTCTACCAATCTCGTTTTGGTTATATTGTAGTTTTCTTGATAATTCTATAATATTCTCTTTATTAAAATTACCAGAAGAAGCAACATGGCTTGAAATAAGAAGATTTTTTACTAAGTATTTTTGGCTATCTTCATAAATTATATAATTTACATTTAAAGTTTCTAGAGTTTCTATTATGTAGTTATATCTTGTGAAGGAACTGGGTAAAAGAACAGGGAACTCATCAACGTATCTGAGTATCTGAAGCAATCGAGGTAAAGCATCACACATCCAATGAAAATAATGAAAACTTTTTTCGTCTGTTATCCAGCTACCTTTTTCAATAATAGCTATATTTTTTTTTGGTATATCAGCTGAAAAATTACTATTCTTAAAATTTTTAAAATTGGCTTTTATTGAATATTTGCTCATTTTTGTATGTTCTGTGTAGGAAAATAAATTATTGTATTTTGATAAATTTAAATTTAGGATTTTTACATTTTTTTTTATAATCATATAACTTCCTGGGAACTTTTTGTTGAACTCATTATAAAAAATTTTTTTATCAGATTCTTTAAAATTTTTTGGCAAAGTTCTTTTTGATGTATATTTTTGGTAAGTTATCTTCTTAACCATCGGTTTTAACTTTCATTTTATTAGAGATATTCAACTTTAGTCTCTTTATTAATACATAAGTTAAAAGAACATATTTTAAAAATAAACTCTCTTTTTTTTTAAATATAAAATATTCAGAGACAAGTTTAATAAGTAATTTATTTCGTGTGTAAGGAGTTGGCATATGGAAGTCTGTATATTTTTCATTGTTGTAGATCGATTTTACAGCATGGGTATAATTCGACCTATCAAGTCTCCTAAATCCAAAATCATCATCATCATAATTTAACACTTTGTTTGGCTTCTCAATTTGGAGTTTTTCAACATAGAACTTCAGCTTAATTTGATCATTATACCAGGAAGAAACAGGGTCATTTTTTGTTTCATCAGACCATTTTAAGAGAGTTTTATAGATATCATTTTTTTCATATATTTTAAAAATCTCACCCCACAGACTTCCCTTGGCAGCATTCCAACATATTGGAATCTGAGAATTAGTAACTAAATTGCTTCTAAAAATTAACAGAGAATCAGAATCCAATTTATTTGGATATTTCAAAAAGTAATCTTTATCTAGTGGCATTATGTCAATATCAGACAGTAGAAAAATATCATTAGGAAACAGAGCGGGGTAAAGCATGCGGATATTTCTGGCAATAAACCCAGGATTAATTTCCTTAGAATCAAAGAAGAAAACATTATCATCTTTACATAGATCTATAGGTTCTGTGCCTACAAAAATAAGTATTGGGTCAATCCCGATATTTTTCCACACCTCACTGACCTTTGGCCAAAAGGAAAGGTATTTGTCATTCTTATCAGATGCAAGTATAACTTTATCTATTCTCATCATTTTTATAGTAACTAAATTTTGGAGTGTTTCTAAACTATAAAAAAAAGTATTTAAGCAAGAGAATAAGTGAATTGTAAAAAACTTTAATTTAAATATTATGATAAACATGTGCAGAAATATTTATTAATTTTAGTAGGGTTGCCCAGGGGAGGAGAGCTAACTTGGAGCACAATTTATAAGAATGTTCTTAAGCCATTAAATGCAGATTTAGCAATATGCACAGAAAAAACTATAGATAAAAATCTTTCTTTATACAGGAATGCTAAATATAAATGGCTATTTGATGGATACGATGACTGGTTTGATTATTACAAAGAAAATTTTGATGGCGACTGGAAAAAAGTATTTGAATTAGGAAAGGATACAGGATTATATAATTCCGGATCAGTTCATTTTGCAATCAAAGATATTATTCGTCAAAACCACTTAGACACCATAAAAAAATATGATTATTTTATATATTCACGTTTCGATCAATTTTTTATAATGAACCATCCCATATTTACCGGTGAAAACATATGGATACCAGAGGGTGAGAACTATACCGGAATATGTGATAGACATGCGGTAGTTCCCAGTGAGTATGGAGAAGAGTATCTGAATATATGTAATTATTTGGATAAAAGATTATTTAATTCCTCAATACCTGAATACCTAAATTGTGAAGCAGTTTATAAAATGCACTTAAAAGATTCGAACTTGTTAAAAGTTGTCAAAAGGTTCAAACGTATTCAATTTACTACTTCAAAAAAGAATGACTTCACAAGGTGGAGAGTTGCAAAATATAAACTCTACTTTTATAAAGATATTTATTTAAAATATCCAAATGAATTTTTAGATTCTGTACAGACTTTAATTAGCAACAGAAGATTAATATTACTATTAACTTTAAGATTCAGAGAACTAATAAATTTTGCCTATCTGAAATCCAGAATATTCGTTGGTAAAGTCAAAAGAGGAAAAAGCACATGAATTCTAATAATGTCAAAGTTAGCGTTATTATTCCGACTTTCAACAGGTACAAATATTTATTGAACGCATTTGAAAGTATAGAAAATCAAGATTATGAAAAATTAGAAGTTATAATCATCAATGATGGATCAACAGATAGCTCTTATTCTTCAAGTGAGCTGAAAAAATTAAATTTTGTAAATTGGTTAGACCTTGATGTTGGTAGAAAAAAAAATTATGAAAACGGCCCTGCAAACATTGCATCATTAAGAAATATTGGTATAAGTCATGCAAAGGGAGAATACGTTGCCTTTCTGGATGATGACGATTTATGGCTACCAGGTAAACTTCAAAAACAGATTTCAATAATGGAGGAAAAGGGAATCCCCTTTTCCTCTACTGATGGATATTTTGGTCATGGAGAATATTCTGATAATAATAAGTACAAGCTATACAATAAACAGAAATTTTTTAACGACATAAAAAAGAAGTATAAAAAAACTGAATTTAAATTTAAAAATGAACTGCCAAGTAATTTTTCACTTGAATTTTTAAAAGTCCACAATTGTGTAATTACTTCAAGTGTAGTAGTGAGTTTGGATCTATTAAAAAAGGTGAATGGTTTCAACAATGTAACTTGGGCAGAAGATTATGACTGTTGGTTAAGAATATTAGAGCACACAGACCTACAGTACATTGATGAACCACTGTTTTACTATGATGGCAACCATGCTGAAGGCAGGCTTTATTAAGTTAAATTGATAGTTTTTTTCGAAGAAAATTCATAAAATTCTCAAAGCTTTCTATTTTAGATTTGTGAAAGCGTAAATATCTTTTGAAATTGTAATATCTATAGAACAACAATGTATTGAATCTAAATAATTTAGTTTCAGAAATATGATCTGGAAAGTGATTTGTTTGTGATGAGTTCAAAGGGGTTTTCCAATCATCGTTATTTGAGCAGTGCATCCCCGTTCCATCAAATCCTTTATTTTTGATATGAGATTTGTTTGGATAAATAGAATATCCGTTGTTCAAAAATACCGCTTGATACCAATATGCATCCCAGGCACTTATTTCACCAAGTTCGTTCTTAATAATTATATTTTCCCAATCATATAGTTTTTCAACATTGAATTTGTTTCTTTCCTCATCGCTTAGTTGGGATATCATATTTGTTTTGTCATAATCTTCTTTAATAAATATATCCCATTTACCTTTCCAAGTTGCCCATCCCCAAGGCGATATGTAGCGCCCAATACTTGCTCTTTTTTTAAAATTTAGTTGTGGGTATGCATAACCATTTACGTGCCATACATTGTTACTATCTTTGTATTTTTCTAAAGAGTCATTCATAAACTTAAGAAAATTTCTACCAAGTTCAAGATCATCTTCTAATATAATCAACTTTTCATGGCTCTCAAACAATTCAGAAATAGTGGTGATGATATTTGTCCGACAGTCTAAATTATTTTCTCTAAAAATTAGTGTGGTGGATTTAAATCTCCAATTTTTCTTTGCAACATTTTTAGTTTGTTCGTGTAAAGAAATATCAGTTTTTTCTGATGGTCCATCTATGCATATAAAAACATCACTCTTAGAAGATTCGGAGTTCATTTCCAATGAAGTTAACATATTTTCTAAATGAT
>Ga0209631_10005265_pt1 | contig 13782 bp, 11 predicted proteins | sample COG_08_FD_184752 | JGI IMG/M metagenome (GOLD analysis project Ga0209631, IMG submission 184752) | Pelagic Microbial community sample from North Sea - COGITO 998_met_08 (SPAdes) (version 2) | ecosystem: Environmental > Aquatic > Marine > Neritic zone/Coastal water | place: Helgoland, sampling... | reverse complement strand
CTCGAACTCAGAAGTGAAACGAGTTAACGCCAATGGTAGTGCAGGGTCTCCCTGTGTGAGAGTAGGAAATCGTCAGGCTTTTCTTTTAAAAGGTCTCTAGTTTACTAGAGGCCTTTTTTTTTATCTCAAGTATAATATTCAAATGATAATAGGTTTAACTGGAGGGATAGGTTCTGGGAAATCAGCTGCTGCTGATTATTTTATAGATTTAGGCGTAGATGTAATTGATGCAGACATGGCAGCAAAAAATGCCTTACAGAAAAACTCAAAAGGATATGATCTGTTTATAAACAAATTTGGAAATAAGTATCTAGACAGTAATAAAAATATTAATAGAGAATTATTACGAAAAAATATTTTTTCAAATCAAATAAATAAAAACACTGTAGAGAATATTATTCACCCAATCGTACAAAATGAAATACTAGATTTCATAGCAAATAAAAAATCTCCATATTGCATTGTAATGGTACCTTTAATCTTTGAAACTAATTCATCTAAATATTACGATAGAATCCTGCTTATTGATTGTGATGTTGAAATGCAAATATCTAGATCATCCGCTCGCGACAATCAATCTGTTAAAAATATTGAACAAATAATTTCTAAACAAGCATCCAGAGAGCAAAGATTAAGTATTGCTGATGATGTAATTTCCAACTCCTCCTCCCTAAAAGATTTACATAATAATGTTTTGAGAATTCATAAAAAATATTTGGAGATACTAAATCATGTCTAACTGCCCAAGGTGTGAAAAAATTACAGACTTATCCAATAAAAATAAAAATAGGCCTTTTTGTTCTGAAAAATGTAAGCTTATTGATTTTGGATCATGGGCTAATGAAGATAATTCAATTTCTAGGCCTATACAATCTGAAGATTTTTACGAAGATTGAATTAAATTTAAATTATTTTCCATTCTCCGCTTTCAATTAGTGGCTTAGCTTTTTTATATTTTAAATTCTTTGTTTCTTTACCGTTGGTTATATTTACTAAATCATTTCTTCCTAGTTTTGGTTCTTCTCTTATAAGAGTTTTGGGAGTTTGATTGCTTCCTATTTTTTCATCTTGTGAATAGTTTATATCTGAACTTATTTCTTTTTTTTCAAGAACAATTTCATCGTTTTCTTTATTTTGTGAAATAGAATCTAAACCCTTCTCAGGAGTTATGGTTAAAGAGAATAAAATTCTTATTGTTTCGCTGTCTATTTCAGAAAGCATTGATTCAAACATTGAATATGCTTCTTTTTTGAACTCATTTTTGGGATTTTTTTGAGCATATGCTCTTAAGCCAACACTGTTTCTTAAATGATCAATTTCTGCCAAATGCTCCTTCCAATGAACATCTAATAGTTGAAGCATTATCTGTTTCTCTAATAGGAGCCTATTATCACCAAGTTCATTATATTTATTTTTGTAATTCTCACTAGCAATCTTTACTACCTCTGACGCTATAGACTCAGGGATTAGTTTTTTATTCATAAGAATTTTATTTTTGATGCCAGTTTCAAGAGAATAATCATCTTTTAAAACAGTTTCTAATTCTTCACTTTTCCATTGTGATTCTATAGAGTCAATTGGGATATGTGAATTTGTTATTAACTTAAATTGTTCATCTATTAATGCATTAATAGTTTCACTAATATCTTCCTCTTCTAATAATTGATTTCTTAAAGAATATATAGCTTGTCTTTGGTCATTTGATACATCATCGTACTCTAGAAGATTCTTACGAGCATCAAAATTACGATTCTCAATTCTTTTTTGGGCATTTTCAATACCTCTTGAAAGCATTTTATGTTCAATATGATCTTCACCCATTCCAATTTTATCAAAAAGAGCTCTTCTACTATCTGAAATAAATAATCTCAATAGATCATCTTCGAGCGAAAGAAAAAATCTTGAATAACCGGGATCACCTTGCCTGCCAGATCTTCCTCTTAATTGATTATCAATTCTTCTAGATTCATGTCTTTCGGTACCAAGAATGTGAAGTCCACCAGAATCAATAACTTTTTTATTATTTTCATCCCAATCGTCTTTAGATTGATCTTCCTTCTTACCACCTAAAACGATATCTGTTCCTCTTCCAGCCATATTGGTAGCAATTGTTACCATTCCGGGTTTACCAGCATTGGCTATAATCTCAGCTTCCTTTTCGTGATGTTTTGCATTTAATATTTGGTGTGGAATTTTTTGATTTTTTAAATACTCTGAGACTTCCTCAGATGATTCCACTGAAACAGTGCCAACTAGTATTGGAGCAGATTTTAATCTTAATGTTTCTATTTCTTTAACTAGGGCATTATATTTTGCTTGTTTTGTTAAAAATACAAGGTCATTATGATCCTCTCTGGCCATTGGGACGTTGGTCGGAATAATAATTACACTAAGACCGTATATCTGTTGAAACTCTAAAGCTTCTGTATCTGCTGTTCCAGTCATTCCAGATAACTTAGAAAATAATCTAAAGAAATTTTGGAAAGTAGTTGATGCTAATGTTTGAGACTCTCTTTGTATTGGAACATTTTCTTTACATTCTAACGCCTGATGAACTCCTTCACTCATTCTTCTGCCCGGCATTGTTCTACCAGTATGCTCATCAATAAGTAAGACCTCATTGTTTCTAACAAGATAGTGTACATTTTTATTAAATAAAAAATTTGCTCTTAACGTTGCTTGAACAAACTTCATAAGTTTGAGATTAGAAATTGAATACAAGCCACCTGAATCTCCAATTAGACCAGAATCTTGTAACAAATCTTCAACCAAAACATACCCACTATCTGTAAGTTCAATGGTGTTATTTTTCTCATCAATGATATAGTGACCTTTTTCATGATCCATTAACGGATCTTCTTCAGTCTCTTCTCTAGCTTGTCTAATAAGTTTTGGAATAAACTTTCTAATTTGCTTATACATTTCAGAGCTTTCAGAGGAGGGACCGGAAATAATTAATGGAGTTCTAGCCTCATCTATTAAAATTGAATCAACCTCATCAATGATTGCAAAGTCCAACGAACACTGAACACGTTGATCTACCGAATGCGCCATGTTGTCTCTTAGGTAATCAAAACCAAGCTCATTATTTGTTGCGTATATAATATCTTTTTTATATGCCTCAACCTTTTCTTCAATCTGCTGATTTGAAATAATTACCCCAACTTTTAGGCCAAGAAATTCATATATAGGTTGCATCCACTCAGCATCTCGTTTTGCAAGATAATCATTGACAGTCACCAAAACAGCTTTATTGCCAATTACAGAATTTAGATATGCAGGCAGAGTTGCTACAAGTGTTTTACCCTCACCAGTTTTCATTTCTGCAATATTACCTTCAGCAAGCGATATGCCACCAAGCATCTGTGAGTCGAAATGTCTTAAGCCTAATGTTCTTTTAGAGGCCTCTCTTACAGCTGCAAATGCGGTGGGTAGAATGCTATAAATATCTTTACCATGTTCTAGATAAATATCATTTAACTCAAATTTAAGATCTTTAAAATACTCGTCAGGTTTTTCTGATAATGAATTTTCAATATTATTAGCAGCATTAACATGCTGCATCATTTTTTTTATTACCCTGTCATTACTAGAGCTAAATATTTTTGTTAAAGGGTTAAACATTTAATTTAATTTCAAATAAAAATTTAAAAGATTATTTTTATCTATTCCATATCTCCAAATGGAGGCCTAACATATGAGATTGGGGCATTTTCAGAGTTTTCAAATTCAACAACATCATAAGCTTCATTATCTTCAATAATTTTTCTTAATAACTGATTATTTAAAGCATGACCGGATTTATATCCTGAAAACTGACCAATTAGATTGCCACCAAGTAAATATAGATCCCCTATAGCATCTAGCATTTTATGTTTCACTATTTCATCATTAAATCTCAAACCTTCCTCATTAAGGATTTCTTCCTCACCAAATACAATAGCATTTGAAACGCTAGCGCCTAATGCTAAATTTTTTGATTGTAATAATTCTTTTTCATTCCAGGAACCAAATGTTCTTGCTCTGCAGACTTCTTTGACAAAAGACGTTGAAGAAAAATCTATTATTGATTCAGCTGGAAGTTTTTTATGAACAGGATGATCAAAATCAACTTTAAATGCAACCTTAAAACCATTGAAAGGTTTTATTGATGCGAAAGCATCCTCTCTTGTTACCGTAATCTCTTTTTTAACTTTTATAAATCTCTTTAATGCGTTTTGCTCTTCTAAACCAGCTGACTGTATTAGGAAAACAAAAGGGCTTGAGCTTCCATCCATTATAGGAACTTCTGGACCATTAACTTTAATAATACAGTTATCTACCCCTAGTCCAGCTATAGCTGATAGCAGATGTTCGATGGTTGAAATTTTTATATTTTCCTTGATTAGAGCTGTGGAAAGGCTTGTATCACCAACATTTTCAGCAATAGCTGGAATTAGAAAATTATCGTCTACATCAGACCTAATAAAATTTATACCAGTATTTACCTTAGCAGGAATTAATTCCATAGAGATATTTTTACCTGTATGAAGGCCTATCCCTTCAGCTTTAATAGGATTTCTTAGTGTTCTTTGTTTTAACATTGGTTTTCTTTATTTTTTATTATGCCGTTGTCTATTAGCCTCCGACAATATTATCCCAGTTGCAACTGAAACATTAAAGCTTTTAAATAATTTATTACCACTCAGGTTGATTTTATAGTCACATCTTTCAAGTGTTTTTTCTCTTATACCTGATTCCTCAGCACCCATGATTAATGCTGAAGGAGATATAAAATCACATTCATGATAACTCTCATTAACATGCTCACTCAGGCCATAAATATTTATATTCATCTCTCCTAAAAATTTAAGACAGTTGATCAAATTAGTAACATGAAATAACTTGATTACTTCCGCGCCTCCTGCAGAAACTTTATGGGCAATTGCATTTATGGGGGCGCAATGGTGTTTGTTGATAATCATTGCATCGACGCCAGCAACAGCAGCACATCTTATACATGCACCTAAATTTCTAGGATCAATAACGTTATCTAATATTAAAATTAATGGCTGATTAACCAAGTTTGAGTTTAAGTAATTCTTTAAATCTTTGAAATTAAGCTCAGGATCATTTGAAATCAAGGCTTCAGGTTCTTGTTTTACTTTATTAGAAACTTCGTATTTAATATTATTTTTATCCATTGATGCCATGAGTTCATTTATTCGCAAATCAACTCTATTTGCAGGCAATAAAACTTTTTTAATTTTATGAGGATTATGACTGATTATACTTTCAATACTATGAAACCCAATCCTTAAATCATTTTCTTTTTTTGTCATCTCTTATTGTTTGATTTGTGTTCTGGTATTAAAGTTATTTTCCTTTCCTGAGGTGTTACATTGGCTATTTTTATCTTTATATTTTGTCCTAGCCTATATGTCCTTCCCGTTTTCTTGCCTTTTAATAAGTTTGCTTCTCTATCATAAAAATATCTGTCACCTGGTAAATCAGTAACATGTATTAATCCAGAGACATAAAAGCCATCAATTTCTGCAAATAAACCAAAATCAGTTATTCCAGTTACAACGCTGTTAAATTCATGGCCAATAAAGTTTTTCATATGATAACAAATCATCTGCTGAGTAACTTGTCTAGATGCTTTTTCAGCAATTCTTTCTAATTCTGACATCTCTTTGCAATCTTCCTCAATAAGCTCTTTATTAATTTCTAAATTTCCATTATTAAGAATATTTTTTATGAGCCTGTGAGTCATAAGATCTGGATACCTTCTAATAGGTGATGTGAAATGAGAATACCTATCTAGCTGAAGACCAAAATGACCAATTTCCTTTGTTGAATATTCTGCTCTTTTTAAGCTTTGAAGCACAACGGTTTGTAAAATTTTATTCAAGTCTTTTTTTGATGAATATTTTAGACATTGGGTAATTAATTCTAGAGGCTCTTTTTTAAAACCACCCGAAAAACCTTTTAAAGAGAAGAAAGCTTTAAGACTATCTAGTTTAATATCATCTGGTTTTTCATGAACCCTATAAACTCCAAACTTATAATGCTTATTCATGAAACTAGCAGCACAAACATTAGCTGCAAGCATAGATTCCTCTATCATTTGATGTGCAAATAGTCTGCTTGGAACTGTAATATTCTCTATTTTTCCATTTTTATTTATTTGAAGTATTGGCTCTTGGCTATTAATTTCAAGTGCTTGCCTCTTACTTCTTTTTGCTAATAAATTTTTTGTGAGAATGTTTAAAGAATCTAATGAATCTTTTATATTTTTTGATGTATTAGAGTTTCTATTTTTGACATAATCCTCAACTTCGCTGTAGGTCATTCTTTTATGAGACTTTATTTTAGCTTCAAAAAATTTATAAGAAGTTATATCTCCACTTAATGAAAATATAATTTCACAAACTAAAACATTGCGAATCTCATTTGGAACTAGTGAGCATAAGTTATTTGATATTTTTTCAGGAAGCATTGGAATTACTTTTGAAGGAAAGTAAATTGAAGTACCTCTTTGGATCGCCTCTTTGTTTAATGCTGACTCTAATTTCACAAGTTCAGCAACATCAGCAATAGCGACATCTAAGATGAATGATGAATCATTGATGCTGCAATAAACAGCATCATCAAAGTCCTTAGCATCAGCTCCATCAATTGTAACAAATGGCACCTTTGTTAAATCCTTTCTTTTTAGATTCGTTTCTAAGCTAAGAGCATCAAGTTCCTTAACAATGACCTCATTCCATTCATTAGGGATATAATTTTCTTCAATAATTTGAGATATTGTGCTTTCAAGCTCATTCATTATGTGAGTTTAATTTATTTTTTGACAAAAAAGGCTTATCAATCCTTTTAGTTATTTATTTTAGTTAATGCCTGTATTCAAAATTGATGCCAAAAATTCTTCCTCTTGGATCATGAGCTCTAGTATCAAAACTAAAATCTGGTGCATCGTATAGTCTTGGAGCAGACTCATCGAATAAATTAATAATTGATACTTTAATATCAATTTGTCCTTTATTTGTTTTTATAGGTTTTTTTACCGAAAGGTCATGAACAAAAAATGAATTAACAGAATTGGTATACCCATAAGATGAACCAAGACTATTAATTTCACGTTGGTTGCTATATCCATCGATATATCTTGAATTAAAATTAATATCGAAATCTTGATATTGCCAATTTAAAAAAGCATTGATCCTATTTTTAGGAAGAGAGTGTGTATTAGTATCGTAATTAAATTTACCAACTCTATCTATCATGGTTTCATTACTCTCATTCCCAAGAGCAGGTGTAAGAAATTTTATTAAAGTTGTTGAGTTAATTGATAGTGATACATTCCCATAGTTATCTGAGGTTGATATAAGTCTATTAAAGTTCAGATCAACTCCGGAAACCTCAGTTGATTCTTCATTAAAATATGTTGTAGTAACGCCAATCAAGTCGCCGCTAGAATTTCTAGTAATACTTAGACCATCTGGGTCTGTATTTAGTATTACTTGAGCGCTTTGAGCTTCGATTCTATTTTTATAATCGATATTCCAATAATCAATACTAAGTCTTTGCTTTTGATTTTCAAAAATAAGCCCAATATTTAAATTCTTTGAAGTTGCGGGCTTTAGGTTAGGATTGCCGATTTGTGCTTGCCTTACATATGGCGAATCACCATTAAAGTCTCTTACACTTCCTAAATTGATATCACTTGAAAACATTTGTGCCATTGAGGGCATAGAAAAAGATGAGCTTCTTGAGCCCCTTAAAGTTATATTTTTAGAAGCAATATATTTAAAAGAAATTTTAGGATCAAATGATGAGTCATTCTCAAATTCTTCAAATCTTCCGGCAATTTTGATGTCAATATTTTTAATAGACTTTGACTGAATTTCAAAGAACCCAGCATATTTATTTCTATTTTTTGAAACATTTACACCTCCACCTAAGAAAAATAAGTCTGCTGATTTAATAATTTTTCCATCTGCATCAAATTCGGCTCTACTGATATCATCATATAATATTTCAAGTTCCTCCTCATTGAATTGAAAACCATATGCTATTTCATAGCTATCTGCATTAGTTCTAAATATAAAATCTAGAGTTTTTAAAGTTGCTTCTTTAGATGAAACTTCAGCGCCTTTTACATAGTTAATTAGTTCTTGAGAATTTTGACTTGAATCAAATATATTCCAATATGTAATATTTTCGCTGGATTGCCCCATAGTAGTTCCGCTTAGTGCTTCTAAAAACCTTGAATCAATAATATCTGGTCTGTAATGGTCATTAGAGTGACTACTCATGGTCAGAGATACCTCTAATCTTGAGCTTTCATTAATACTGGTATTAATCGTCTGGTTCAGATTGTATTGTTTTATATCCTTTGGAGAGTAAGGTGAATTAAATTCAGATCCAAGAGGACGTCCATACCAGGTAACTGGAACATTAAAAGGATTTCCTCCTTGATTTGGTTGAATTTCTCTAGATAAAAAAGGAAGAGCAGGATATGAAGGTGATTGAGGGTTATCATTAACTTCAACCATTGATCCCATAAAAGAAACCTCATAGATAAAATTACTTCTTTCAAAAGATAAGTTTGCATAAGCCTTCGCATGATCTTCGTCATTAACTATATTAAATCTGGTACCGTATAGGAATTTACATCGAGATCCATCTAATACACCTCCATTAGACTCACATTGTGGATCGGGTACAAATTGATTAGCAACATAGCTCCCAGAATACATTCCACTATTTACAGTATCATCTGCAGAAATTTTAAATGATTTACCTAAACCACTTAGACCAAGCTCTGCTATACCAGGAATTTCAGAAGCAGAAAGAGCAGATCTGTCTAGGATATTAAGACCAAATACATAACTACCATTTTTATAATTAGATCCTATTAATAATCCTAGCGTTTTATCATTCTGATTGTAATTTGTAGTTTCAAAGTTACTAACTCTAAGTTTAAACCCTTCAAAATCTTTTTGAGTTAACACATTCACAACTCCAGCAACAGCATCAGATCCATATAAAGATGTTGCACCTTCTTTTAGAATCTCAATTTGCTTAATAGCTATTTCTGGGATGATGTTTACATCAATATATCCCTCACCTTGATTTGAAGGGGTTCCAGCAAATGTATGTCTTTTTGAATTAATAAGAAGAAGTGTGGATGAATGGTCTAAGCCTCTAAGAGTAATCGAAGCCATTCCTTGGTCAACTCCACCAAGTGCATTTGTTTGAAAATGTGATCCGGATGATGAGGTTATATATTTACTAATTTCAGCAAAATTAGAGATATTAAAATTTTCAAAATCTTCCTTTGTAAATACATCAACCGGTGATGCATCTTGTTCGGGATTATTTACAAGTGAGCCTGTAGTAACAATTTCTTCTATACCAACATTTGCATTAATAATAGGACTTACTAAAAGTAAATATATAAGATTTTTATATTTGATCATGTCTTCGCTTTAAAAAAGCGCATTCTACAATAAATTAGCACTTAAAGTAATTAATCGAAGTTTATAAAATTAGAATGAATTATGCGTTTGAAGTCTCATGACAGTCACAATTTACTTCTTTACAGATTTTATGATTTCTGTAATGACAATAAATGACCATTAAGGAACCTATCATCGTTAAGACTAATTCAGCATTCTCACCAATATTTTCTACGATAAGAAGGGCTGAAATTAGTATTGTTAAACCAGCAATACCCGTGTAGATAATTGAATTATTTGAATGATTTTTATAACCCAGACTTATTGCAAAGATACTTACCGGGATTGTTATTAAAAGAATGATTTTATGAATAAGCTCACTTTCTATTGTTATAGCCAAAGAACTGTAAGAAAGAATTATTAAAGATGGGGCAAATAAGCAATGTATTAGGCATATTGCCGAAAACGACATTGCAAATTTATCTGATGTAAGTTGTGATTTCATAATATAAAAACCCCCAAAACCTAATTAAGGAATTGAAGGCTTATATTAAATGAAAAAGTTTAATTTAGTAAGTTAAATTAAATTTAATTCCATAATTTCTTCCAGGAAGCGGCACTTCATTTTTAACAAATGATGCATGGTTTCTAGCTACCTCATCAAGAAGGTTTCTTCCAAATAATGATACCTTAAACTTACTTTTTCCACTTAAATCAAAAGTTTTAGTTAATCTAGTATCTAGCATTTGATATGCTTCAGTAGCAGTTTCACCTTCACCAATATCATTTTGTTTATCAACATCCTTCATGCTTAGCTTAAAGACAATGTCGTCTTGCTTGTAAGATAGAGAGTAAACATTTCTTGCTGGATTAATTCTAGGAACATTATGTCCATCAGCAAATTTTGCATTAACAACGTCTCTTCCAAAAGATAAAGTTAATTCACCAGAAGCTAGACTCATAGTTCTTCCGAACTCAATTTCATATCCATCAAACTCAGCATCTTCTTGAACATAATCTGCATGTATTAAGTTTTCATGAGGATCATGAGGTTCGCCAACTGGATGATCGTCATCATCATCATCATGATGCAGATCATGACCATCGTGATCACCTTCTTCATCCATTAAAGTAATGTAATTATCGACATCATTAACGTAAAAACTTGCGTAACCGTAATATTCACCTTTTTCATAATTAAAAGTAATATCAAAATTATTTGAAGTTTCACTTTGAAGGTTAGGATTACCAGTTTCAAGTCTTCCTGTTGCCATATGAGGACCGTTCATAAATAATTCAATAACTGAAGGATGCCTCTCAACACTTGCATAACCAATACTCATATTTAGAGTATCACTAAGTTCTTTGCCTAAGCTAACTGCAAAACTATTTGTGGAATCATAAATATTGTAATAATCAACATCTTTATGAACTTCATCAGTAACGCTTCCAGTTCTATCGATTTGATCTAATCTCATACCAAAGTCTAATTTAAATGCTTCAAGATCTTTACTCATGTAATATCCAACAGTAAATTCTTCATTACTTGCAGGATTCATGAAAGCTTCTTCACCAACTATTGATGAATCTTCATCAACAAAATTGAAAACAACTTTTTGTTTCATATTGTCGTTAGAAATATCAAAAATTGTTCCATATTCAGTTGCATTATTTAAAAATACAGTTGGTGCATGTTCATCGTGAGGCTCTTCTCCTATGTGATCATCATGACCTTCCTCTTCTTCATGCGCCTCAGTCAAAGAATAATCTGAATCTCTAAAAGTATAAGAAATTGAGTTTACAAAATTACCATTTACGTTATATAAACCCTTGATGGTAAAAGATTCCGAATCAGTTGTTGAGAAAATCCTTTCTTCTTCATGCTCTTCTGGAACTGCATCTGGATCTACCAGATGATCATTATGCTCTTCACCGTGAAAAGGTATACCATAAATGCTTTGAAGACTATCTATTGAAAAACCGGAATAACCCCAGTCCCCAACCTTTGAAATACCAAACTTTGTTGCTTCAACTGCATAATCAGAATTTTCTAGATAGCCCATGTTTTCATCATGGTCATCATCACCTTCTTCTTCATGAATGACGGCACCATTTGGAACTTCATAGTTACCAAATTTAGATTCTTTATATCCAAAATTTACATTGAAGCCATTAAGATTACTCTTATAGTTCATTGCTTTTGTGTCACCATCATTAACAGATTGATTTTCAAGCGCTACTAGAAATTCAGGCTTATCAAAGTTATTAGGCGCAACACAATCATCAACAACATTAATAATTCCACCAATTGTTCCATTAGCATAAAGTAATGAAGAGGGGCCTTTTACAATTTCAATTTGTTCAATGTTGTTTAGATCAACATCATTTAAATGATCGGCTCCAAGACCAGAAACATCTCGATTTACCATGCCATTCTTAAGAATTTTTACTCTTGGGCCTGACATGCCTCTTATTATTGGCTGTCCAACAGCAGAGCCATAGTCCCCAATAGATACACCCAAATAACTATCAACAGCATCACCTAAACTTGTTGTTATATCATCATTGATTTCATTTCCATCTATTACATATAGAGGGTTTGTAATTTCGCTTGTATCGACTAAAGAAGATGTTACAACAACCTCTTCCATATCTTGAGCAAGTGAAATATTAGTAAATACGCTAAATGCTATTAGCGAAAAAAAACATTTGTTCATGTTAACTCCTTAAAAAAAATTAAATTAAAAAACTAGAAATTTAATTTTTTGGTGGAGCTCTTGATTGATAGTTTTTGGTGTTAGTTGAAAATAGATCTTGATTAATTTCTAAACTAACATCGGATGATTGGATGTTTTGATTTATTTCAGATTTAACATTCTTAATATCAGTAGTCTTGTTTTCACAAAGCTGACACTCTATTAATGTATCAGACTCTTCATGATGATGATCATGAATGAATGGATCAGCAGTTATAGAAGCAGCAAACAAAATTCCTGCTAATAAAGTAAATGCTTTGTTATTTTTGATATATATCATAGTGTTTAATGCTTAAGACAAACCAAACCTTTGATCTTACCAGCCTTAAGGTCCGCTAGTGTATCACTAGCTTCAGATGCTGGTCTAGTCTCAACTTCAATTGGTTCAATTTTACCTTCCCTTACCAAATCCATTAATTCTTTCATCTCTTGCATGCTTCCAACATAGGTTCCAGAAATTGTTCTTGCAGTAAATGTATGAAGGGGAAGTGGTAGATCAAATTTACCCCCCAACAATCCAACTAAAATGTATAAACCACCTTTATTAATTCCAAATAGACTATAGCCAAAATTAACAGATGCTTCTGATCCTACAAAATCTAAAACGGTTGATGCAGCGCCACCTGAAAGCTCCATAACTTTTGCAACAGCCCCCTCATCTTTGGAGTTTATTACCTCTGAGGCGCCAAAGCTTTTTGCAGTAGCCAACTTTTCATCATCGATATCAACTACAATAGCTTTAACCTCAAAAGCTGCTATTGCAATTTTTAATGCAAGAAGGCCCAACCCCCCAGCACTTATAATGACTATGCTATCTCCTTTTTTAGGATTAGCTTTTTTTAATGCACTATATGCTGTAAGGCCTCGGCATGCGTAACTGCCTGCAAGTTCGTCCGGAGTATTGCCTGCATCAAAAAGATATTTTGAGTCCTTAACAAGAACATACTCTCCGTAGCCACCATCTACTGAAACACCTAAATTTTCTGCTGTAAAAGGAGCGCAGTAATGTTCCATATCTCTATTACACTCATAACAATCTCCACAACCTATCCAAGGATATACAACATACTTCTTTCCAATTTCTACATCTAAGACATCTTCTCCAACCTCAACTAATTCACCATATATTTCATGACCCATGGTTAATGTTTCATTCATTCTTGAAGGTATGTGATTATCATTTCCTAAATCAAAGTAGCCATCATGAATATGAATGTCTGTATGACAAACCCCGCATGCAATAGTTTTAATTAATACTTGTTTTCCTTTAGGTACTGGTCTCTCAGATTCATGTTCTTCTAGAGGAGTTCCACTTGCTACGACTTTGTATGATTTCATAGTTACAAATTTACCTAAATAATATACATAATTATAGTGTATTAATTTTTTTTATTTATACTATTAATATGAAAAAAATTTACATATTAATTTCTATAATTTCGATAAATACAATAGCAGCAGACTATGAACCATATGAGTCTTCATACGAACCGTTGCCTTATACAAACACAATATTTAAAAATGCTAATATTTACGATGGTGATGGTAAGGAGTTTATCGAGACAGATATAATTATTCAG
>Ga0209631_10005264_pt1 | contig 13783 bp, 9 predicted proteins | sample COG_08_FD_184752 | JGI IMG/M metagenome (GOLD analysis project Ga0209631, IMG submission 184752) | Pelagic Microbial community sample from North Sea - COGITO 998_met_08 (SPAdes) (version 2) | ecosystem: Environmental > Aquatic > Marine > Neritic zone/Coastal water | place: Helgoland, sampling... | reverse complement strand
TTCTTTAAACAGATTCGTCGTTGCGGCTGTATGTACAAATAATTCATTCCATATTGCAATCCAATTACCTTGTATAGATTCAATCAAACCTCCCCCAATCCGAATCTCGGCATTTTGAATTATATTTGTGCCTAGTTCTCGTATCCATTGAAATCGATATCCACGTAAAAAGTTATATTCCTTGTTTTGATTCGAAAACTCATTATAACTTTCTAATACTTTAGTAAATATATCAATTATAACATTAAATTGTGGTGTAATTAATAATATGAAATTTTTCAAGAACTCAATTTGTGTATTTAAGTCTTCTATTTGAGATTTATATATATTGCATTCTTCTTGTTTGTCTTTTATATGCTGAATTAATATCGTTAAATCATTAGTTATAAAGTTCGAATACACTAACTCTTTCGAATTATATATATATTTAAATAACTCCATGGCGTCTGGTATCCCAAAAGAGCCAACCGCTCCACTATTTTGAATATCGGTATCTTCTTGTTCTGATATTCCATTCGGCCCGTCAATAAAGTGTTGTTCTTCTTGAATATCATGACTATTATCATTGATAAATGGAATCTGGAACGGAGACGGCGTCGGTGTCGGAGGTGGTGGGGGTGTCGAGCTACCCTCTGGCCCGTTATTTTCACCGATTTCAATTGATAATAATGTAATCGCAGTTGCCGATATATCTGCAAGCTCAAATGTACATGAATCTCTTTTTTCTGTGGCTATTTTTAAGTCTGATTCAAAATCAGATATTTTACGTTGAGTATTATCAATTGTGTCTTGTAACTCTTGAATTTGTTTTTTTTTAAGTTCTATAGTATCTAAATTGTCTTGTAATTTTTGTTCAACATCGCCTGGTATATAATAACCAGAATATATATCTGGTATATCAAATACAAAATAAAGATGTGATAATAAATCTGCATAACGAGGTATTTTGCACGTTAAGATTCGATTTTCATTTGCCATTAATGTTTGTTCACCTTCTAATGCAACGGTAATTGGCTCCATTGCAAAATTACTATGCCTTTTATATACAATTTTAAAATAGGTAATCTGTGGATTTCCCATTAAATATTCAGATTCAGCTCCCCATGCGGATAATTGCATTAATCCACCTGCCATTATTTTATAATTATTATTTTAACTAATTAATTATATGTCATACTTTTTCTTTAGATACGTAATATTTTGTGTTCCCCTTTTATGTTTAAATGATCAATAATCTGATTCCGTTCATTACACGACTCCTCTGAAGATAATAAGTGTGATATACTATCCTTTATAGATGGTAATGGTAAATCATCAGATTTTTTATTTTTTTGTTCCAATATAGATTTTTTTTTTTCAATACTATATGATTTGAATAAAGAATTATATAATTTATATAATTCAATAGTCGAATATTGTAAATCAGAATGAAATGTTTTTAATAAAAAATCGAAATCCTCTTCTAATACTGTCACGCTCTTTTCCAAAATTTGATGATCATCATTTTCGTTTGTTGTTAATTGCTGTAATATATATTGCATACCTTCTTGATAATCGGTACTCATTTGAGACATCTTTTTAAAATTATTTGTTTCAGATTTAATTTGATTACGGACATTATCTATAGAATAATTTTTTTGAAAAGGTATTTTATCTTTAACCACTATATTCAAATCAAGCCTACTTTCAATTGAATTACGTATATTCTCTTGTTGCTTTTTTTTATTATTAAAATCATCTAATAATAACTTATATCCATCAAAATTAGATGGATCTAATTCATTTAAACGAGATTGATACACGTCCATCATGATTAAATAAAATGACCACAATTGAATTGTATTTTTTTAATTATATTTTTTATATGTGGCGGTGGCCGTGGGAATTATAAAATTATAAACATAGATATTGGATAAAAATAATTGTATATATATAATATACTATAATATAATAAGAAAATTAATTTCAGTTTTCGGAAAATTCCAAAAAAAATGCGTGAAAAATTTATGGGCGGAATAAAGTGGTTCGGACAAATATTATGATTTATATGTTATGTGGTTGTAAAGATTCTGTATTTTCAGTTGATTCTTTACGATATCCAATATTCATTGAGATATTTGTTTGCATCGATTCATTTCGAATAACGCCATATAATAAATCGGTTTGATTTAGTTCAAGTATTACATAATTATTTATAAAATCTGTAATATTTGAATAACCAAATAATCTGGGATATTGTACTCCATTTGTAATATTTATATCATATACATATGGGATTATAATACGATTACCATATAATGCGCTGGAAGATGCTTGAATTACATTACCAAATTCATCACAACTATCAACCGATTCCATTCGAGTGACTACATGACAATTCTCACATAACCATTTATGAAATAACGTATTTGTTTCACCGACACGTGTCGGATAATGAAATTTGATTTGATTTGTAGCGAATTCGTCTCGTAATTTGATTAATTCACTACTTGTTTTTGTATTGTCATTGCAGGTTGGATTGATTGCCTCTTCATACTCATTTTCAAGTGTATATTGTAATGTTAATTTATCATCAACTTCTGAAGAACTAGCCCAATTTATAAAATTATTTTGATTATACCATTCAACGTCACTAATACTAATAATATCATTTTCATTAAAACACTCAACATTTATATAGTGATGTAAATCAATTGCAACATAATATGCATTCGGCGCATTTGTAACACTTTCGGGCAAAATACTTATCCTTTTTATTAATAATGAATCCGGATATTCTATATTATCTAGAATTGGTTTTCCTTTCGGTGTCAATAAACGAAACGAAAATAAATCAATAGAAGCAATTGGTGTACAAAATATTTTTTCTTCATTCGCCATGGGTATAAACAGGTGATGTTTACTATGCTCTCCGGGACAATTGGTTCGGTCATAAAATAACTTACAAAATGATTTTCGTACATTTGTCGTCGTTGACGTATACATATTATCATAATCAACTATTTCTAATAAAATATATGGATAAATTGCAATTCGATTACTAATATTTACATGGAGTTGAATGTGATTTAATCTTAAATTAGTAATATTTCGTAACACAGAATCAATATTTGCACCCCCTGATTTATTTTTAAATTCAATTTCTTCATAATCAATTATATGACATAAACTTGGATTACTTATAATATTTGCATGATTCGGACATCCTCGAAGTCCTGCTTGCCGTCTGACATCCGTTGTTAATTCAAATGGATGGTTATGAAATATGGGATATCGATATGTTGCCGTTTTCTGCGACGCAAAATAAACATTAAATATGGCAGGTGATTCATTTGTCGCAATTGACCGATTACGATCTGTACTACTCATTTCTACAAATAAGATATCTGTTTCATATGTTCTTTTATTGGTATGTAATAGATCAGCATTGTAATTAATATGAGGTTTCTCAATATTCATTATAAGTGATTCTTTCTCATTCATATGGTGTTTCATTAAATCTCTTTCAAAATCAGATTGATGATGATCTAACGGCTTTTGAAGCAATTGAATATCGGTTGCCATTCTATCATCCTCTACGAATAAACCGGTCGGCGATGTATTTGGTAATAACATGGAATGCTGACGAGGCGAAACAGGCCGTTGCTCATCTTGATTTTGATTTGGATCAAAAACTTGAGCTTTTTTAAATGCTTGATTTTCAATAACAAACACTTCTTCCCGTTTTTTCGCATGGTCGCCAATAACTGCTTCACGTTCACTGAATTTGGTATCAAATTCGTTCTGAGCAGTTATTACATTTGAAGTTGAAATTAATTCAGTTTCTTCGACTTCTTCTTTTAATATTTTTTCATTTGATAATGATATATCTTGATTTCGTACGTGTTGTAACTCTTCAAACCGATTTAATGTATGTGTTGTATCACTCGTCTCGTTTTTATCTAAAAAATTTATTTCATCTGGAATATGAGTATCCGTTGGATGACGACTTTGTTGTAATTTTTCAAATGCGGAAGATAAATCTGCATGGTGGTCTTGGTGCAATGGGCGATCGGGTAACATCGAGGGAGCAGATCTCGAATTAATTTCTAAATCCCTATTTAAATTTGAGGATAATTCTTTTCGATTCGGAGGGTCATTATTATTAGTAGTACGAGGGAAGGTGGTATTCGTATTCGCACGAGATGGGTCGGCGTTCAATGATGTATATAATTTTCGTATTATATTTTTATTTAAATCAGATAATGATATTTTCTCATTATATTCATTGCTCATTACCTCAAATACCATTGCTTTCGAATCTGAATCAGATGCATTAAATTGTAATTGAGGCATATCTTCTAATATACCGAGTATTATAAACAAATTATCTTCCGAAAAAAAAGATGTACGAGACATTTTAATTTATTTTTATCCTACTTAATTATGTAATTCATTTCTTTTCCTTAATCTTAAGCACACAGTGAGGATCTTAAACAGCAATAAAGGAATTTCGTTATTTTTAGTACTTGGTATTTAAAAAATTCTAAAAAGTTTGAAATGATAGACATAGGGCTCCGTTCACATGTAGTTTAACAGGAAGAATATCATATGAAATGAAGGCATAGGATTTCAAGGCCATCTAATGTGTACGGGAGCTCTCATATGTTTTTAATACATAAAAATTATATTTATATTGTATAAAATGTCTTTTCTTTCGAATGTATACTGGATTCGATATTTTCAAATTATACCAATAACTTTATATATTTATGTATTGTTTCTTATTTATTATAAAAAAAATACGTGTGGATGTCTATCCCATATGCCAAATCAACGGCAACGGCAATTGACACGTATACAAACCGGCATATCTATATTATTCATTCTTGCATGTATTATATTTATATTTGGGCCAATACGTATACTATCTTTTATACATACATATTTAAATTTAAATGCAGTTACAACAGCTTGTATCCGAATTATTATTATATGTATTTTAATCACATTCGTCGTTGATATCTATAACTATGTTACAACATATTTATACAAAAATCCAGTTTGCGATTGTGTAAAACCACTTGATAAATTTTTATTATACTACAGCTTAATTGTATTATTACTATTTGTAATTATCATTCTAATGACTTTGTTTTTGTTTTTAATATTTTTTCATAATTATACACGACGTTTATATTTGGAGAAACAATGAAAATGTACACCATACAGCTCGCCACCAACGGGTCTATTCCATTTCCATGTATTCTCCATCTCCATGTATTATGCTCTGCATTTCGGCCTGCATTTCACCAGATGAAATTTTCCAGTTGTCGAGATGGCGTCGATTCATGTTTTGGAAGATGCGATGTGTTGGTATCATCAAAAGCATCTGCAGGTCAGGATCTACTCCACGAATCAGGGAGTAAACGTAGTGGTCTGCTCCATAGAAGTCGCCATCGATTAGGTTAGATGAAGTTCCCAACAGTGAGCCATGAGGAATCTCGTTGTCGATCTTCCATGACTTCTTTTGAACAGAAGCACTCGCCTTCTTCTTGGAATTTCGTCGATTCCGTCGCGTAATGGCATGGGCCTTGTTCGCTGCAGCCAACACGCGGGACGTCTCATTGGCATCGAGTGATCCCCACTTCGGATTCAACGGTAGTCCGTCTCGCACCTTCCTCGGCAATCCACGCAAACTGGCCGTTTGAACGGTGGACGGGTTGTAGGTGTATGGCATGAACGATCGATGGAAGTTGGTTTGATTTGTGATTGAAAAAGGGGAAGACACAATAATGGGATCCCCCAAAAAAAATTGAAAACCACAATTTTTCAAAGAAGTTTCTTTCACTCGATTCGTTTTGATGCAAATGAAAATCAGAAATTAGGTAGCGAATTATCAAAAGAAAGAAAAAATAAAATTAATAACTATACCAAAAATTTAGATTAATCGATCTGCAAATCATAGGAAAAACGAGGGTTTTCTAAACGATTTTCAATGTAGCGTATCACCTAATTAACGTTTTTGTTGACAAAATTATAAATTTTATAGAATTCTAATAATTTATAATGATCCAGATACTACTCCTATTTGCAAACAACTATCATCCGATTTGATTAAAATGCTAAAAAAATGTCCCGAATGATTAGATCGAAAAAACGAGGGTTTATAAACAATTATCGGTATAGTAAGTGAAAGCACAAAAAATACAACGGATATAAAATCGCTCGAAACGAATTAAAGATATTTTATATAATTAAAATTATATAGGATGACGAACCCCGCTCGAGAGAATACGACAGTTACCATTTATGACATGAAAGGTACTCATATAACGATTCCACATTTACCAGAGGCAGAGAGAGTTGTTAGAGCCGTACGTCGTCGTCTTGAAGCACAGTACTCGGAAATCGCAACAATGCGGTTTCACGTGGCAGGTACAGAAGACCAATTGAATGACAATGATACTCTTCGGGGTGATGTTACGCTTTTCGTGTTACCGTGTATACATACTTATCCAGAAGTGACATATATCTCTTTCTTATCGCCATTTTATTCTCAAAATATTACACAATATCCAATTCGATCACCCATTATAGTTCACGCGCCACCATTGCGCCGTATAGGCGAAACATCTCTTCTTGAAATTCCACAAACGGCTGACGGGGCGGCATTCTGTCGCTTCTTACAACAGTGTGAGACGGTAATTACTCGTCGACGACCGTGTATGCCTATCTTACTAACACACAGTCGGTACCCTTTCGGTGCACCACGAATCAATGTAGATTTTGTAGGACATACATTTTCGCCAGACAGGGTGTTGCCCGCGTCGACACAAATCGCGTTAACATCACTTATAAAACATCGTACCGATACTGTTGCTCGGGTATGTATCCACGTATTGTGACGGAATAAAACGAACAACAATAAACAAACCTTATATCATGCAACAAGGAGACAATTCTCGGAGACAAGATTCCCGATACGCATCTATTGTCAATTTATTTCTTTCATATTATTAATATAGTTGTTTTTTTAATGAATTATTCATCAATATATATTGTAAGACATGGTGAGAAAAAATCTAGACTACATCTTATAGATTGTTTGGATCAAAGAGGTATTCAACGATCTTATCATCTACTTAAGGTGTTTAATGATAAAACATTACCTAAACCAGAATATATTTTTGCAAATCATTTTTTTGATCAAATTGATTGTCAGCGATGTATACAACTCGGTATTCCTTTAGCAGACAAATTAAATATTAAAATAAATGATGATTATGGTACTGTCTTTTGGATAGGTAGTGACCATAAAATTGTAAATAAAATCCAAGAGATAATTGCTAAAAAACATACAAATATACTTATTATTTGGGAACATGTCAATGTAATTATATTATGTAAATTATTGGGAGTACAGTATACGCCACATTGGCCCGATCATGATTACGATACAATTTATGAAATTAAGATATTTGATAATAAGAATGTTACGTTTAAAATTCTAAAACAACATTTCAAATATCAAAATAATATAAAAATGAAGCCACTCTCAAAGCAAAAATTCTATGATAATAAATGGAAAATACATATGCATCTATTTATGGTGTGTATTGTACTTATGCTTTTTTTTACGATACATAATGTATCGAGTAAGTAATGTATCAAACGACCCATGGAGATGTAATTAATCGTGGAGCAATTGCCATTGCTTGTAATTCTTGTCCAAGTAGTTTCCACCCATATGGTAATCGTAATTCTGCATAATCAATCTTTGCTCCACGTTTAAACATATTATAAATTCGTTTATCTGAATTTACGGCGACAGTTAAACCATCTGATCGTCCAACAGACATACCATACCGATCACTCATATCAAGCATTCTTTCTTTTAAGAATAATGCACCTCCATGTGCAAGTAAACAGTCACGTTCCATTTCTCCAAATCGCAATCCACCTGCACGAGATCTTCCTTCGGCAGGCTGACGTGTAAGCATAACCTTTGGCCCTGTTGCCCGCGAATGAATTTTATCATCAACCATATGCTTTAATCGTTGTTCATATAATGGGCCCATAAAAATTTTGCAGGGTATACGTTCCCCTGTCATACCGTTAACCATCGTTTCATTTCCATATTGTTCTAGACCACATGCAATAAGTGTATCTTCAATCTGTTTGATACTAATGTTATTAAAAGGAGTTCCATTACCTCGTTTACCAAGATGCACACATGCTTTTGCTAAATTCGATTCTTTTAATTGTCCGATAGTCATTCTTGACGGAATACAATGTGGATTTGCAATAAGATCCGGTGTAATACCCGTCGATTCTACAAATGGCATGTCTTCTTGATCAAATACCATTCCAACCGTTCCTTTTTGTCCATGACTTGTACTAAACTTATCACCAATGCCCGGGGTTCTTACTGATCGTACCTTGATTTTTGTAAACCGATAACCGTCTCCATTTCTAGATTTGAAAATAGAATCTACCATACCACTCTCATTTATACGTAACGTAGTGCTTTGATCTCTAAATGGTTTGTTTTGAGATGTATCTGATGTAATATCGCGAATCGGAACAACTTTACCAATAAGGGTATCTCCTCCATTTAAGTATTCATTCTCTTTTGCAAATCCGTCATTATCAAGTGCATCATAACTACCCGGTTTCATTCCTTTTGTTTGGTTTGGATCTGGCTTCCAAAATTTTTCTTCTTCACCCGATAAATGATTTTTCCGTTCTTCATCTTTGTATGTACGATAAAAAGTAGAATTAAAAAATCCTCTATCAACTGCATTACGATTAATTAAAAGAGAATCTTCCTGATTAAATCCAGAGTATGATAATAATGCAACAATCGCATTGCTACCGTTCGGAAGCGCATCTTGCTCCATAATACTTCCTAATTGCGTTTGGACGATTGGTACCATCGGATAATTTAATGAATTGCTTGTCGAATCCATTCGTCGTGTAAAATTGGTACAATAAATTCCCATTGCTTGTTTATTCATACATGATTGATACGTATTACGGGGACTTTGATTGGAATCCGGAAAACATATTAAAGCTGAAATTGCCCCTAAAATTAAACTAGGATGTATTTCACAATGTGTGAGTTGTAATTTAAATTGTTTAGCCGATTCAAATGTATCTTGTGAAATAAGACAATTTGATGCTTCATCTGCATCTATATACTCAATAACAGACGGATGATATTCCATATTTTCATCATGAAATCCAATTGTTAATTCTGACCAGGTAATATCTCTTGTTAAGAGTTTATGTAACATTAATTTTGTAAAACGAGATTTACCATTCTCAATAATAAATAGAGGACGGGTGACTCTTCCAGATTCCGTTAAAATACAAATTTCATTTTGTAGAATATGATACGTAATAGATGTATGCGGATGGAAAATACCTTTACGTTTATAATCTCGAAGAAGATGATATGTTTTCAATGGTTCAGATGTCATACCACACGGTGCACCATTTACACTAATTGGAATCATCATTTTTAACTCAGAAGGACGTAAATTATCATCAAACGGTCGAATATCCGTCTCTCGTTGTAACTGCTCCATAATAATAGAAATATCGCTTTGTAATGTTATTTCACACGTAATCGCTAAATTTTTAACAACCCCAATTGATCCACCTTCGGGTGTTTCACACGGATCAATATATCCCCAAGATGTCATATTGCATTTTCTTGGTAATATCAATTTACTGGTTTTATCAATCGGTGTATTAATACGTCTTAAATGCGAGACTTTTCCACTGTGTGATGGACGACTAAGTACTTGGGCAACTCCCACTTTATTTTTGCTTGTCATATTTTTCATACCCCAATTACCTGTTGATAATGCATATTTAATACCGGCTTCTAAGGTTGATGACTTTACAATTTTGTATAAATTGGTTTGATTTAATAAATCATCAATTGATTTACTAAATCTCCAATTACCAGAATTCATTTCTTTCATAAGACTATTTCTGATATCTTTTATCATTTTTGTAAAATATTGTCGAGTTATGCTCGTCATTAATGCCCCGGGATGATCAATTCTTTTATTTACATAAGAATCTCGATCATCCACTTTAATGTATCCCAAATAAAACATTAATAATTGTTTTGTCATGCGACCCATATAGTATGATTTACAAAAGAAATCTTCACCAACGTGCGGCAACAGATCTGTCTTTAATGTTTCTAAAACATACTTAATTTTTTTATCATTTCCAAGTTTGACTTCTTTTGGATGCCCAAGAATTTGTACATATTTAGATAAAAATTCAAGCGCTTTTTGTTGCGTCATAATTGTAGAACACTCCTCTAATGATGGACGCAATAATTGTACAAGAGGTTGATTACTCTCATCTTGTACATCATACAAGATACTTTCCATAATATCTCTATCAGATTCAATACCTAATGCTCGAAATACGACGAATAACGGAAGATCTTGTCTGAAATGTGTACATCCAACGTAAATAAGTTTTCCCATATAACCATCTCGAGCTGTTATTTTAACATTAAATGTTTTTGCCGGAAGTAATTTATATGAACAACTTTTTACTTCTACAAAATGTGAAAATCGTGTCAATTTACTATTTGTAAAACAATATGCTTTATTTTCAGCTTGACGTTCTTGACTAACAATAACTTTCTCAGAACCATTTATCAAAAAATATCCACCTTCTTCTTTATCACATTCTCCTTTATCTCGTAATGACAAATGTGACTTTTCTTTTAAATAACAGAGCGAACTGTATAACATGACCGGTACGGAACCAATCGTAATACCTTTAATACATTTAGTTTGTAATGTTTCATCCTCTAATTTTTCACCGTGGTATGTTCTTACTTCTAATAATAAATCGGCTTGAATACTGCTACAATACGTTAAATTACGTATTCTTGCTTCAGCCGGATACATTGGTTTTGTACTTCCATTATTTTCATGTAAAAATGGTTTATTGTATGACACATTGCTAAAAGAAAGCTGTAATTCTGTTTCATATGTATTTAATTCTTCATTATAAGAATGATATACCATAACTGGATTATATTGTGAAATCATTTTGGGAATTTGTACTTTTAAAAAATCATTAAAACTATCAATTTGATGCTTTACCAATGGACTATCGTGACTTTTAAATAATGTTTTTACAGTATTCCAAATAACATCATCTTGTTCTGTTGTCGTTTCTCCTATAAACATATTAAAAATGTATATAATACAATATTCATTTGGTTTAAATTATTTTTTTTTTTTCTTAAAATAATTAAATCAAGGATATATAATGGAACAAACTATAAATAGATTTGCAAAAGTTGTATCTTTACAATGTGTTTACATTCAATCACCAGATACTAAACAGCCTTTTATTATTGATTCGCGTTCAATACGACAAGATGATGGTATTCAAATAAAAAGTCAAGGAGGCATTCATTTTCAAATTGAAAAAGATTGGAAATGTAATGCACAAAATATCAATTTTTTTTCAAATTCATATATTGAAAATATTGAAAAAAGACGTATTATGAATTCAGAATCACTTGAGATTTTAACATCAAATATGACATTCATATCAAAAAAAATACGTATTCAATCCACAAACGACCCGTTTGAGCTTCAATCGCTTCATCATACTCGAAATGCATTTATAGTACGATGTCCAAAAGGGGGTATTACACTTGCAAGCGGTACAGCCGGTATTCATTGCTCCACATCTGGGAATATTAATTTTCAATTAGAAACTGAAAATAGTGCATTATATTTAGGAACACATGGAACAAAATCACAATTTATTCATATTGGATCCGAGAACAGTTCAACAATTATTCATAGTGATTTAACTATAAATGGAAAATTAAGATTGTCGGATTCGTCTATAATAGAAAAACATATTACATCAACTGTTGAAACAACAAATATATTAAATCTTAAATGCGATCGTAGCGATATACCATATGATTATGGTATAATATCAAATCGACACAATGGCATACAATCTGGACTTGTATTTGACCATATATCAGATACTTTTTATTTTGCAAAACAATTAGGGGTGTATAAAAATACAAGTTTTTCACCACCTCTTGAATACGGAAATCTAAGAGTAAATATATTAGAATCACAAACCAAAATTGTAGGATCTTCGATTGAAACACATCATTTAAAATGTAAATTATTAAAACATACTTCTAAAATTGTTATTAATACACCAATTGCACACTTTACAAATGAAATTCATACTCGTACTTTAACATGTACCGAAAGTATTCAGTCTGATAAATTACATGTCAATTACGCAATAAGTGATAATGTTTCGAGTAAACAAATAACAACGCACAGCTTAAATGTTAACAAAAATTTAATGTTAGGTAATCATGCCGAATTACATGCATGGTTTTCAAATACGATTGGGCCCCACGGTAATTTTGAAACATTACAAGATGGGTTAGATTCAGAACATAATATATCAGTGTTTTGTATGCAATCCCACTCCAAATATATACCACATAATTGTACATGCATGGTTAATCAAGAGATATGTGTTATAAATGGTAATAATAGTATATTAACCGGCGTTATCGAAGTTACACATGCATGTACCCAATTAATTATTCAAGATGCAATTTGTCAAAATTTAACAATACATTCTTCTGATGAATATAAAAAAGAATATGATGTCGATACAACTATTACTCTACAAAATATAACGGGTACTTTAAAAGATTGTGGATTAAATTTAGCAAAAGGTACTTTGAATATACACCATTCAAATATTACATTTAAAAATCCAATACTTGGTATCTTAAATACGATAAATGTTGTATACAGTCATATCTCAGGTACACCTTGGTATAAAATCAATGACGTCCATCTAATAAAAATACCAAAAAAGATATAAACTCCGAAACGTTACACCGAAATTCTAGCTCAGGATCGGATCCGCCGCTCGGTTGTAAGGGGGAATAGATTTATATTTGTCTTTATTTACACAGGTTGAGAGTAAGGCGTGGTCACATATCCATACGTTAGTAGATATAATAATAATTAATTGTATATAATTAAACGAAAAAATATATTTTTATTAGTTGTTCTCGTTCGGAATTTAGTTTAACACCAACTCAATCTTAATTATTGAATCTCACCAAGCTTTTTAGACGGAGGAGGTGGCCGCATATTAAAACGCTGCCAAGGAGTACACGATTTTGTATTATGTGTACGAGTAGTAGTCGGTGTAGTCGATGTACAATATGCATATATACAATATGAAAATAAAGATCCAAATCCAATGTATGACAGTTTAGAAACAATGTGGCTCATTTTGTAAATAATTATTATAAGATAATTTGCGTTTAAGTTAAGTCGTATGTACAGACTTTCGTTTTTTTATCTGGATTTTCGTTTTGATAGGATAGTTGTCGTTGTGTCAAAAAACAAAAAACTGCTGCCAGGATTCGAACCTGGCCAAGGGGACAGCCATATAAGCAGAGTTCCGGTAGCGTGAAATAAACCTTATACGGGGTGGCGACGTTTTGCCTTTTCCCGAGTGGACGTAATAATGGGGATACGGGGGGGTGGAACGACCGGATGAAGTCGCTAATTTCACAGGGTATATTCGTCCACATCAGCCGAGTTTCCCACCCCATAACCGTGCAGGCTTACTGCTCAAACCTCCTATATATACTTCTCACATCAACCAAAAAAGGTAATTTGTTTTTGTTATTACGTTCCGTTTTACACATTCGTCCACTCAGCATTGGACAGGACAGTCGTGT
>Ga0209631_10005262_pt1 | contig 13785 bp, 10 predicted proteins | sample COG_08_FD_184752 | JGI IMG/M metagenome (GOLD analysis project Ga0209631, IMG submission 184752) | Pelagic Microbial community sample from North Sea - COGITO 998_met_08 (SPAdes) (version 2) | ecosystem: Environmental > Aquatic > Marine > Neritic zone/Coastal water | place: Helgoland, sampling... | reverse complement strand
GAATATTCGCAAGGCGTGCTTTTCAAACACTTCTCTCAGTAAAGGTCTCGTTTCCACGCCAACTCGAGCTAAGGAATTCCCGCAGTACTCGCAGTGTTCAAAAACAGACGCCAACGCGCCGCCTTCGTCGACCCTTTGTAACGATTCGTCTAAAGCGTTCTTATACGATTCCGCTCTTTGCGAGGACCACGCGGAGAGCAAAATCGCCGACTCGTCCGCGGTTACGTCGCTATTACTATTACTCGTTGTTGTTGTTGTTGCTGATGATGCTCCTTCCGTCGCGCTGCTGCTATCGCCGTCGCTAAAGATGGCGCGATACTGCGTCACCACGTCAAACACGTGCACTCTGTGCACGTCCGTCAACTTCTTCGCTCGATCGTACGGCGCCAACCATCTCCTCACCTCCTCGCACGCGTTTCTCACGAACACTTCTCTCCTCGCCAAAAACGCTCTCCTCAGCGCGGTTTCGCTCTCAAAGTACCTCGACCTTCGCACGTGTCCCACGATCCTCAAACATTCCGGCAACTGAATCGGTTCTTGCAACCTCACCAATAACTTCTTCAACATCTTCTTATTCGTCATCCTCGCGCTTTCTCGCAAATCATCAATCACCGGAACGTCCGGTAAACTCGCTCTCAACCGTTCCGCGTACAGCTCTAAATCCAACGCCTCGTCGTACGCGCCGTTCCTCCCGCATTGCTCTTGCGTTTGCGGAATCTCTAAAATATCCGATATGTCCCCGGGTACGCGATTTAAAAGCTGTTGATTCACCGCTCTCGCTCTCGCCACGCTTTCCGCTCGGTTCGCAAAGTCTCTGCACGATTTCTTCAGCTCCGGTAACGCGTCCGCGACCGAGGATAAATCCGCCCTTGCTTTCTCCACTCGATCCCGGACCACGTCGTACGCGGAATGCGCGGCGATAAACGCTCGGTACTGTTTTATCGCCGCATCTTTTTGCTTCTTTTCCGTGCGTAACAGTTCCTGGCGCAAACGTTCCGGTTCCTGTCGTTTCCCAGAATAATAATAGTAGTCGCATCAGTATTCGTCGTTCGAGGGCAAACGCATTTTCATTTTCGTCGTCGTCAAAATCGAGAAGAGAGATGAAAAGCGCGCGCGCGTGCGCCTCCTCCTCGTCGGAATTTGCGAGAGTACGAACGCGCGCGTCTCCTCTCTCGATGCTTTTACATCTCCAAAACCGCTTTGAATTTGGAGATCGATTGTGAAATGGAAAAGGAAAGAGACCGATAACGATAACGAAGAAGAAGAAGTAAAAACGAACGGAAAAGAAGAAGAAACGAAAAAGCGCACCTTGGCCAAGCGATCGACGGAATAAGACAACACGTCCGTCAAGTACTGGTCGTCCTTGGTGGTGGTGTCGTCGTCCATTTTTCTGTGCGTGTTTTGTGTTTTTCTTCCTCTTTTGTTTGTACTCTAAAACCTACACCCTAAATATGTGATGCGTCTCTCTCTCTCTCTTTCTCTTTCTCTCGAGCGCGAGAAAACGACGCATCGAACGCACATCTTCTATTAAACAACACATTAGTTCTTTATATATATACACATGGAGTTCAAATTGTCTTAAAAAAGTTGTCTGTGCTATGTGTAGTAGTATTGTATAGATGGATGTATTGTATATAAAAAGCGCTTCTCTCTATTTCTTCTTCTCGATCGTCGTCGTTTTTGCCGAGTTCTCCTCTCCTTTTTCGTTTTATTTGTATTAAAGGAGAGAAGCCCAGCATCGCGTGGAAGTTTGCGAAGTTTTCGCGTTTTGGTTGGTGTCTTTCGTAGCGTCGGCGTTTGCGACGCTCCTCGCGGCGGTGATGATTTTGGTGTTTGTCGTCGTCGTCGTTTTCGAAGCGTTTCCGAATTTCGGGAAGCTTTTTTCGCAGGACGTTTCCGGTGCAGGCGCGATGTTTTTGTTCTTTTCTCTCGTCTTGTTTCGCGAAGGACTGCTGTTGGCGCTTTTGGATTTCTGGCGGTTTCGCGCGGAGGAGGAGGAGAAAGAGGAGGCGTCTTGTTGTTGTTGTTGTTGTTCGTCGCCAGCCCAGACGCCTTTCAAGGATGTTTGAGCCGCCTCTAAAGCGATTTGGACCTCGGAGTCGTCGAAAGTGACGCAAGGTGGTGCGCCGTCTTCGCTAAGAACCGAACCTGGCGGAGAGATTTTCTTGCTCGTCGTCGTCGTCGTCTTCTTCTCGGCAACTTTTCTTAGCGTGTCTAAACACACGGCGCCTTTCGGCCCCCAAGAAGGTTGTAAAGGTACCGATTTGCACCGAGCGGGAGACGAGTGACCTTTCGAGAGTTCTCGCTCGATATCGTCGCGTTCGTGCGCGAGCTTGTCGTTGACTAAAGCCGCCGCCGCGGCGGCGGCTTCTTCCGCTTTCGCTTTTTTCTTCTCCTTCGCGCCCCACATTTTACCAGTCTTCTTCATTTTTTTCTCCTCCGGCGACGGAGTGGACGGTTGCTCCTTCTTCGACAACAGGTCTCCGTTATCGATGCTCGATCGCGCTTGACGAGCGGCACCACCGCGAGCGACGTGGACCCACGCCACGGTTTCCACCATGGACGCGTTTTGGTCGCCGTTTCCCCCCGTGGTGATGGAGTTATCGGAGGACGATTTCAACGCCCGTTCGTGTTCGAGAGCGTCTCGAGACTGATGCTCCATGAGTTTCGCCGAAACGACGTTCACGTTGCTTCCCGCCGCGGGTTCCGCGTTCGTCGTATTTCTCGTCGGCGTATTTGCCGCGGACGACGAATTCGAGTTGCCACACGCGACTTTCCAATTCATCGATGGCACTCGAGCAGTTGGAATAGTCTTCGTCGTCGTCGTCGTCTTCGTCGTCGCCTGCGGTATCGGATTCGGCTTTGGTCGAACGTTCATCGAAGGTGTCTTTGTTCTCGCTTGCGGCGCGGGAACATTAACGACAGATCTCGGAACGACAACAGACGGCGCCGAAACCGTAGTAATTGGTTGTGGTACAGAATGCGGCGGTAGCGGCGGATGCGGCGGCGGCGGCGGCAGAGGCGGCGGCGGCATGGACGTCATTAAAGGTACGAAAGCAACGTTGCTACTTCGCGGCGGCGAGGACGGTAACGGCGGAGGTTGCGCGACAACGTTATTACTCATATTATTGCGTTTGTTCATCATCATCGCGCTGTTCAACGCCGCATTTTGTCGCTCAATCGCCAATCGTTGCATTTCGATGCCAAAGTTCAGGTGCTTGTGAATGGTTTCCAAGCAACCCGTGATGATATCTTTCGACTCTTCAATCGATGGCGGTATGGATGCCGTCTTGAACGCTGCCGCAAACATGTATTTATCCAAAGGCGATAACGGCGAGTGCGGCGGCATGCTTCCGCTCGAAGACGCCGTCGCGTTACTGTCCGACCCAAGCGACATCATCGACTTCGTATCGTCTCCGGAATACTCCGCGGAATCCGTGGTAGAATCACCCGTTTCCGATCGCGGCGGTGAAACAACCGGCGAGGACGCGTCCGAACCCGGCGGCGACATCGAATCACTCGACGATGATGACTTCGCTTTGTCGCGCGCGTTAGAAATCTCCACTCTCGCTTCAGCCGAGGATAGCGCTCTCGGCAAAGCGCTCGACGTGGCAGGTCCATCCCATCGACCCCAAAACAAACCTCTCTCCCCGTGCGCGTCCTTTTCTTCCTCGTCGAGCATTAGGCGAATCTTTTCCTCGTTATCTTCTTCGTTCGAAATCTTTTCTTTCCCGATCGGCGACTCTTTGGATTTACAAGGCGACTTCAGCGCCGCTAAATCGTCCGCGACGGAGTGCGAATGAAACGGCGAAGACGAACCGAGCGATGGTTTTCTCTTGTGTAAAGCGTTCGTCGCCTGCGGCGGCGAGGCAGGTGGCCCGGTAAACTTCTCGTCGTCGTCTCCGACGCAGCTCGCGAGCTTCCCACCTCGGTTCGCCAAGGCGACTTTGAAAAAATATTCGAACCCTCTCGTGATGTTTTCAGGTTCCGATTCCATCTCTAATCGTTTCAACCGTTCCGCGCCTAATCGGAACGCCGCTCGAACTCTCGCGAAGTTGCCCAACGAAACCGATCGCCCCAAGTTGTTCGTCTCGGATAGCGGATCTAAGATGTGCAAATGCTTCGCTCCAATCGCGCGTCGTCGAAACGGAGCTTTCTTGCCGTTCCCTATGTTTAACAAGACGTTCGCATCCGGTCGCGAATCTGGTCCGTACGACTTCAAAATCGTATCCACAAAGGTATCGTCCAATAAAGGATCTTCTTCCGCTTCTTCGTCATCCTTTTCTTCTCTTTCGTCGTCGTTGTTTTTGTTTTTATTTTTCTCGCTCTTGCTGCTGCTGCTAAACTCTCTCACGGAAACCTTGTCCAACTTCTCCACCGGAACGTCACCAAAGATGGTCACCGCGTGCGTTTCCCACGGAAAATCCGACACGTATTCAAAAAATATTCTCAAAACGTCCAACGGCGTCGCGATTTCTCTCTTCTTCGTTTTAGTCGCATCAGACTTTGACTCCTTTTTGTTAAATCTTCTCAAAGCGCAAATGATTAAAGTCTTCAACGCGTACGTGGACAACAACGCGTACGGCGCGCCCAATATCCGCGATTCGTAAAACGCCCACGCTTTCACAAGAATCACCGATCGTTTGAACAAATCGTTCTTCCCGATTTTCGCGTTCACTTCTTTTAAAAACGCCAGCGTGGCCAAGCCTCCGAATTGATTGGCGCTCACGTCGACGACGATGCCGTCGACGACGCACTTCAACAAACGCACGTCCGCGTGAATCACCACGATATCTTTCACCTCTAAGAGGTATTCTTCTTCTTCTTCTTCTTCGTGGTTTTCTTCTTGATTTCCTTCTTCTTGTTCTTCTTCTTGTTCTTCTTCTTCTTCTTTCGTTGTTGTTCTCGTCGCATTCTTCATCTTCTCTTTCTTCATCTCCATCTTCTTCGTCGTCGTCATCCTCATCGTCCGTTTCTTCTTCTCCTCGCGTTCCTTCCTCGCTATAAACGCGCTCAACCGTTCCGGCCACGACTGCGAATCCAAAACCTCGTGATCGCCTAATATGCACACGTCGATGTCCCCGTCCGGCAAGTACGTCCCAAACGGCACCGAACCAAACGCAGAAACCACGATGGTGTTCTTTTTCTCGTTCACTCCCTCTCCCTCGAACTCTTTCTCGAAACACTCGCGGATTAACGACTCCATCTTCCGAAACACCATTCGTCGTCTCTTTTCCGATTGTTTCGACGGACGGAGCGAAGCGATCAACTCTTCCGTCAACGCTTCCAACAACGGAGAGGAGGAGGAAACGCCTCGCGCTCGATTCTTCTTCTTCTTCTTCTCAAGAGTCGTCGTTTCCGTCGCGCGAAACGCGTTCCCGCTGTTGGTTTTGTCAAAGTCTTCGTTTATTCTTGTTCTTCTTTCGTCTTCTCCTCCTCCCGTCGCGCGCCTTTCCTCCTCTTTGTCGTCTTCGATGCGCGCATCGTCGTCGTCCGATCGGCGCGACGAAATCATATCCAAAGCGCTTTCGTCGTCCTCGTCTTCTTCCTCTTCTCCTTCCGTCGCGATCTTCGCCTCTCGAGCCGTGGTGGTGGTGTTGGTATTCGAGGAGCAAAACGCGTTCGCGCGTTCGACGAACGACGGTAATCGTCGGCCTAACATGTTCTGCGATGTGCGCGCAAACGCGCGCCGTTCTCGCCGGCGACGCGAGGACGACGTTTCTCTCAGATAAGAAGAAGAAGAAGAAGAAGAAGGTTGGGGAAACGAATTTCCAATCTCTCTCTCTCTCTCTCTCTAGGAGCTTTCTCTCTCACTCTCTCGCGAGTAGCTCTCTCTCTCGTCGCTGTAAGTCGTTTGCGGTTATATGAGTCGTGCTGTGCGTTTTATGGTATCGCGCGCGGGAACGCGGCGTTGTTATATATCTCTTCTTTGTGTTGGTGTGTTGTTGGTGGTAAGAAGCAAAGGAAAATATCGTAAAAGTCGCGAGAGTGTGCGTTTGAGAAAAATCTGCGCTTCTTCTCGAACGCCACCTTCACCACCAAGAACAAAAGACAGATTTGAAGAAAAAGATTCAAGAGAGATGAGAGCTTTGCTTTTGTGTGTGGCAGTACATATAGCTCTTCTTCTATATAAAGGGAAAAAAAGCACCTTCACCACTACCAAAGAGAAAGCACACGTACGACGCAAAAGCAAACGCTCAACACCACCAAACACAGTCACTCAAACGGTACACCACGAAAGAGCATTCAAGAGTATTCTTCGCGAAAGAGAACGCCAGAGAGAGAGAGAGACAAAGCGTCGAACGCGCGCTCGCCCCACAGTACAGTCGTTTTAGAGGAGCAAAATTCTACCTTTTTTTCACGAAAAAAAGTAACAAAAAAGGACGCGGAGAGACGTGCCTTTTCCTCATTGTTCTCCACGCGTTTCGAAAGGTTTATCACACATACTAAACACACACACACGCACTCGTAAACGAAAACAAACGATACTAAACATGAACACCGCACCGCCTTCTTCATCCAACACATCGAAGAATTACGTGTCCATCGAGGACATGGAATGCGCGACTTTGTTGCCCCGTAAAGATGATTCGATGATTGGAAAAAAGAATCAATCCAATGTGTCGCTGAAGAACGTGGCGTACGGTCTCGGGATCGTCGCGTTGGCGTGCTCGGGCTCGTTCGTCGCCGGGAGGTCTGCCGCGCAATATAAGTTATCCGGTGGTACTTCTCAACTCGGCGTGGCCCCGGCGAGATTAGGTTCGAAAGCGTCTTCGGTGAAGCATTCCACCGCGCACAGCGCAGCCGCGGCCAAAAAAGCCAAGACTTCTCTGGCGAACGTCGGCGAAGACGAAGACGACAAAGCGTCTTCCGTCGAAGAAACCACACAACCGGCGGATCCAGACACCATGTCCAAAGAGGAAATGGCCGAGGAAATCAAACAACTGAGAGGGTACATGACCTCCTTAGTCGGCGACGAGGATCGAGAGGTATAAAACGTTTCGTGTTTCTTTTTCCACTTTTGGGTGATCTCTTTGGTCTCGAATGCGCTTCGAGAGTCGACCTCGCGGGATCGAAGGAAGAGGAACATTTTTATTCGACGATGATTCAAGTAGTATTATATCCGTTTGTTTGTTGTTGAGTACTCACGCGAATCGTTTTTTGTTTTCTCTCTTTTTTTAATGATCTCGCAACAACAACAACAGGAGGGAAAGAAGAAGAAGTCCTCGAAGAAGACGTCGTCTTCGTCCGAGACGGAGGAGGTCGAGCCGACGGAAGAAGACGTCGTCGAAGAAGAAGGTGAAGAAGCAAAAGAGGAGGAGGAAAAACCGGCGGCTGAAACCAAGAAGTCTTCCAAGAAGTCTTCCAAGAAGAAGTCTGAGGACGCGGAAGAAGAAACGCCCGTGGAGGAAGAGGGTTCGTCGGAGGAAGAGGAAACGATGCCGGAGGAAGAGGAAGAGACTTTGACGGGAGAAGACGATTTGCCGGCTGATGAGGATCCAACCATGGATGAAGAAGACACTTCTTCGGTGGAAAAGAAGTCCAAGAAACACTCTTCCAAGAAGAAGGCGACAGCGACTGATGAAGATGTCGTCGATGCGGAAGACCCGGCGGCGGCTGTTGACGAAGAAGAGGAACAATCCGTCGACGAGACCGCGGAGGAGGACGCGGATGCCGCGGTGGACCCGGACGCCGACGTTGCCGTGGACGAAGTGACGCCGACGGACGACGACGAAGCCGCTGCCGTCGGTAAGAAGGAAAAGAAGTCCTCGAAGAAGTCAAAGAAAGAAGCAGACCCGGCGGCGGAAGTTGACCCGATCAAGGACGCGCAAGATAAGATCGCCGCGGCGGAACAAGCCAAGGTTGACTTAAAAGCGACCGAGTTGGAAATGAAGTCGAAAGAGGCGCAAAAGAAGGAAGCGTCCAAGGCGTACAACCACGCTTTGGAAGACGTGAAGAAGGCGGAAGCGGCGGAAGAAAAAGCCGCCGCGGCGCACAAAAAGGTTCTCGAAAACCCGAGACATACTCAAGCGGCGGTCAAGGCGTTGATGCAAGTCATGTCCGAGACCAGAGCGGCGGCGGACCAAGCGAGATCGACGTCTTTGGAGTTGTTGCAAAAGAGAGATACCATCGAGGCGGACTGGCACAACAGCTGGAACGAGCACGAGCGTTTGATCGTGTACTCGGCGGCATTGCAAGAGATTGCGAAAAATGCCATGCGGGATAACTTGGGCGAGTTTGTGCAATCGAGTTACAGACGATAATATTCTTTGGTTCTTTCATCTAAATGTGAAAGAAGAGAATATTCATACAAAACCGATTATAGCAACAACAGACAAGAACTAAACCGATACGACCCGCGAGGAACGACTTGATTGTTCCTTTTACCAAATTAAATTATTATTATATTTATTCAATGTTTATAAACAACGAGAGAGGAGAGAAGAATAACAACAAAAACAAATGAAAACGCACACGAAAGCGGGACAGTGACAACATTGTAATTTTTATCTATCAACTATACGAAACGTGTGCAAACGACAACATTCTGATGATACATAATCGCGCTATACTGTTATTATTATTTATCTACTAAACATACTATCTATCTATTTCTTTGCCTTCATTCCGGCTCTTTTGGAGTCGAATAATTTCTCAATATTTTTATCCACGGTCAAGCGCGAGCCTCCGCGAAAGGAGCCTTTTTTCTCTCCTCCTCCACCTTCTTCGTCTTCTCCTGCTCCTCCACTCGCTTGCTCTTCGAGTTTCTTTTGCTTCATCAGCGCCTCTTGCGCGTTGCGTAAGCGCACGTCCTCGGTGTTCACGAACGTGGTATCTTCGTTCGACAAGTGCGTCCACTTGCTTCTTCCGGCCTTGCCAAACTGGCCGTGTCTCAACTTCATCGCTTCCGGAACGGCCGATCGATCCACGCCTTTCTCCGCGTTCGTCGCCTCGTTGAAATCGCGATTGAAAATTTCCGCTTTTTCCGTCGTCGCGAACTCGTCGTCTCCAGCTTCTTGGAAAAACGCCCCTTTGTGGTAATACTTTTGCATGAAGCGCATCTTCGATTTCTCTTTTCCTTGCTCTTTGGCGTCTTTCAGCGCTTTCAGTTTCGCCGCGTGTAACTCTCTTTCCTCCTCGGTCATGTTTCTTAACCGCTCTCGCTCTTCCTCCTCTTCTACTTCTAATCGCTGCTTACATCTATCCCGTACGATTCGTTTAAACTCTCGCATCTTCCATTGCTCGTAACTCCTCCTCGCCTCTTCCTCGTCCTCCTCGTCCGAGTCCGTGTTCACTTCCTCGCCGAGGTAATCCTTCTCCGCGACTTCTCGCTGGTATTCCAACGTAATCTCTCGTTGCACAGCTTCTTTTGCGTTCTGATTCTTAATCAATTTCTCCTCTTCCAAATCCTCCTCGTCCTTTTCCGCTTCCCTTCTCGCCGAGAGTTCCGCCTTGGCGTTCGCCTCTCGCTTCGTTTTCGAGACGAACACCGGTTTGAAGAGTTTCGGACCCGTACCTTCGCTTTCGCTGGACGACGACGACGAGCTCTCGTCTCCGCTCTCATCCTCCGTATCGGTTTCATATTCAGAGCTACTGCTGCTGCTGCTCTCTCCCTGTTTCTTCTTCTTCTTCTTTTCCTCCCGATCCTCCTCCTCCGCTGGAGCAGCAGCAGCCACCAAAGCGGCTGGTGATTTTGTCAACAATTTCGCCTTTAACAGCGCCCGTTTCCTATCTCGCGCGTCCTCGTCTTCGGAACTCTCCTCTTCATCCTCGTCTTCAGATTCAGATTCAGATTCAGAGGAGGATTCTCGTTTCAGATCCCGCGTTGGTGTCGTCGTTGTCGTTCTCGTCCTCCTCGAAGCGCTTTTCGTTTCCAATTTTCCTTCGTCCAATTCCTTCTCGTTTCCCGAAGAAGAAGACGAAGACGAAGATGAAGATTCGTCGTCTCTTTTCGCCCACTCTGGGGTCACGCCGGCGCGGTACCGAGTGACTTTCGTCCTCGTCGCTGGGGCCCCATCGCGTGTCATTTTCGTCGAGCGTTCGACCGCGTTTCGCTCCGCCCAGGCGGGGTTGTTCGTGCCTTTTTTACCACTCGGACGCATTTTTGTTCTGAGGAGAAAAACGCTTTCGATTCGTCATATTTGTATTCCTTCTTTACTTTCGACACCGCACGAAACGAATTCAGTGCATTTCAGAGAAGAATGGTAGCCCCTGCTTCGAACGACGATGATGATGATACGAATACTGTTAAAGGCGAGGACGTGATCGACCGTTTACTCGTCGGGTATAAACGTTTCCGTCGGGAAAAATTGACGAAACGATTGGATTCAAAGTTGAAAACGCTCAGCCGGGAAGGGCAGCGCGGGTGCAAAGTTTTGTGCGTGTCGTGTTGCGACAGCCGGTACGACCCGACGCTCGTGTTTAACGCGGACCCGGGGGAGATATTTACCGTGAGAAACGTCGCGAACGTGATACCGAGGTTCGTGAAGCACGAGGATAAAACAGCAGAGACTGCGCACCACGGGACGTGCGCGGCGATCGAATACGCGGTGAAATCGCTGAAAGTAGAAGCGATCGTTGTTTTAGGGCACGCGCAGTGCGGCGGGTGCGCGCACGCGTTGAGTTTGTTCTCAGAGCCGGAGGAGGCAAAAGTCGAAAAGAAAGACGCCGACGTAGACGAGGACGACGGAAGCGGTTACGTGGACGCGTGGTGCGGGTTACTCAAAGAGAGCGTAAAACGCGTCTGCTCCGAGTACGACAAAGACGAACGATTGAGACAGTTGGAACACGAAAACGTCCGACAGAGCGTGGAAAACGTGAAAACGTTTCCGTTCGTCCGGGATCGAATAGCCAAGGGCGAGTTGAAAGTCAGAGGTGGATTTTTTACCATCTTTAGCGGCGGGTTGTGCGTCATGGACGAAGAGACGAAAGTTTTCGAGAGGATCAAAGACGATGACGAACACACACTCGAGAGCGAAGAAGAGAAAGCAGCCTCGAAAGCAGCGCCGGAGGTGGGTGGTGAAAAGGACGACGACGAGAACGTCGATCCTCCTCCGCGAAGCGTCGTCGACGAGAACAAAAGCAACAAGAGGCAAAAGAAAAAATAGAATTCTTTCCCCACAACAAATACTTATACATACTTGAATAAAACACGCGCATAAAACTTCACCCACTCGTCCTCCTCACTCGTCGTCGTTAAGATGATGCCCATTTCCCGCGTTTCGTTCTCGTCGTCGTCTCCCGTGACTCCTCGAGGACAGCCTTCAAGACGACGACGACAAAAGAAGAAGACTTTGGGGGCAAAACCGTTGGCCGCCGCCACCACGGAGAATACGAATAACGACAACAAAAACACGCTTCCTCTCTGGGCGGAAACCCAAAAGAGAAACTCCCCGGCGTTGACGAACATTTCTTTCGCGCTGGTGAACCCGCAAGGCCCGATGAACGTGGGGAGTTGCGCGAGGGTGATGCAAAACTTTGGCATTTACGACCTGAAAATAGTGCAAGGCAGCTCGTTCGTGTTCGAACCGACGCCGGATGATGATTCGTCGGATGATGATGACAATGATGATATTAATGATAAAAATGATGAGAAAAAGAATCGAAGAACAACAACGCAGTACGAGAACAAAGACGAGGCGAGCGAAACGGAAGGCGAAATGCCGGATTTGTTTACCGCGAGTTTATTAACATCCAACAAAGACGCGAAGAAAACGATGAGCGGAGAGGCGTATCGGTTCGCCTGCGCGGCGGATTGGATGCTCGAGAGAGCGTCGAAGGAGGCGTGGTATCCGGACGTGAAATCTGCGACGGCGGATCGAACGGTGGTGTTTGCGACGACGGCGAGAAATCGCGACGGGTCGCAACCGATGTTGGATTCAAGAGAAGCGTGCCGAAAAGCCGCGAAATTGGCTCTGGACGGAGAGAAAGTCTCGTTTTTGTTCGGGAACGAGAGAGTTGGATTGACGAACGAGGAGTTGAGAACGGCGCAATATTTAGTCGCGATACCGACCGCGGGTGTTGGCGAGGTTTGCGGAAAGAGTTTGAAATACACGGGGAGTTCTGGTCCGACGAGTTTGAATTTGAGTCACGCGGTTGGAGTGGTAGCGTACGAAGCGTTCGTCGAGACGACTTTGGAAGAAGACAGAAGAAGGAAAAGTGGACACGGATCGTCGTCGTCATCATCGAGTGGTGGTGGTAGTAGTAGTAGTAGTAGCAGCAGCAGCAGTAGCAACAATAATGATAACGATGATAACAATAACAGCGATATCAATAGCGAGGAAAGCACGGCGTCTTTGAGAAAGCAAACCAACGCGGGTAAAACGGAAACCGATAAACTGATGAGTTCGGGCGAGAAGCAACAGTTGACCCAGGCGTTATTCAGCGCCAGGCGGTCGTTGGATGTTTGTCCATCAGCTACAGATGATCGCGCGGATACAGAAGACGAGGATTCGATAGATTTACAATCTCGAGAATTTAAAGCGATTGAACGCGTGCTTTCGAACCCGAATCTTCGCGGTCGCGACGCGGCGGTGTTGTTTCAAGTCGCTCGAAGAATATTAGCCGTGATGGAAAACAACGACGAATCTCCGTTGGAGAGAGTCATCGTCGACGAGCTCAAGAAGGTGAAAAAAGTAGACACGCCAATCAAAGAAGCTCGGAACGCTTTGAGGGAGAGATTTAACATCTCCTTGACCAATCGCGAAATCCTCGAAGCGCAGCGACGCGCGGGCAAGTAATGCGAAGAAGATAAGCACTGAAACAAGCATAGAAAAAGCAACTCTCTTCTCGCGAGTACAATTTAATGCAACACACACATAACTAACGTAGCACCAACTAGTAGGCGCAGCAAAAAATTAATTTAGAAAGCATCGTCTGCACGCCGGCAAATATTTATCCGCGCCGCCGACTAACTCCTGCCCGTCCCCGACGTTTACGATTCTCTTACTAAACAACGCCGGTCGTCCGCACTTACACTTCGCGGTTAATTTCGTCACCGAATCACACAGCGGCAACGTCTCTTGCACCTCACCGAATGTCTCTCTTTTGAAATCGCCGTTCAACCCGGCGACTAAAACAATCTTATTGTGCTCGTCCGCCGCGACTCGACAAAACTCGTATAAATTCGTCAAAAACTGCGCCTCGTCCACCGCGACGACGTCGCACTCGTTCCATTTCCGTTCCCCGACCGTCTTCACCACCACCTCCAACTCCAGCGACTTCACCGGGAAACACTCTCTCCCTCTCCCGTCGTGCGTGACTACTTTATCCTTGGCGTACCTCGTATCTTTGTCCGACTTTAAGAGCAAAACGTTCGCGCTCACGGACTCTTCCAACTGTTTCACTCGCTCTAATAAACGCGTCGTTTTCCCGGCAAACATGGGTCCTAAAATTAAATGCACCGACCCGACGCCTTTCTGCGTTTCCTCTTCGCTTTCGTTTCTTTTGATGTTATTGTTCGTACTATTCGCGACCGAGCTGTTGTTCAAAGAGGAAGTCACTTCTTTCGATGCGTTCTCCTCCTCCTCGTCGCACACCGAGACTTCTCCTCCTCCTCGCGACGCGAAACATCTGAACCCGTTCTTTTTCTTCGTCGTTTTCTTCGTCGTCATCATCGCGTTCGTATTGTTCTTCTTCTCGTTCTCGTCGTTCGAAATCATCATCATCATTCTTCTGCGCCTCGATGATGCGAAGGAAAAGGAAGAAAAAGATGACGACGACGCCACGTGGCTCTTCGCATTCCTCGCAGCAAAACTCGTCGCGGAAGAAGAATAAGAAATCATC
>Ga0209631_10005256_pt1 | contig 13798 bp, 18 predicted proteins | sample COG_08_FD_184752 | JGI IMG/M metagenome (GOLD analysis project Ga0209631, IMG submission 184752) | Pelagic Microbial community sample from North Sea - COGITO 998_met_08 (SPAdes) (version 2) | ecosystem: Environmental > Aquatic > Marine > Neritic zone/Coastal water | place: Helgoland, sampling... | reverse complement strand
ATCAAACGAAACTAAAGTATTAATATTAGGACAAGACCCATATCACGGTCTAAATCAAGCAACTGGTCTATGCTTTGGAATAAATGAAAATCTTATTATCCCCCCATCTCTCAAAAATATTATTAAAGAACTTAAAAATGACCTAAATATTAATTTAACTAATAATAGTTTAGAAAATTGGGCACAACAGAAAATTTTAATGCTTAATGCTTCTTTAACCGTAATTGAAAAAAAACCAAATAGTCAAGCAACATTATGGTTTGATTTTACTGATTTTATTATTGACGAATTAAATAAAAACGAAGAATCTATTATTTTTGTAGCTTGGGGTGCATTTGCACATAATAAATTAAAAAATATTGATACTTCTAAACATAGTTTAATAGTTTCATCTCATCCATCACCATTAAGTGTTTATAAAAAATATAAAACCTTTCCATCATTTCAAGGTTCAAAACCATTTTCACAAATTAATGAAATATTACAAAAAAATAAAAAAACTTTAATAAATTTTTAAATTTCGAGAGAAACAAATATTATTACTTCAAAAAGTGTTAAATAAAAAATATATATTAAAATAAAACCAATATATATTTTTAATTCTTAATTTTTACTCTAAAACATTATTAGAGTATTAAAACTTCTTTACCAGTAGAAACGAGTAGTGAACTTTGCATTGTTCCAAATCTCAAAGTTAATTCCACTCAAATGTTCGCGCATGCCAGTCATTTCATCAACTGGCAAGAACTTGTTTTCGTCCTTGTTCAAGATGACTTCTTTCAGCCAAAGCCTCTGGACATCCTTGGGGAATCCAAGACCTTCGCAGTTTGCCTTGAAATCATCCTTTTCAAAGTTCATGAACTTTTCCTTGGAACCCCTCTGGGCGGCACTCATGATTGACCGCTTGATCTTTGCATGGTACTTCTTAGTCAGGAAGTCAAAAAGTTCATCTTTCCGCTTGTCAGACTTCTCCTTCAGCTCAACCTTGGAAGTCTCGAGTGCCTTGAACTGAACCGCAAGAATCTGCTCAGCAAAAGTCGCCATTGTTATGTAGATGTTGTTTATGTGTGTTTGTGTGATATCTTGATAAAAGTTAAAAAAATTTCTATTCAATTTTTTAGAGAACCCCCAAACTTTGAAATTTTAATAAAAAAAAGAAAAATTGAATCATTATTAAATTTGTTATTAATATTATTATTAATTAAAAATTTTATTATTAATAATAAATATAGATGAGTTTTTATGCAGTAGCAAAAGGACATAATATCGGCATCTATTATTTTTGGAATGATTGTAAAGAACAAGTAATCGGTTATAAAGGAGCAATTTATAAAAAATTTAGCACTGAAACAGAAGCAGAGGATTATATATTAAATATTAATTCTGTTAGCACTGAATTTTTTGAAAATATTTATAGTAAATTTGACGATTCCAAGAGTGATTATTTTGTTTATACTGATGGTTCTTGTTATAATAATGGTAAAATAAATGCAATTAGTGGGGTCGGGATATTTTTTGAAGAAAATAATAATAAAAATGTATCAAAAGTTATTAGCACATTAGATTTTAATCATACAAATAATAGTGCAGAATTATTAGCTATTTTAGAAGCTTATGAATTAATAAAAAATGATTTAGTTAATAAAAAAATATGTATTGTTTCAGATTCGGATTATAGTATAAAATGTGCAACAAGTTATGGAGAAAAATGTGCAAAACAACATTGGAATAAAAACATTCCAAATAAAAATCTTGTCAAAAATTTATACGAAATCTATAAAGCCAATCCCAATTTAAAACTTAAACATGTTAAAGCACATACAAATACACAAGACATACATTCCTTGGGGAATAAAGAAGCAGATAAATTGGCTTATAATGCAGTTAAAGAATATAAGAAATAATAATTTTTACAAAAATTATATATAAAAATTATTTTATATTATCTCGTCTATTAAACCATACTCAAGTGCTTGTGTTGAATTCATCCATAAATCATGATAAAAAAAATATTCTAATAATTCTTCATCCATGCTTGTGTTTTTTAAATAAATATCTTTTACTACATTCATAAATGTATCTACATTGGCATTTAAATCTTTTATATCTGTTAATGAACTTACTTCTTGTTCTTGTAACTTTACTCCATGAATCATTGCCAAAGAATGTTTATACATAAAACGCTGTGTTCCCGCAACAGATAACAATGTGGCTGCTGAAGCCGCATAACCTCTAATATATGTATATACTGGAATACCTAAATTCTTAATTTCATCTACAACTGCTAAAGTTGGTAATAATGAACCGCCTGGACTTTGTATAAATAAATTAATATATGGAGGATATTTATCGTTACTTAATGCTTGATTTCTGTGATGCATTAAAGCCTCTGTTAATTTAAAACAAGTTTCATCATTTAATCCACCTGTAAAATATATATTATTATTTACGCGATTATTATTATTTCTTTGCAATATTTTTAATGATTCATAATTAATATTATTGCCATTATTATCTTCATTATTGTGGTCATTTTCATCATCCAATAATATTATTTTTTTATTATTAACATTGGCATTTAAATTAATCAATCCGTTTGATGCTAAAGCATTCGTTAAAAATATTCTTCTATTCAATAAATTGTTAATATTGAAACATTCTACGTTTTTAAATGAAGATACCAAAGCAATGATATACATAATATGTTTAAATCCGAAAAACATATTATATATTTTTAAAGATAATAAATTTTAAAAAATTTTAATAAAAGAAAATTTGATTAAAAAAATTATTCACATTTTATTCCTTTGCTTGAATAAATAATACTATTAGACATTGATTTATTTTTTCTATTATTTAAAATACGAAAATAACTTTCTAAAGTTAAAAAACTAAATAATGAACCATTTAAAAATAATAAAAAATTTAAGTATAATGTTAAAATTAAATTGTCTTTTAATATATTTGAATTATAATTAATATAATTTATTGTTACACCAAACAAGCATAATGGATATCTAAAATAAATATACAAATAACTATTTATTTTCTTTTGTGTTATTAAAGTAATTTTTTCATTTTTATATAAACTCAAAGTTCCATATTCAATTATTCCAGGAAATCCAGCACAAGCACTATAAGCCATTACATATTGATTTGTTTCCAAATAAAGAAAACAAGGAACAACACCACATAAAACAAATAAAATATGATGAAAATAGTCGTAATATGTTAAATTTTTAAAACTAATTATATGATATAAATGTAACGCAATAATATAAAAACTAGAATTATAACTTTTAATTAATTGTGTTAATTTTAAATATGGATTATTATTAACGTCGCCAATGTGTGTTGTTGATATATTTAAAAATTCAGGATAAATATTTACACTAATAATTAAATTTATTAAAGAATGTAATTGAAACCATCGCGAAATTTTACCAAAACATATAACAAGACAACGATCACAACAAAATATAATAAATAAAATATATAAAAAATTATAACTATTATAATAAGAAACTTTATAATTATCAAAGGTTTCAATTAATGTAATATTAGAAGTATAGTTGTTATAAACAACATCATAATATGATGAATCATTATAAACATAACTCAAATAACTTTCAAAATATATTTTATTAATTTGAAAACCATTTGTTGCTTCACAAAATATTTTATCTATAGAATTTAATATAATAGTGCAGTTCATTATATATATTTATTTTTAATAAATTTAACAAGTAATATTTATATTAGTTTTTAAAATTTATTAAAAATATTTTATAACGAATATAAAATATTTTTAATAAATTTTAAAAACTATTCCAAACCACTATTATGTTCTAATGAGGTCATCATACTTGCTGATACATTATTTAATAATGGGTCATTATTTAGTATTATTATGCAATCTTTTAACTTATTTATTATTAATGTTAATTTTGCTACAATAATAGAATCGTCAGTATATGTTTCTTGAAGATTTTTTAAACCATTATTAGCACACATAATTGCATTCTTTAAATTATTACGTATATCATCGTGTGATGAATTTACTATAAATTTTGTATATTTTTCTATTTTATCAACTAACTCTACCAAATAGTTTATTGAACTCTCTCTATTATAACCATTATATCTTCGTTTTATAATTGAAAAAACAGATTTACTATCCACAGATAACGAAGTGTTGCCTGGTAATAAATTAACAGCAAGTTTATCATTCGGATTGAGTTGTTTTAATACTTCTAAATCCAAAAGGATAGTGTCAATATCCATAAAATAAAAAAATATAATAAAATATAAAGTATTATTTTTAATTTAAAACCAAATATTATTTAATTTAAAACCAAATATTATTTATTTCAAACCTAGTGCTTCTAGTTTTATTTTTAATACATTTAAACTATTTTTATGTTCATGATAATGCTGTAATATTTTATTTTGCCGTATTTTGTTCCAACATATATTGCATTCAATACATGCATGCTTTTCGCTATAATGCTGTCCTTCAATTATTTCTCGTTTTCCATAAAAATTACAATATTTACATCTGGTATATGCCTTTGCACATGCGGGATACTTATCACTTGGAGTTATATTACCATTTAAATGCCTACGCAATTCTGCAGTTGTACAACACGACACATCACATCCTTCATTTGGACATTTAGATGGTCCCAGTAAATTACGCACCATATCCAACTGTGTTGTATGACAATAATAATTTGTGACATATTTATTACATATATCAATAGTACATCCACATCCATTGTATGATTTTTTTGAATATCTACTTCGGTTATTAATTGATTTATTTAATTCATAATAACTACGTACACAACTTAAACACCCAGGTGACATGCTCTTTGCATTTTCACAACATACAGGATGAACAGGTAAAGTAGCAATATCCTGACAAATACTACAAGTCAATGCTTCTTTTAAATTGTCAATGCTCGTCATAATCAAATATTCTGTATTATCTTATGTTATGTAATGTTGTTCTCAGTTTTTATTAATTTTTTTATCAATTTTTTTTGCATAATTTTCTAAAATAAGTAATTGTTGTTTATCATTTACTCCACTAATCTCAAGAATATTTTCTACAATTTGATAGTTAATTGGAATATAATTTTTTACAAATAATTCAAATAGCTGTGTTAAATAATATTCATTTTGTTTATTATTGTTATCTATTTTATCAATATATTGTAGTAAAACTTTTATATTAAAACTATAAATACCACCATTAATAAATTTTATTTGTTTCTCTTCTTCAGTACAATCTTTCTCTTCAACAATTTTACTTATTTTATTATTTTCTATTACTATTCGTCCATAACCACGCGGGTCATCTATATTTGCAATTAATATATTACAAAATTCTGTATCATTTAATAAATTATTAATGCTTTCAACGCTTATTAATGGAACATCGCCTGATAAAATACAAACATTACATATGTAACTTGGCATTTTTTCTAAAAATTTTTTACAACATAATATAGCGTGTCCAGTACCCAATGGTTCATTTTGCATAATAAAAGAAATTTTTGAAGCTATTACATTGGTATCTAGATATTGTTCTAATGTTTCTTTAATAACAGCATAATATTTTCCAACTATTATACCTATTTTATGTATGTTCAATTTTAATGATGTTTCAATTACATGAACAATCATCGGTTTATTATTAATTAAATGCAAAACTTTTGGAACTTCAGAATTCATTCGTTTTCCTAATCCACCCGCCATTATTAATATTGCTGAATTTTTATGATTATAATCAAATTGTTTATTGTCCATTTTATTAAATATAGTTATTTAATAAATTTGTTTGATTTACCTTTATATTTTAATATATCAATTATTTTGGTTGTTGTTGGGAATTCATCATCGCCATATATATCTTGTAATAAAAGCCATTCAAATAGCCCACCAATATAAATATATATATTTGTAAAACCTAGCTTATAAAGTTGATTAAATTTATCTATAACTTTAGTATCACAGCAATTTTCACCATAAATTAATATATTTATGGATTTATTATTTTTTAAATAATTATTTAATGCACTAATTTCTTCTTCGGGAGAGAGTGTATTTTTTATTAGGCAGTTTTGATTATTATTTTCCAATGTATTAATAATCATAAATTGACCACACGTAATATTATTATTTATGATATTTTGAACTGATTCAAAATTTATTTTATTTATACTTTGACTATTTCCCATATTATTATTTAAATTATTAATTTAATATTATTAAGTTATTATTAATTTAATATTAATTTAATATTATTAATATTATTAAAATAATAATAGTAATAATGAAAAAATGTATAATTGCTTTAATTTTATTATTGCTATTACAAGGTACTCAATATACTTATGGTAATTTTACAAATTATTATAATAATTTGACACACCTAGAAAAAAATATGATTAAATTTTACGCATCCAGTTACCCCAATAGTTTTATTGTAGTTAATATGTTTATATAAAATGATTTATATTATTTTATAAATATAAATTTATTATTTAAAATTATATTTATGAAAAATTATTAAACAATGATTCCTTTTCCTATTCCAGTTAATGGAATAACAATTATTGTAGAAAAACAATTTATAAATATTATGAAAAAAAAATGTGGTACAATCACCCTCGCTTATGTATTTTTTTGTTCTGTATTTTTACCATTTACAAAAAAGACTTGATTATGAAACACTTATAATAAAATAAAAATATTTTTATATGTTTTAAATAAATATTTTAACTTAAATTTACTGTTATTGATACTTCCTCTTTTTTAATTCCTTTTGACGCATTACTAGACAATTCTTCGCGTTTTTTTCTTGTTTTACTATTAGTTGAAGTATTAGAATTATTTGAATTATTTGAATCATTTGAATTATTTGAATTATTTGAATCATTTGAAATACTAGAGCAATTACTATCGGTTGAACTGATTGAATAATTTTTTGCTTTAGTAACACTGTTCCGTACATTCATATCTACATCTATTGCTTTATAATTTTCTGTAATATAAGTTATTACGTCATTTTCTAAAGCCCATTTAAAAAAATTGAGTTGTCCTATTGTTGTTTGAATAAATGTATCATTTTTGAACGGTATTGTTACGCGCTCCCATCTACAAAATGGGTCAAAACGCTTTTTACTATATGCTTTTAATTTAAGTTTATAATCATTATATACTTTAAATCTGCTTTCGCCTGGAATGCTATAAACTGTGTAATATTTTTTGGAATAATTCGTAGCAAACCAATCTACTATTCGCAAAGATATTTTTGATTGCCCGTTGATAATTTCCAACATTTGTTCAAAATTATTGTCTTTATGATAAAATTGCATTAATTTATTTAATAATAGGTCATTTTGTGTATTATATTCCATTTTTTATTATGTAATCTTTAGTACATAGTTTTAAATTAAAATTTAATTATATAATATTATTAATTTTGTATAATTATTTTATTAAAAATTTAAACACTAAACCAATAATACATATATATTAGTATGATATTAAATGCAAAAGACTTAATATTGGATAAAAAATATTATAATCAAATATTAGATTTATATAGTATATTTACAAAATTTGATAATAATATTATGACACATGTTAAATTAAAAAACATATTTGAAAATTTACCTGAAAATCATATTATTAAATTTTATTTAGATAAAGAAGATAATATTATTGCTGCAATTACAATAATAATTGAACAGAAGATTATACATAATGGACAATGTGTGGGTCATATTGAAGATTTTGTTGTAGCAGAAAAAGAACAACATAAAGGAATAGGAGCATTACTTTTAGAACACGTTAGTCAAATAGCAAAACAAAATAATTGTTATAAAGTAATTTTAGATTGTCATCCATTATTAGAAAATTATTATATTAAAAAAGGATTTTCAAGAAAAGGAAATAATATGGGATTATATTTTTAATATTTTTTTAAATATATTATAATATTAATAATGCGTAAAATAAGTATAAAAAAAACTATAAAAAAAACTATAGGAGGTTCATATTATCGTTCTAGGTCACACCATTCATCAAGTCGGTCTAGGTCGCATCAAGTATCTTCTCGCTCTAGAAAACGTAAATCATCTTCTCGCTCTAGAAAACATAAATCATCTTCTAGCTCTAGAAAACGTAAATCATCATCTCGTTCAATATCCAATAAAATAAGAAAATTATTTTTAAGAAAAATTGTTGTTTACCAAAATGAACCAGCAGGTAGGCAATTAACAAATATAAAAAATATATTTCATGGTTCTTATAAATGTTATTCTATTAAAAAATCATTCGAAGGACGAGTTGTAGAAAAATGGTTAAATTGGTTGTTACCAATAAAACCCGATGTACAACAAAAATATAAAACAATAAATTGTCCTTATGGTGAATTTTTAATATGGACAATTTATCAAATATTAGATAATAACTTAGTAGAAAATTATAAAGGTGGTTATTTCTTTTTAAGAGAAATGTTTATTAGACTAGAAGAAAATGCTTATACTGGAATTTTTAAAGTAACAAAAGAATATGAAAAATTATATAATAAATTAAAAGCAACCAATGATTTAAAAAAAATATTTTATAATATATATCCAGAAAGAGAAAAACAATATGGTAAAAATCATATTACAATTAGTAATACAGCTATAGTAGCTTTGCTTGAATTATTATATGACAAAAAAAATTGATAAAAAAATAATTATATTATTATTTATTAAACCAAAAGTAATAATATAATTATTTAAGCTATGGATATTGAAACTTGTAATATTTGTATTCCATGTGCCTCTACTGATAATGATAATATGGAAGAACTATTGGATTCTATGGATTCTTGTAGTGTTAATAATCAACCGCTTACCATTTATATAGCAACCCTTTTAGAACGTTTGACAAAAGAAATGATTTTAACAAAAGTATACGATGAAGAAGCTTGTGGATATGTTTTAAATATTGTTCCTCCTTCTTGGTTTAATACTATTTCTGAATTTCATCAAAATATTTTGATTAAACTTATTGAACCAGTATTAAAGGAATATATTAAGTAAAATATTAATTGTTGTAATTGTTGTAATTGTAATTGTAAAAAAAATTGATATAAAAAATATTATATTTTTTATTTATTAAAACTATAAAAATATAGTATTATAAAATTAATTATGGAGCAAATCACAGCATCAACCAGAACTATTCATTCAGGTGTTATTGTATCTTCATTAACATTTGAAGAATATAAAAAATATATTCACTATATTTTAAATCGTGTTATAGAAGAAAAATTATTTGTTATTGAAGAAAAACATAAAGATAATAAGCTTGTGTTTTCAATAAAATTAAAGCGAGTAGAGTGGTATTTAGAACTGGAAGATGATGTTAAATGCGATGTAGAAGATAATTTGAAAAGACATCTTATTAGACAGATTCAAACAATGAAAGAATTGGAAGGAGTCAATCATCATATAGTTCAACATAATATTACAAATAATACTAGAAATGATATAAGCAACGGAACAAATAGAATATTAGGGGAAAATGCTCACCAAAAAAACAAGCGTCAGCGTCTTAATATTTAATTTATGCTAGAATCCGACTTTTTGATTTTGATTATATTATTTTCTAATTGTTTAGTAAATAAAAATTTGTCACTATTTTTTCTTCGTCGTTGAAGATTACATTTTAAACAACAAACAATAGTATTTTCATTGCTATGTTCATCGTAATTATTTAATCTATCTAAAGTCCATTGTTCCTCGTCTCTCACTTTTTCAAAAAATAATTTCATATTTTTATTACAATAATAACATTTTAATTTACAACTTACTAATTTCTCTATTACGTTATCTAAAGTGATTAGATTTGCATATATGTGATAATCTTTTTTTATATCTTGTTGTTTATAACTATTTATTTTGGCTTTTAATTCGCTCAAAATAAAATTACGTTCTTCAAATTGTAAACCCATATATAGATTATTAATAGTTTTTACTTGTTCACTGTGTTGTTTCATTGATAATACAAAATTGTTTGATGGATCTAAACTGTTTTGTTTATTAAATTTCACTATTTTCTCTCGTATTTTATCGGGTTTTTCAGGTTTGTCATCTATTATTTTGTTATTTTTAGTCGTTATGGTTTTAGTTTGTATATTTATCGTTTTCATTAATATAACTAATTATATAAATTAAAATAGTATAAACTTAAAAACATATATAATATAATATGGCGACGTTAAATAAAGAAAAGGAAGATAATAAAGTAGAAAAAGTAGATAATAATGAAGAAGAAATAGTTAATTTATTAATAAATGATAAACAATTTAAAACAGCTGAAGATTTTAAAAGCGAAAAAGAAACACTAAAAAATAAAAAATCAGATAGTTGTCAAGAATTGAAAAATTTAGCTTATAAAACGATGCTTTTAAATGGTAATGATATTTTACAAAAAAATGATAATATAGCTAATGATAGTAAAATAAATAGTTTTTTAGTTGATGAATCAAATGCAAATAAAGCAGAAACTTGGACTAAATTAAACAAAACTCAAAAATTGTTACGTTTAAATGCTTATGTTGAAAATGTTTTAACTGATAAATATGAACTAACGATTGAAGAGACAAAAACAACAAAATTATACCTACAAAGATGTATTGATCATAAAAACCTTTCAAAAGCAAAAGAAATTGTTTATAATAAAGAAGACAATTTTATTATAAATATACCATGTCTAATCTTTAATGACGATTCTCGTATATTTATATTGAAAAAAGATGATAAACATATTTCTACTGTTAAATGTTTGCCACAAGACAAAAGAAGTAAAGTTAAAACGTTAAAAATTCATGATGAATAACAAAGTTATTTAAATATTTAAATATTTAAATATTTTTTAAATTGATATTAAATATTATTTAATAATATGTATAATAATTAATATATTATTAAATTAGTATTATGAATTTGGAGTTTACAACAAATAGTTTACTTAATAAGTATAAGCTAAATAAATATTTACAAGAAATCAAGTTTAAAAATTTAATATATGATCTGCTTGAAAATGTTATTAAACTAATGACAGAATATATTGAAGACAATGTTTTACAAATAATACATTATGATATTTATGATGATGTATGGGACCATGCTTATAATATCGTTTATGTTCAGTATATTGAAAATAAAATAATTGAAAACTTATATAAGTTAAGTGAAGAACAAAGTGTTAATCTTTTATATAAATGTGCCAGAATTGCAAATATTTTAGTTTTTAAATATTTTATACCTAAAAGATCATATATAAAAAGTTATATTAGAAAAAATCATAATAATGAAAGTTATAATCTTGTTGTAAATAATGTTAAAATTAGTAATCAAGTAAATTTATTGAAAAGTATTAAACAACCAGAACAAAGAACAGATGAATGGTATTTATTTAGAAATTCAACTTTAACAGCATCAAACATTTATAAAATTTTTGTAAGTGAATATAGTCAAAACCAATTAATTATTGAAAAATGCGAACCAATTGATATTAATAAATTTAAAACTACAAATCTTAATTCACCAATGCATTGGGGACAAAAATATGAACCGGTTTCTATTTTATATTATGATTATATTAACAATACAAAAGTAGATGAATTTGGTTGTATCCCACATCCAGATTATAGTTTTATTGCAGCCTCACCTGATGGGATTATTTGTGATGCTAGCAGTGAATTATTTGGACGTATGTTAGAAATTAAAAATGTGGTGTCAAGGGTGATTACTGGTGTTCCAAAGATGGAATATTGGATTCAAATGCAATTGCAAATGGAAGTTTGTAATTTAAATGAATGTGACTTTTTAGAAACAAAATTTATAGAATATACAGATTTAGATGAGTATTTAGAAGACATTGATGAGTCAAAGTATAAGGGAACATTTTTACAATTTTTAAAAGATGGAGAGCCTGTTTATATTTATCCACCGTTTTTATTAAATGATGTTAATAGTCCTGAATATAATACTTGGTATCAAGAACAATTGATTGAAAATAAAGACTTAGAATTAATAAAAACAATTTATTGGAAATTAGAAGTTATTAGTTGTGTTTTAGTTATGCGTAATAAATTTTGGTTTGCAAATGTATTACCACAAATTGAAACATTTTGGAATACTTTAATTAAAGAACGAGAAGACGGGAGTTATAAAGATAGATATAGTAAAAAAAGGAAACTTAAAATGGAAGATGAAAAATCAAAAAGTGATTTTCCAAAACCGGGATGTTTAATCAATTTATAAAAAATATTTATAAAAAATATTTATAAAAAATATTTATAAAAAATATTATATTAATATATAAATATAATATGGCAAGAAAAACTAGAAAAACCAGAGGAGGAGGAGGACATAGTTTATTTGGTAAAAAAAGACCAACACGTAGTTCTAGTTCAAAAAAAAGAAGTGCAGAAAAAAGAAAAAAAAATTTAGAATTAATTATGAAAGGTAACCAAATTGATAAATTAAAACAAAGTAAATGTTTAGTAGAATATAAAAAATGTATGAGTGTTTCTAGAAGAAGAAGTCACTAAAAAATATATTAAAAATTAAATATATTTAAAAATTATTTAAACCTATTTTTTTATATTTACTATAGTAAAATAAATATGAAAAATAATAAATCAACTAATGCAAGCGATATGCATGTATTAAAAAGAAATGGAAAAAAAGAAATTATTTCTTTTGATAAAATTCTTAAAAGAGGAAAATCTATTGCTAAAGAATTTGGTTTAGCAAATATTATTCATGCTCAACTTGCCATGAAAGTAATTGACCAGCTTTATGATAATATTCAAACAACCAAAATAGATGAATTAATGGCTGAACAATGTGCTTCAATGGCTTCCACGCACCCTGATTATACTAAAATGGCAAGTGCAATTACTATTTCAAATCTTCAAAAAAACACTAGTTCCTCATTTTATGAAACAATTAAAAAATTATACGATTTTAAAGATGTTAATAATGCTTCTTATAAACTAATCCACGGAAATATTATGAAAATTTGTGAAGACTATAAAGAAACATTAGATGCTATTATAGATTATCAACGCGATTTTTTATTTGATTATTTTGGTTTTAAAACACTTGAACGTGCTTATTTAATGAAAATTAATAATGTAATTGTTGAACGCCCTCAGCATATGTGGTTGCGTGTTTCGCTTTGTATTCATGGAATAAATATGGAAAAGGTGAAAGAAACATATGATTATATGTCACAAAAATATTTCATTCATGCAACTCCCACGCTTTTTAATGCAGGAACACCAAGACCACAGCTTAGTTCTTGTTATTTAATTGCTATGGAAGATGATTCTATTGATGGCATTTTTAATACAGTCAAAGAGTGTGCACAAATTTCAAAATGGTCTGGTGGAATTGGTTTACATATTCATAATATTCGCTCAAGTGGCTCGCAAATTAGAGGAACAAATGGCGTATCAAATGGCCTCATTCCAATGTTAGGTGTTTTTAATAAAACAGCTCGTTATGTAGATCAAGGTGGAAAGCGAAATGGCAGTTTCGCTATTTATTTAGAACCTCATCATCCTGACGTTGAAGAGTTTTTAGAACTTAAAAAGAATCATGGAGACGAAGAATCTAAATGTCGTGACCTTTTCTATGCACTCTGGTTAAGTGATTTATTTATGGAACGTGTAATGGGAAATAAAATTTGGTCTTTATTTTGTCCAGATAAATGT
>Ga0209631_10005250_pt1 | contig 13811 bp, 10 predicted proteins | sample COG_08_FD_184752 | JGI IMG/M metagenome (GOLD analysis project Ga0209631, IMG submission 184752) | Pelagic Microbial community sample from North Sea - COGITO 998_met_08 (SPAdes) (version 2) | ecosystem: Environmental > Aquatic > Marine > Neritic zone/Coastal water | place: Helgoland, sampling... | reverse complement strand
TCTGTCTTGCCAAGAAGGTCTTTCCAATTTTTAGTAAATTTAGTAAGGTTTACTAAAGATTGACTTGCAGCGGTAAATACATGATTGCGGTCTTTAAAGTAAATATAATCATTAGTATTTTGAATCATTGATTTGAATTCATTAGAGAAATTGTCAAAACTACCCTTGTTCCATAAGGATTTAGAATCTTGGAGCTTTAGTTCGAGAATACTCTCGTCTTTTTTATTTGAGGACATTTTTCTATAAATCGCCTTTACACATACAATATTACTCTCTTTATGCCTCAGTCTTAAATTGAAACTGCCTGATATCGGTATATTTTTTATTGAAAACAGCGAATTAGAAATGTGATCATCATCGGAATGAATTAAGTCTTTTAATGAGACTATGCCATCAAGAAAGCTATCTGATGTAAAACCTAATAAGTCATAAATGTTATCAGAAACAGATATGACCGAGTTAGAATTAAACAATGAAATAGAAAAAGTGCTTTCTAAAATAACCTTATTATTTTCTAAAGATTTTTTCATGACGTCAGGAAAATTTAATGAATAGCGATTTTATATTCTTCAACATGCCCATTTGGATATACTATAGTTCATTTGTAAACTAGTTAATTAGTTATCATAAAGTATAGCAATAAATAGGATTGGGTGTGGAGTGAGATATGAGGGCATAGGATATAAAAAATTTTATCGTTTCTTATAATTTAAAAATAAAAAAATTTTCCACCAAATTTTCAAGTGTTCCAGAGTTTAATGTAACTCTGTAATCGTGTAATTTATGGTTCAAAAAATACCCTCAAAAATCCACTAGCGATACTACCAGTATTTTTTGAACGATTAGAAACACCATGTATCGGGAAACCCTTGTCTGTAATGGATTTTAGAGATGTGGGTGTTAAGTGAGGGGTTGTTTTAACTGGATTTTGAATCCTGTCCGTCTACCAATTTCACCACGCCAGCACTCTAGTTCACTGCACTTGCCAATCCGGAAATATACCATAAACTTATTTGAGCTGAAAAAAAATCTCTCCCCCCTCCATCAAGCCGAAAAATACCGTCGTGGCCGCTATCAGCATTTGTAATTGGGTATGAAAACCCCAAAAATATTAAAAAAAGAGGACTTCTGCTTATGGCGCAAGGGGCTACTTTAATGAATAAAGCTTATTGTCTCTCACCAACTCGAGGGCTTTGGTGAGGTCTTCGGTGGGAAATTTGCAGACATTGTTTTCGCAGACATAAACAATCGCGCGGTCTTCGGCAGTGACTTTGTTCTCAAACACCGGGAACAACGACTTGGAATCGGGCGGGATATAACCAACGGTTTTATTAGGTAAGAATTCTGTATGCAACATTTTAATAACCGCATCTTTTTCTTTTGATTGTTTTGGCCCTACCACAACGACTTCTTTAGATTTGTCGAGATAAAAATCTAGGGCGATAAACATTTGCGTAAACGCATTGTGAGATCGGCTCATCATCTCCCCTGCTAATGTAAAAATGGTTTTGGCTTTATCTCTATAAGGTTTGTATAAATTAAAATTATAAAGTTTTAACAGGTTCAATGCCGACACGGCATTGCTGTTGGGCCGGGCATTATCTTCAAAGTTTTTATTACGACCGGGTAATAAGCTTCCATTCTCTTCAGAAAAATAATATCCACCGGTCTCTTTATCCCAAAATAGTTCATCCTGTTTTTTCTGCAACGTATTGGCCCAGTTCAACCATTGCTCATCAAAGTCGGTTTCATAAAGATCCACCAATCCTTGAATGAGATACGCATAATCATCCAAACTGGCGGTGAACTTGGCCTCGCTATCGCGAAACCGACGTGCCAGCTTTCCGCTTTCATAAAGATTTTCTTTAATAAACTGCGCTGATTTTTGCGCGGCTCTTAAATATTTCTCATCCTGCAATGCCTGTGCGGCTTTCGCCATGGCGCTTATCATGAGTCCGTTCCAGGCGGTGAGAACTTTATCGTCTTTAAAGGGACGTTCACGATTCTCTCTAAACCGCAAAAGCTTCTTACGGATATTTTTCACTTCTACGCTGGAACTTTCTTTCCAACTAATACTTTTATTGAGGTGGAGAATATTTTTTCCGGTCAATTCAAAATTACCTTGCGGGGTCACACCAAATATTTTAATGGCCTGCTGATATTCTTCGGGTAACAATACTTTTTTCAGTTCGTCATCGGACCACACGTAAAACGTTCCTTCCTCTCCTTCGCTATCTGCATCTTCAGCCGAATAGAATCCGCCTTGAGGCCCGGTCATATCTTTGAGGGCATAATCGAGAACGCCTCGCGCTACAGATTCGAAAACTTTGTTTTGTGTTACCTGATAGCTTTCAAGGTACACGGTTGCCAAAGCGGCCTGGTCGTAGAGCATTTTTTCAAAATGGGGCACCAACCAGATCGAATCTGTGGAGTAACGGTGGAATCCGCCGCCAAGGTGATCATAAATTCCCCCCCGCGCCATAGCCTCTAATGTCGATGCCACCATTTTAATCGCGTGCTTGCTGCCAGTGCGTTGGGCGATTCGCAACAGCAACCGCATCTTCATGGTCGGCGGGAATTTAGGGGCAAGACCAAAACCTCCATTCTCTGTGTCGTAACTGATGAGGGATTTTTTATAAAACTCCTGCATCAATGTTTCATCTAAAGTCACCGATTGCGTGGAGATGCGATCCCCCGCCTCAATAAACTTTCTTACAGTATCCCCTACAGCCTGTATTTTTTTGGGTTGTTCCGTCCATGCAGTACCTAATGCATCGATAATTTTCATCAGTTCGTTTTTGGGAAAGTAAGTCCCGCCAAAGACAGGAATTTTTTCGGGTGTCATTATCACCGTCAACGGCCAGCCACCGCTGCCGTTCATCGCCTGCACGACGTTCATATAAAACTGATCAACATCGGGATGTTCTTCGCGGTCCACTTTTATGCAGATAAATCTTTCATTCAACATTGCTGCAACTTCTTCATTTTCAAATGATTCTTTTTCCAGAACATGGCACCAGTGGCAGGTGGAATAACCGATGCTTAAAAAAATGGGCTTATTGTGATCGCGGGCGGCTTGCAGTGCTTCTTCGCCCCATGCGTACCAGTGAATGGGATTGTCTTTATGCTGCAGGAGGTAAGGGCTTTTTTCATGCACCAGACGGTTATATGGTTTCGCGGCGAATGCCCCGTCATAAAAAAAGAATATAGCTATCGCTAGTGGAATAATTAGAAATAGAGAACGTCGCATAAAAATCAGTAGCTGGAAAAGGATGTAACTCAGGGTACTGGCTTGCCACATTAAGTTGTACCACTTTTTAAGTTAGTATTTCTATTTTTGATTTTATCGTTATAGGAGCTGGAGGTTGATAGTTCAGTGAACTATGCGATCGGAATTGATTATATTCTTTCCTTTCCTCCACTGTTCGATCAATACTTTAGCCTCAAGCAATGTTGTAAATATTTTTCAATTCAATAGTTCATCTCTGAGCATTCCATTACATGAAACGCAGCTGGTGGTTTCTTTGTCGGGCTTAATGCTTTCCCTCAGCAACTTCCTTTAGTATCGCTTTATCTAAGGACAAGTTAGCCACCAGTTTTCTCAGACGAGTATTTTCTTTATCGACTTCCAAGATGCTTCGCCTGATCCAGGCTCAAACTACCTTACTCCTTGCGCCAGCTATAATAAGTTTACTCCGTTACACCTATCTTATTACATATCTGAGGAAATCGTACTTCCTTTTGCCTGCAATATCTCGGCTTCTCTTAAATAACCTATGACCTGTTCTGTTGAATAACGTTTCCTAGCCATCTTACCCCCGTTAATCAAAAAGTTTTTGATTCAAATCCTAACACAGCAGCTGGATCCGTTTTCGGGGTGCAGGCCAGGGGTTCTTCCGGGGTCTTATTTTTCCAACGCCTCAAGCGAAATTTTTCTTTGATCAGTAGAATCTATTTACGATTCCTTGGTAGCATCCAATAATTGGTTGAATGTTAATGAGCCGTCTAGATTACTCAGAAATTGGACAAGCTTGGGAGAAGAAAGAGCGGTTCGGGTGAAGATCGTAATTTCTTTTTGTGAGGTGTGACGAAACAATAGAGCTTGTAAAGTTGCAAGAAAAATGGGGAACAACTTTTGTTCTTTAAAAAAGAGTCGAGTTTTTATTTCAGGCCTTCAGATATTTCAAAAACAAACATAAATGGGTAGGCTAGGTAAACCGACTGCCTTTTCCGGTGAGTTGTTTTTGCGGTAGAGAGACTTCTTTACCCTGACAGCCTTCTACCTGACCAATTAACTGGCAGGAAAGGTCATTATTTTTGCAGATTTCAGTGACGGCCTCCACCTCATTGGTGCCTTCTACAACGAGACAGAATCCTGTTCCCATATTGAAAACCTCAAACATTTCCGCTTCGCTCACCCCACCTCTATCCTGAATCAGATTGAAAATTTCAGGGACTGGCTGCAAGGTATCAATTACAAAACGAATGTTGTCGCATTCCACACGGTTGAGATTACAAAATCCACCACTGGTTATATGAACCATTGCTTTAAGGTCAATGCCCGAGTCGAGCATTTCCATAATGGGTTTGACATAAATTCGAGTGGGTTCTAACAGAGCTTCGCCCAAAGTCTGCCCGAGAAACTCTTCGTAATCATTGACGCGAGATTTCTGTTCTTCCATGGAATCGCCCAGCAAAACACGTCGGGCCAATGTAAGGCCATTGGAATGAACACCGCTGGATGCCAGCCCAATAATCAGATTGCCAGGTTTGATATCTTTTCCCGTATTGACTTTATCGAGAGAAACGTGACCGATGCAGGCACCGATGAGATCAACACCAGAGATGATCTCCTTAATCTGTGAGATTTCACCACCAGAAATACTTATGCTCGATTGACGTGCGCCTTCCGCCAACCCTTGCCCCAACTGGGCAAAAACTTTCGGGTCGGTATGCGAACAACCAATATAGTCGACCATGCTCACCGGACGCGCACCTACACAAATAACATCGTTCACATTCATTGCCACGCAGTCGATGCCAATGGTGTCGTAGCGATTGAGTAACTCGGCAACAATGATCTTTGTCCCGACTCCATCTGTGCCAAAGGCAATGCCTTCGCCGTTACCGAGGTCAATAACGTTGGCAAAATAACCGATATCGGCCGCAAGAGGGTAACGATCGCTGAACCTGCGTGTTGGCAAAACATGTTTTAGCAATCCAGAAAGAGCAGTCTCTGCGCCTGTACTGGAAACACCGCTCTGATCGTATTGAGATTTTTCAGATTCAGTCATAAGTTAGTCTAAGTTATATAAAATTTATTTTCGGCGGTTATCATACCTTGGAGCGGAGCAACAATCAATTGGCATTCCTGAAAATAGAATATCAAGACACTATTTAATCGGTATAGAAACTGCGATTTTTTACAATAGCCGCAAGGCATATTGCCAGATTGACAGCTAAACCTATGATGCCGGAATGGATGCCACTCACGCGGCTCCAATCCAATGCAATCAAAATCAGCGTTACCGTAAGGCCCGCTGCCAAGGCTGTGATTACCGTGCGTGCACTCAACGATCTACTATGAACACCTAGATAAATGGCAGGCACACATTGAATTAACAATTCAAATTTGATTTTCAATAATTGAATTAGGTTCCCCTCATAAGCTAGTGCCGCCCAAACTAATGGGATCATCAAAATCCATGTTATGCATTTGCCTACACGAGTTAAATGTGCCTGATCAGCGTCGGGGCGAAAGGTTTGTCCGTATAGATCGTGTGTGATCATAGAACTGATACTGAGAAGGGCGGAGTCTGCTGTTGACATCACTGCTGCCAACAACGATGCAAAGATAATCACCACTAACCAGTATCCGAAAGCGGACTGCTGCATGATTTGCAGACACATTTGGGTCAACACTGTCTCAGAAGGGATAGGCCCATTGCTTGAAAATTGCCTTTCTAAATCTGGGAGGTGGGCCGCCATAAGTAGCCCTATCATCACAGAGACCAGTGCGGTGATCAGTGGCATAAAAGCCATGGTTGCTAAAGAGCGTTTGAGAATTCCAGCGTTTCTAGCCGAATAAACTCTTTGGATCGCTTGCGGATAAATGGCTGCGCCCAAACCTACCAATAGAACAAAACTTATCCAGTTTCGGACTCCATCTCCGTCAGGAGGTTTTATTTTATGCAATGTTTCGGGATTGCTCGCCAGTTTTTCAATCGCATCGGGAATACTTCCAAATTGAGAAAATGCCAGACCCATCAAGATGATGAATCCGACTAACAACATACCGCCTTGAATCGCATCGGTCCAGGCGACGCTTCTCATTCCTCCCAAAGATTCATAGACCAGCATTACCAATGCAAGCCCTACCACACCTGCCCACATGGGTACTCTCCCTTGCGAAATTCCCGCGAACGCGGTTCCCAGTGTTCGCATTTGCGCAAGAGTAAAGTTCGCTAGGGCATATACCATAATCAGCGTTACCAGAATTCTTAAAGCCTGACTTTGATAACGATGATAAATAAAATCACCCGGGGTCAGAAACTGATTTTCACGGCTCAAGCGATAAAGTTGTGGAGCGAACAATAAATAACAAACAACGATTGCAGTCATAAAATGAACACAAACCAAAAAGCTCAATCCATTTCGATACGTTGCGCCGCTGAATCCTAATAAAGTATTGCCACTGTATTGTGTTGCATAAAGCGTGAGAAAAAGAATCGTAAACCCAAGATTACGTCCTGCGAGAAAAAAATCCTGCATGTTGTTTTTTTGTCTTTGCTTGTACGCATAGAAACCAATACCAAGGAGACTTAAAACATAGATAGCAATAAATATTAACGCACCGGGACCAAAGGGTAAGAATTCAGTCATCATGCTTTCCTTCATCATCCGGATCACGCCAAACTCGAAGAATCACAAAAGCAATAAATAAGCTGGTAAGGACACTGATTAAAAGTGCGAATACTGCCCAGGCTGGAACTCCAAACCAGTTTCCTGTTATGGGCCAAATGGGAATCATTGCCACTAGCAAAATAATAATTCCAATTCCCACCCAGGGGATTCGGATAGGGTCTACAAAATTATTTTTATTTTTCATTAGGATTTTCCGTCTCAAAACCGGAGGCAGTTTACATTAATTTTTTTGGTAATCGTAGCTCATTGAAAGTATTACAGGAGAGAAAACGTTGTGAATCCTAGCAAAAGGCTCCACGATGTTGATTGCTCTTTGAGCGAGGAAAATAAGTTCACCCACAGTAAAAGGCGCAACAATTTATTTTAGATCTACGGTAATAGACTTATTGGCTTTGGGCCAAGTGGCTTAAGGATAAATACCCATGGTTCGATAGCCCGTGTAGATTTTTTCTATCGCCAATGCCATTGCTGCTGTTCGGTAGTTGGCGATTTTGTCGTTGGACCAATATCGACCACGAATTTCTTGAAATGCTTTGCGCATGGTGTCGTCGAGGCCGGATCGCACAAGATCAAGTTCGCTCGCCCCATGGCTAAATTTCTCTATTAACTCTTGAGGAATCTTGTTCCCGGTTTGCTCTATTGCTTTAATGATGAGCTCGCTTTGCGATTCTTCATAGCGCCTCTGCATACGACCGAAGCGAATGTGTGAGAGGTTTTTGATCCATTCGAAGTAGGACACCGTAACGCCACCGGCGTTTAAATAAACATCAGGAATGATAACGGTTCCTTTTTCTTTAAGCAAAGTTTCGGCAGCGAAGGTGACAGGTCCATTTGCCGCTTCGGCAATCACCTTTGCTTGAATATTTCCTGCGTTGGTACGGTTTATCACAGCTTCCATTGCTGCGGGGATGAGGATGTCGCATTCCTTTTCGAGTAACACTTTACCGTCTTCAAAATACTGTGCTTTTGTGTAGCCCTTAACACCACCCTTATTATCTATTTTATATTGATGAACGTCCTGAACATCTATGCCATTGGGGTCATACAAACCACCATCCCATTCCAGGATAGCAATGATTTTTGCCCTGTCTTCATCCTGTAATATGCTTGCGGTGTAGTAACCAACATTTCCTAACCCCTGGATAATGACCGTTTTATCTTCCAGCGAATTTCCTTCCAAGTTGGCATTTTTAACATCTTCTGGGTGACGAAAAAATTCACGCAGACCAAACACAACGCCGCGTCCCGTAGCTTCAACGCGTCCTTGAATGCCTCCCATTGTTACAGGCTTTCCGGTAACACAAGCAAGGTGGTTGATATCCCCTGGGCGGTGTGAAGCATAGGTGCTGACGATCCATGCCATCTCTCGCTGACCCGTCCCCATATCGGGTGCCGGAACATTGGTTGATGAACTGATATAATCTTTCTGAATCAATTCGTAGGCAAAACGTCGAGTAATCTTCTCCATCTCATTGCGTTCATATCTTTTCGGGTCGATGAGGAGTCCGCCTTTGGACCCTCCAAAGGGAACGTCGACTAAAGCACATTTATAGGACATCAAAGCCGCCAAGGCTTCTACTTCATCTTGATTTACAGTGGTAGCAAAACGGATTCCACCTTTCGCCGGCAATCTGTGGTCGCTGTGAACCGCTCTCCAACCGATGAACGTCTCAACTTCCCCTTTTATTTTGACAGGGAACCGAACTTGATAAACGTTGTTCACATTGCGGATGTACTTTGCCATGCCCTCTGGGATATCCAGTGTTCCCATAGCCATGTCACAGCTGAGATTGACACTTTCGCGAAAGCTTATTTCTTTATCATAGGGTAGAGACATAATGGTTTTCCCCTAATAGAATTTTAGAATCCGCATCCACCTTTTTGTGGGAAGGGGGACACTTTCATTATTCGGTCTATAGATGGTATATCGAATTTCATGTAAAGTCGAGTCAGAGAATCTGATCTGATAACTTTGCGCCTGATGGCGAAGTTTTTTTATAAGCGCAACAAGTTATTTCTTGTTGCTACTAGCGGCCTGATTGGCAACGGCATCGGCGGCTTTTTTTGCGGATTCAGGATCACCCAGGTAGTAATGCTTGATGGCTTTTAAATTTTCATCGAGTTCGTAAACCAGTGGAATTCCTGTCGGAATATTTAATTCCACAATTTCTTCATCGCTTACCTGATCCAGATGCTTCACCAGTGCACGCAAGCTGTTCCCATGTGCGCAGATCAAAACTTTTTTACCCTCTTTAATTGAAGGCACAATTTCGTCTGACCAATAAGGTATGAAACGATCGACCGTGTGTTTCAAGGCTTCAGTTTTGGGAAGCAAGTCTTCAGAAACATGGGAATAGCGGGCATCTTTGGAAGGAAGACGTTCATCACCATCAGATAAGGGAGGCGGAGGAGTTGCATAACTACGCCTCCAGATTTTCACTTGTGCCGCGCTATGTTTTTCTGCTGTTTCTGCTTTATCCAGTCCTTGCAGGGCGCCATAATGTCTTTCGTTGAGTTGCCAGGAGCGAATGACGGGAATCCACATCAGATCCATTTTATCGAGAACGATCCACAGAGTTCGAATCGCGCGTTTCAAAACGGAGGTGTAGGCCAAGTCAAAAGTAAAACCTTCTTTAAGAAAAAGGTCACCGGCTGCATTAGCTTCTTTTCTTCCCTGATCGGTCAGGTCGACATCGGTCCAACCCGTAAACCGATTTTCCAGATTCCATTGACTTTGACCATGCCTTAAGAGGACCAATTTATGCATAATGTCATTCTCTCCCTTATCCGGTTGCTATAGAAAATTGCCCAATAAATTTGGGCTATTTTACCTTTGATTGAAAAATTAAAAATAGTTTTTCTGAAAAAAAATCCCCAAGCAAACTCGAAGCTCCTATTCCCAACCCAAAAACTGTTTTGATAAATCAGGCTTTTCATCCCACTAATGAGAAATATTTCCCCAACACCAATGGAAAAAAATTTCGACATTCACCTCTTAATATATTGATTTTTTTGGGGTTATTAAATGAATTGTTTGCATGCATCAATTAGAATAGGTTCATGACTAGTTAATGTCGCTCATAAAGGGCTAGAATACAGTCATGACGGGGCAAAACCCGATTTTAAAGCGTGAAAGAATTTCGACAGCTAAATTCAGATAAATTTTGAAGTATTTTGCCCTAGATATTGAGGCGACAAAAATCGCCCCAAAGAAAACAGATGCAGCCAACGCTTAATTTCGATGAGATGTTAAAGGTTAATCCCCCGAATTTTTTGCATATCCCGTTTCGTTAAAAACATAGTAAAATAAAAGTTAACCACACTAACCGGAGACTTTCGTTGTTCCTGGAAATCGAATCTAACCCAAATATTGAACGAAACTTCGACATGATATATCGGGATGTCAGCCCTATCCGCGAATTGTATTGCATCAAATATAATATCGACGGCAAGGAACAACCGGTACAAATCACCGGTTGGGATGCAGATACGAATACACCTTGCTCCGCCTATGCATGCAAAGTAGAAGAGTCGGGAGATGGAACCGCCTTACTCATTTACGGAGGGTCTGGCGGGGTACGTATGAAATTACTCGAAGATGAAACAAAATGGGATACCAAATCAACCGAGCAATGGGGAGACACCCACCTCGTATATCCTGCCAATAGTTTTGCTGTCTACAAGGACGAACTCTAGTCCACAACTACTTTTCTGATATCTTCTTCATCTAGCGAAGCACCTGTGTGATTGCAGTGGATGAGGTACTCTCGATTGCCTTTCTGACCTTGTATCGGAGATTCTGTGAGTTGACGCAGAACCCATGACTTTTCAGAAATGAACTTATGGAGTCGTAAAAGAACATTGGTACGTTTAACGGGATCTTTAATGATTCCTTTGTTTTCAATTTCTTCTTTTCCAACCTCGAATTGCGGTTTTACTAGAGCAACCAAATCACCTTGTTGCTTTAGAATCTCAAAAAGGGCCGGAAAAATCAGACGCAGAGATATAAACGAAACATCGACTACCACCAATTGCGGATCATCGTCCAGATCTTCGCGTTTTAAATTTCGGGCGTTGGTACGATCCAGACAAATAACGCGCTCGTCTTTTCTTAATTTCCAATCTAGTTGTCCATACCCGACATCCACTGCATAAACTTTAGCAGCCCCTTTTTGCAACAAACAGTCGGTGAACCCTCCCGTTGACGACCCGATGTCCAAGGCGATCTTACCTTCTACATCGATTTTGAATTGTTCTAAGGCGTGCTCGAGTTTTAATCCGCCACGGCTGGCGAAAGGATGGACTTGACCCACCAAATGTATTTCGACGTTTTCATCGAAAACCTTTCCGGGCTTGTCAGCAATGGCATCTTGTATTCTTACTTTGCCCGCAAGAATTATGGCTTGGGCTCTTTCTCTCGTGGTTACGAGTTTTTTTTTACCAACAACTGATCCAAGCGAATTTTATTTTTCTTAAGAGTCATTCTTATCTTCTACTGGAAAAAGTTCGCTCACCAACTCCCCTTTTTGATCTCGAGTCAGTTTTTCAATTTTGGCTTCTGCTTCGTTTAGCTTTTTTGAACAAACACGCGACATTTTAATGCCTTCTTCAAAAATCTCAAGTGACTTATCAATATCGAGCTCGCCTTTTTCAAGATCATCGACAATCTTTTCGAGCCTTTGAATAGCTTTTTCAAATTTCACTTCACCCATAATCGACCTCTTTGAAAACAGGTTTATATTGACAATAAACCTTTATTAAAATTATATTAGTTATTTTATTTTTTGGTGCCGTAATGGAAACAATTAATGATCGCATGACCCATCGGGTTCTATCCATCGAACAAAATAAAACCGTTAAAAATGCCGCTGAAATTATTTGCTCCAATAGATCTGCTTAGCTTCTGGTTGCTGAAAATGGAAACTATATCGGAATCATTACCAAAACCGATTTAATGACCCGCGTACTCATAAAAGACCTTGATGCTAAAGCGATCAAAGTTTCAGAGATAATATCCTCCCCCTTATACACCATTGATTCTGGAGAATCACTTGGAGCCGCCAGAGAAATGTTACGCGAAAAATCTGTTCGACACCTTACAGTTATTCGAAACGATGAAGTTGTTGGGATCTTGTCTATAAAAGACCTGTAACAAACCTCATATTAATCTCCCTCTATAATTTTTTTCACTGTACAGTCCAATTCCCCCTGAGCTAGCCTTACTTTAACAGAGTCTCCCGGATTTACCCCCTCTATACTTTTCAAGGATTTCTCACCTTTAGAACAAATACTGTATCCCCTTTCTAAAATCGACAGCGGATTGAATGCGTTCAGGTTTTTAAATATACCTTCAAAACGTTCTTTGTTCAAAAGGAGGTTGGATTGAATGATATGCAGCATTCTTTTTTCCAGCATGCCCAGGTTTTCTTTCATATACGGAATGCTTTTTTCTGGGGAAGCCTGAAACAATCGATGGATTTTGTCCTGCAATCTTTGTTGATGAGTAAGCAGATTTTGTTCCAGTCCTCGAAGCAGGCGAGAATGCAGTTCATCAACTCGTTGGATTTGTGGGTTGAATATTTCCTTCGGCTGATGAAAAAACCGCCTGTCCATCAACCTTTTCAACAAATCGTAATAATATTGTAATTTCTGTTGCAGGGAATTTATCAGTGCTTCATTCAGCGAATCAATGTCTCGGAGGGTATCGTTAAGAATGGGCACTGTTAATTCTGCCGCTGCTGAGGGAGTCGGCGCCCTCAAATCTGCAGCGAAATCTGCAATGGTGAAATCTATTTCATGTCCCACTGCTGAAACAATGGGAATACGAGAAGCTGTGATAGCTCTTGCAACTTCTTCTTCGTTAAAAGCCCACAAATCTTCTAAAGAACCACCGCCTCGCCCGACAATGATGACCTCGATATCTTCTCTTTGATTCAGTTCGTGTATACCGCGGGCAATTTCTTCTGCCGCACCTTCTCCCTGCACTTTTGCCGGATAAAGCAATACAGAAACCTTTGAGTTTCTCCGTCTCACTATATTAAGGATGTCTCTTACCGCGGCTCCGGTAGAAGAGGTGACCACCCCGATTTTCCACGGAAATTCAGGCAAGGGTTTCTTTTTTTCTTCATCAAATAGCCCTTCTTTTTCCAGCTTGATTTTTAATTGCTCAAAAGCTTTTTGCAACGCCCCCAACCCTCTGGGCTCCATACTTTCGGTGACTATCTGATATTCTCCGCGCGCATCATAGACAGTGACTCTTCCAAACAGCAAGACCTGATCTCCATCTTCGGGCTGAAATTTTATCCCCGCCCTATGACCTTTAAACAAAACACAACGGATTTGTGACTTGTCGTCCTTGAGAACAAAATAACTATGGCCCGAAGCCACAGTTCTGAAATTGGAAATCTCGCCTTCTACCCAGATGGAGTCGAACGCGGCTTCCATAATCGCTTTGATATCACGCGTTAGCTGGCTGACTTGATAGACCTGGCCGCCTTGCCCCGCAGATTCCGATTCGACGCTATTTTCGCTTTTTGCCAATCCCAATGACTTTTTTGTTCGAGCTTGCCTGTTTTGAATCATTTGAATTTTAGAAAAATTAGAGGGATTCTTTAAACGCCTTCAAAGTGTTTTCCATAAGGAGAGCAATGGTCATGGGTCCGACTCCGCCGGGAACAGGGGTGATGTGTGAAGCTTTTTTTGAAACAGGTTCAAAATCTACATCGCCGGTTAGTTTTCCATCAACGCGGTTTATGCCTACATCAATTACCACTGTACCTTCGCTCACCATTTCATCTGTGACAAAATTGGCTCGCCCAACAGCAGCTACTAAAATATCTGCACTGCGTGTAACCTCTTCCAGGTTTTGAGTGCGGGAATGACAAATG
>Ga0209631_10005248_pt1 | contig 13814 bp, 11 predicted proteins | sample COG_08_FD_184752 | JGI IMG/M metagenome (GOLD analysis project Ga0209631, IMG submission 184752) | Pelagic Microbial community sample from North Sea - COGITO 998_met_08 (SPAdes) (version 2) | ecosystem: Environmental > Aquatic > Marine > Neritic zone/Coastal water | place: Helgoland, sampling... | reverse complement strand
TCCTCGTTTATAGTTTGTTTATTAATTTGATATAAGAATGCTTCAAGTATCATTGCACTGTGTGAACGTAACTCATCACGCACTCTATCGTTTTTACTCCAGTTAAGTAAATCTCTTATTAACCATAAGATTATTGTCGTTAACTGTTTGTTATTTAATAATTGTAATTTTTTTATTGCTTTGTCCATAGTATCCTTTCTTAGACAGCTCCGTGCTGAACCCGTAAGTGCGAAGCACGGAGTATCTTTCTTTTAATTAAAAGGGTAAGTCATCAAAGATAAACTCTGTCTTAACAATGCCTAACGCATCTAAGTCTGAGTTAATCCTTGTGTCTACAAGTCCCTCATGATATGCAGTGACTGCATTTTCTATCATCGTATTTAGTTTATTTATTTGTGATTGATTAAGTATCGGCTTAAGTGTTTCCACTGCGTTCTTAATGTCAATTATATTATCCATAATATTCCTTTCTTAATTAGTATATTATTTAGTATTTATTGTGTCTCTAGGTAATCTATTATATATATTTTCAAGTCTCTTTTGAATAACAATTAAATTACAATCTGAACAAACTCTACCCTTCCATACTGGTATACCATTATGACTTGTTTCATTTGTTATTGAATTATCACAATAAAAATTATCACATACCATTATTTATTTCCAGCAATTACATTTATGATTATGTATGTTGTAACCAATACAATAACTCATCTAAATGCCAATCGCATTTGTGTTAACTTACTTAATGGTCTACGAGATACTTCCCATAGGTCTAGTCCATTCATATATGCTTGGTTAGCACAGTCAACGTAATGAATGTTAAGTGGATACTTAATTAGTTCTCCACTACTATCTCGTTTCGTACCTGGTTTATAGTATGCGTCTTTATGAAAGACTATAGGGTACGTACATACTCTACATATTTTCTTAGTTTTAAATTTAGTCATAACTTAATTCCTTTCTATTGACTAATTACTTTATAGTTAGAACATAATACATAGACTTGTAAGCGTTTCCATCGCCCTACTTACAATTAAACTATATATCTTGGTTTTCCGTTTTGCGATTTTACTTTATCACTCAGCGTCTTGTTCCAGCACTTGTCGGCAGAGCAAGAATGTACTGATGTACCTCAAGTTTATCTATGTTTATGTTAGTGAGAACATATTATTTCTTTACGCTACTTTCTGCGATATGTTCTATAGTACCTACCAAAGGGGTTGATAGGTACTAACAACATACTGTTTAGAAATCAGCCTCTACAGCCTCCATAACCTCAACTTCTACAACTTCAGCTACATTAACTTCGGTCTTAGGACCTTTGTAATATAGTGAAGTTGGGCTTTGGTTATGTAGTTCAAGCAGTTGTTTTTCTGCCTGATATTTTTGTTCTAACAAAGCCGCAACTGTTGGCTCTGTTTTATCTAAGTGTAACCACATAGTGTTAGTAGTTTTCTTAGTTTTACTGTATCTAGGCATAGCTGGTTGTAATCTATCCTCAAATGGTAGTTCTTTACCAGTTACGCCACATATAGGTGTTACCCATTCTCTTGTAGTTGCCATAATAATAACCTCCTTTTATTATTGTTAATTTGTTATTTATAGCTGATATATACATTTTATATATATCTAGAGTCTTTCTGACCCCGTGGGTCGGAAGAAAGACTTTGAGATATATACAAGATTAATTTATAGATAAAGTACTATCTAAACATGTTTCACATACATATTCGTATACTCTATTTTCTTTATCTAATTGTGCTATTACACGATATATATCATGTACAAATTCTTCACACCATTCACATACAACCATTACAAGCTCCTTAACATAATATAGAATCAGACGTTCTGACTCTGCGAGTCGGAAGAACGTATGATGCTTTAGTGTGTAGTTATATATAGATTACATATCCTTACAAGGGAACTTAAAGTAACCATATATCTCTTTAATTTAAAGCATCTAGTATTCATACCTTCTGACTCTGTGAGTCGGAAGAAGGTATGTATACAAGAAGATATATTTTTCTATAAGCTTCTGTAATTATCTACCTATTACAAGTGTATGACTAGCATATGTCAATCTTAGGTCTTACTATATAGTACGTATGTCTAAAAATATATGCTGGTAATTCAGAAGAAACCCTGTCTGTATAGGCGTTAGCGGGCATTAGGGTTATATGTTTGACTTAACATGTTTTAGTGTCCTTGGGTACTGCCTTTGTCTTTCTAGTGTACTGTCTTGCCAGTCAGCAGCTTTCCGCATCCCGATTGCAACTTCACCTGTAACAAAATACTTGTGTTAAGTGTTTGTAATTAACACGACTATACCATATAATTCTCACTATACAAACATCTAACGAAAGATAGTGAAATATGGTAGATACTACCAATAATGTAATCTGCATAGCAGAGGGCTGTCGAAAGAAACTTAAAGGCAAGCAACGCAAATTCTGCTCTCCTACTTGCCAAAAAAGACAGTTTGCCAGAGATAAATACTATAACAAACAAGATGACATAAAACCTATCAATATAGATAGAAAATCTGACGATGGTGACTATGCTAGTGTTAGAAGGGGTCAGTATTATCGAGCTTTCGTAAGTGAGGGAATAGCTGACCAGGTTGCAACAGGCGACATGACGGTAGCTGACGCGGCTTCCCTCCTCGGTTGCACTTCAGCTACTGTTAGTCGCATGCTCGCTGCCTACAAGATAGACAGTAAAAACTCTATAGCTGCAGAAGATTGGGAACTATCAGAAGAAGCTAAGGATGCATTAGAAAATTTCGCTACCTTCCGAAAAAAATACTTCCGAACCGAACTAGGTAAACAGTATGACACCGCGCCTTTTCATACTAACTGGATAAATAACATTATAGATAGTATAGAAAACGGTAAAGAACTTTTAATATTAAGCCCCCCTAGACATGGAAAGACAGAACTGTTAATACATTTTGCTGTATATCAAATATGCAAAAACCCTAATACACGTATCATGTGGGTAGGTGGCAACGAAGATATAGCTAAGAATGCCCTTAGCGCAGTCCTAGACGTGCTTGACACAAACGAAGAACTTAGAGATGCATATTGTATGCCGGGTACATCTTTCAAGCCAGATAACCGCTCTGGTAAGAACTGGTCACAGAATCAATTTACTGTAGGTACTCGTACAGTTGCAGGTATTAAGTCACCGACAATGGTAGCTGTAGGTAAAGGTGGAAAGATTTTATCACGTGACTGTGACATAATTATTGCTGATGACATTGAGGACCACCAAACTACTATGCAACCAGGTGCAAGAGAAAGTACTAGACAATGGTGGACTACAACATTATCAAGTCGTAAGGAGGAACACACAGCTGTAATTGTTATTGGGTCAAGACAACACCCTGATGATTTATATAACCACCTACTTGCATCAGATAACTTTACAAGCATAGTAGAAACAGCACACGCTATAGATTGTGCAGTACCAGAACACGAAGAAGAAAATCATGTCGAATGTATGTTATGGGCTAACAAACGTTCTTTTAAATGGTTGATGTCTAGGTTGCATTCTGCTGAATCAACAGGTGGTAGACAAACATTTGAGATGGTTTATTTTAATCAAGCATACATAGAAGGTACACAGATATTTACAATGCCTATGGTTGACCAATGTATGCGACCAGACTTAACGTTAGGTCAGGTATATAAAAACTTACACTTAGTTGCTGGACTTGACCCTGCATCAGCAGGATATCAAGCATCTGTATTGTGGGGTATTGATGTATATAGAGCTGAATTATATTTAGTAGATTTAGAAAATAGACGAGGGGGCGGAGTAAGGGCTGCACTTGACCAGATATCTGATTGGCTACATAAATACGATTGTAGACATTGGATAGTAGAAGAAAATGGTTTCCAAACTGCTATTAGACAAGATGAAAAGATAAAAGAATTTACTTTACGTTCAGGTGTACAGATACAAGGACACTTGACTGGAAAGAATAAACATGACCCACTATATGGTGTAGGTGCAATGGCTGATTTGTTTGAAAATAAAAAAATACACTTACCTACTGGTGATGGTGGTTCTAATGCAAAGGTACAACAATATCGACAACAACTGTTATACTTTGATGGAAAACCTGTTTCTAAGCGAAACAAGGAAAAAACTGATATAGTTATGGCTAGTTGGTTTCCGATGAAGGTTTTTAGAAGGCTGCAGAAAGAACGGGCTGCTGATATAGGACTAGATTACACACCTAGTTATGGAGAGTACAAGATGACAGAAATGAATGACGCACCATGGGCATAGAAAACTTAGATGTTAAATCTTATAAAGAAATAGTTAGAAATGCTGCTGAATTAACTACAGGTAAATTAACACAAGAACGTCAAGTTTCTAAAGCTAGAATTAAATCAATACTAAATGGTGGTGCAGATGGTATTAAAGCATTACTAGGTAACACAATGGAAACCTCTGATGCTGATTTATTACCAGCTCCTAACATGTTGCAGTCTGGTATTGACCGACTTGCACAAAAAATTTCAGGTATACCTCAAGTACGAGTAGATGTACCTAACAGTAATGACTCTACTAGAAGTAAAATACGTGCAGAAAAATTAGAACGTATTGTTAGTAACTATGATGACAAACAAAATTTAAGTTTACAACTAGCACAAGCTGCAAGATGGTTACCAGGGTATGGTTACTGTGCTTGGGTAATAACAACTAAAAGAGATAAAAATGGTTTTTATTATCCATCAGCAGAACTAAGAGACCCGTATGATACTTTTCCAGGTAACTTTGGTCCTGACCAACAACCAAGAGAAATGGCCGTTGTTAGAAGAATACCTAGATATAAACTTGCACAAATTTATCCTGAGTTTGCTAAAGAGATTTTAAAAGAAGATGAGGATGATACAGAGAACGATAATTACTCTGATACTGCTACACCGTTTATGTCTTATGAAGGTGCTAGAGAACAGAAGTGGGAAGATAATACATACTCTGGTGTAAGAATAATTGAATACTATGACATGGGTGGTACATATGTTGTATTCCCAGAACGCAATATGATATTAGATTTTATACCTAACGTACTATCTACACCACCATTTGTATTTATGAAAAGAGTTTCTTTTGATGCATTAAAAGGACAGTATGACCATGTTATAGGTTTGATGTCTATGATGGCAAAAATAAATATTATGTCATCTATTGCAATGGAAGATGCTGTGTTTACAGAAACTAACATATCAGGAGAGATAGAATCCGGACAATATAGAAAAGGTAGATTTGCGGTAAACCATCTAGCTCCAGGTACACAAGTTTCTAAACCACAAAACAACATACCGTATCAATTGTTTCAACAAGTTGATAGATTAGAACGACAACTACGTATGGTTGGTGGTTACCCAGTTACTGATGACTCACAGTCACCTAACTCTTTTGTTACTGGTGCTGGACTATCAGAACTTAACTCAACTATGTCATTAATGATTAATGAGTATAGAGAAATTATAAAACTTGCAATAACCGAAATGGACTCTAAAAGATTAGAAATGGATGTAGTTCTTTCTTACACACAAGAAGTACAGAAAAAACCTATGGCTGGTTTCTTTAATGGTTCTGCTTTTACAGAAAACTACAGTCCTCTTGCTGATATTGGTGGGGATTTTAGGACAAGACGTATCTATGGCGTTATGGCTGGATTTGATGAACCACAAAAAATTGTAACTGGTTTGCAATTACTACAAGCTGGTGTTATAGACACAGAAACTTTACAAGACAACATAGATGGATTAGACAATATAGCTAAAGTACAAGAACGTATACGTAAAACTAAAGCAGAGCAAGTGTTATTTGATTCTATACTTGCTAGAGCAGCACAGGGTGATGCATCTGCAACTATGGCAGCTATAGCTATTTATGAGTTCCCTAATGAAATGACAGCTATTATGAAACAGTTTTATACTCCTGAAGAACCACAGATGACACCTGAACAGGAAATGATGATTCAACAACAAATGATGCAACAGCAGATGGGAGGACAAGGTGGACCGCCAACAATGGCACAAGCATTTGGAATGTAATATGGACGAATATTTAGAAACAGAGTTTTGGGATATGATATATCAAGAATATGGTGTGGAAGATGAATTAGATATTCTTTCAGAAAATATTACAGAAATTATTATGCCTAAAAAAGGGATTATTATTTTAATTACAAAGGATTTTAACAATGGCAAAGAAACGTTCTAACAGAGGGGGATATAGACAACCTGCTAATCCTGCACCTGTAGCTACACCACAAGGTGGGCAAAGGACTGACGGAGGACCAGGAAGTTCTAAACAACCCCTTAGAAGACTTCCAGACGCTGATTACGGTGCAAATAAAGCATTTGTTGAACAACAGCAAGCATCTCCCCTACCCTCTCAACAAAGCATAGTTACACCTAATATCTTTGCACCTACTGAAAGACCTACAGAACCTATTACTGAAGGTGTACCTGTAGGACCAGGTAGTAGTGGTGTACGAATGACTGACAATGTAGACATGATGCTACAAGCAATGTATGAAATAAATCCATCACCAGTTATATTAGAGTTAATTAATAATAGGAATAGATAATGGGTTTTCACCTTTTTGATGAAAACGAAGAAATGGATTTTATCTTAGGTAATACCTATGATGATTTACAAATTGGTCAACTAAATACACAGTTTGCATTACAACCTCAAGTTGCATCTGAATTAGAAAAAGTAACTGAAAAGTTTCAAGTACCTGCAGATATAGCATTACCTTATGTTTTAGCAGGAGGTACAGCTGAAGCAGACACTATGAAACAAATTGCAGATGATGTTGCTTATAATCGTGCTAAAAAAGAAGCTGTTGTTTGGGAAGAATTACAAGAGAAATATCAATATGAAGCTTTAGAAAACAATATGAAAATGTCTATAGGTGATTTGTTAACAGGCGGTTTAATGCCAGGTGGAACAAAACCAGGAGATGTTCAGTATGGTGTATGGGCATTTGCAGGATTAGATGCTTTATTTCAAACATTTGGACCATCAGGTAAATGGTCTGTTGCTGCTAGTGCTGTCAATAAAGTAATGCCTGGTCAACCTATGGTTGTAGGTAGGTCACAAGCATATCTAAGAGATTTAAAAGAATATGATGATATGTTACAAAAAGGTTATACAAAAGCTGAAGCACAAGCAAAACTACAAATTGATGTATCTTTTACTGAAGTAGAAAATATTGGTAAAGATACTAATTTAAAAGGTGATATACGTAAGCACCTTGCCATGATGAAAGAAGCTAATGATATGGGTGGAGAAGCTGTGTTGTTTAACATGATGCGCCAAGTAGTTAATGGTAAGCCAGTTAACTTTGATAGAGGTACAAAAATTACTTTAGAGTCTGTCAAAGCAGAAGATACACCTTACTACGTTGATTTAGTTAATAATTATGGTTATACACCAGAAGAAGCTCGTAAATTTATTTATAACAAAATTGGTGAGCCAATTAAAAACTTTGATGAGAATGGTGAAATTAACTACACATCAAATGTAAAACCAAATCAAATTAATTTTTATGCAGGTAGAAGAAAACAAAAGTATTTCTTTATGGGTGACAAAATGGAACAAGATTTATACAAAGAAGATTGGACCGATAAAAATATACTTATGGAATACTCTCCAGGTAAAGTACATACTGGACAAATATACGAACCAGGCACTAGACAGTTTGATTTAGCATCTGGACTTATTGATGCATCCTATCAAATAGTACCTGAGTTATTAGCAGGTAAAGGTATTAAAGGCGTAAGAAATTTAAGAAAAGGATTCACACGTGTTAACAAAGCTATGGAGTTATCACAACAATTAGGTAGAGTTAAAAAAAGTGGTAAGTTACAAAGCCTAAGTCCTTTATCTGTTGCTAATCAAATTGCTAAAGAAGCTGCAGGAGAAGTAGACCCTTTTATTGGTAAAGGTAACTTTAGTAATATAACAAATGCTAAAACAGGTAAGTTAAAATCATTAGATGAAGTAACAGTATCTAAAAGAGATATATACACATCAACACGTAAAACAAATAAAGAACATACTTTTTTTGGTAGAGTACCAAGATTATTTCAAAATACTAAAAAAGAAATACTTAATGACCCTGTAATGGTTGATTACTGGAAAGCTTTAGCAGCAACAGGTATTGATGACTTAGCTTCTATATCTACTAATCCAATGTTATCTAAGATGCATCCTTCAATATTAAATGAAATTGCTTTAGAAGGTGACTGGAGAAAAATTAGAAAGATACATGGAGACATGATGGATACAGGTTATGCCATTAAAGATGAAGCAGGTAATGTTAATAAGTACAAGTTAGAACAGTTTTATCAGGATGGTAGATTACCAGTACGTGGTTCTTTTGTTCTTAACAAACTTTTAAGAAATACTGCTAAAAAAGGTACACAGTTACAACAAAAAGGTGGAGTCTATGGTAATACTGTAGGAACAGCTTTATCTGCATTAGGTAATGAAAAAGCTGCATATCGTAGTGCAGGTGGTTATTTAGGAGAAAAAGCACGTAAGGGTAGAGAAACCTTAGGTAAAGTAGTACCGTTTTCACCAGAAAGAAGATTTAGAAAATTAATAGACCCTAATGATGTAGATGGAAAAGTTTTAGATGATTTAGATTCTTTAGGTAATAACATTGGACCACAGAAAGCTTTAGATAAAGTTGGTGGACCTAAACTAGAATTTGAAAAGTATTTAGGTTTTAGTTCTAACTTTAACTCTACATACAATCCATACTATAGAAAGTTACTTGGTTTTATACCTGAACAAGGAATACCTCTTAATAGTTTACAAAATGGTTATACACAATTAGTTAGTCATTTACAAATAAACGGTTATAGCCAAAGAGATATGTCTCGTAGGTTAAAAGAATTTTTAGATTTAGATTTTAATGATAAAAGAAGTATTCGTGATTTTACTAAAGTACAAGCTGAAGAAGATTTAGCTTTAGTAGCTAAACGTGGTGGTCAGTGGGAGTATGTTGTTAAAGCTACTAACGAGCAATTTAAAGGGATAGAAAAGTCTAAAATTTATGCAGCTGGTAGAAATAAAAAAATAATACCTAACACAGGTAGTGGTTATGAAATGTACACAATTAAAGCACCTGATGGTTCTTCTGTAAACATGCCTATGATGACTGGTTCTATGTTTTCTGAAATGTCAGATAACGTTGCTCCGTTATTAGATTATAGAATTATACAAGGCTCAATGAGTCGTATGTTTAAAGCTTATGATAAAGATGTTGAAATACAAAAAGTAATGACAAAAAATATTAGTGATGCTTGGGAGTATGGTAAATTTAAATTTAATCAAGGTTTTGGAGATGCTACTAGAGTTAATCCTTATGAAAAAGGTGTAATTAGTGTAAAAAAATTAGAAGATGACATGGTTACTAACATGCTTAGTTTTTATACACGAAATGTTTTTAAGCCATTAGTACTTGCACGACTTGCTTTTTTTACTCGTGTGTTCTTAGAAGAACAAGCACGTATTGCTACAGCAGGTTTATCAGGTTTATATAACCATCCTTTTAAATATGTACAATGGTTAGCTTCACATAATCCTAATTCAAAGTTAGCAAAGTTACCTTTTATTAAAGGTGCAGAATACAATGATGATGGAGTACAGTTGTTACAATCATTAGAAGCTATGGAAGCTGCTAAAAATAGTTTTAAACCTACTGAATTAATTGGACCTAGTTCTAAAAATAAAAGACATACAGAATATTTAGCTAAATCAAAAGCAGAGTTAACTCAGAAAAAATATGCAAAGCATATGTTCTTTGAATTAATGTCTTTACGTAATGACCCTCTTGCAAGAAAAGTTGCAGAGTTTGGTCATGGCTCTAAAGAATTAAATAAATGGTTAGCATCACCAGCTGGTAGGTCAGCAAGAATGGACTTGTTTAATTATGGTGGTAACAAATGGCAAGAAATTATTAAAGATGGTGATTTCTTAGACCAACATATACAGTATCTTGAAACAAGAATACGTATTAAATCTGGTGGAAACATTGATTGGCAAAAAGATGCTATTAAACAAAAAGGTGGTAAGTATAGATATAAACTTGAAACAGAAGAACTAGGTAATATTGATTTACGTAATGCTATAGCTAAAGGAAAACTTTTAGACAGAAATGGTAAAGAGTTAGATTTTTATGAAAATGCAGATAAAACATTAAGTGGATTTAAATTAAAACCAATTATGGATGAGTTTGAGTATTTATTATCTGGTGGATTAGATGTTGGTGACGTTAAAGTTACTAGAAATATATTAGATGAAGCTGACCAAGGAAGTCTTGCACAGATTGAAGAAGGACTAGATGCTGCTTTTCAGGTATTGTTTGATAATCTTATGACTAAACCTATTGGTTATTTAAATAGGTCTCCTGTTTTTGTACAATATAGATGGGATTATATCTCAAGTAATTTTAATAAGTATAGCCCTACACTACAAAAGAAATTTATTAAAGAAGCACAATCACAAGCAGTACCTAATTCAACTTTAAGAGAACTCAAAGGATTAATGGCTACTCATAAAAAAGGAAAGATAGCTGATTATGATGTTATTAATGTAGAAAGTAAAGCATTTGGATTAGCAATGGTTAAAAACTTACTGTATGATACAAAGCAAAAACACGCTATATCAGATAAGTTATTAAACATATTCCCTTTCGCAGAAGTTTGGTTTGAAGTATTCCAAACATGGGGCAAGTTATTAGTAGAAAATCCTACTGTGTTACGTAAAGGTCATGTTGCTTTGCGTGGAGGTACATCTGCTGATGCATTAGGTAGTAGTTCTGAAGATGGATTCTTTTCACCCGACCCAAGAAATCCAGATGATGATATGTTTGTATTACCATTTGGAGGCTACTTATCTAGTCTTATATTTGGTGATGACTCTAATACACGTATATCACCTAGAGGTTATGTACAAGGTGTTAACTTATTAGGACAAGGATTTGTACCTGGACCTAACCCATTAGTAGGATTTGCTATAAATAAACTTATACCTAAACATGGAACACCTTTTGAACTGGTTAGAGAACAAGCTTTTGGAGACTTTCCTCCACCAGAAAATGTTGGGGATGTAGTCGCTGTTTCTCCTGTATATAAAAAACTATATGCAGCTTTTGTTAAAGAAGAAAACTTTGAAATTATAACTGATGATTCTAAAGAAGTTTATAGAATGCGTGCTAATGCTACTAATGATTTATTTAGATATGGTATGGCATCAGGACAAAATAAAAAATTATATAAAGAAGGTAAATTAAATACTTATCTTAATGAATTGTTTCCTAATCAATGGACACCAGATAGTGTTACACAAAAACAAATAGATGAAGCTTATATGGAATACTCTAAACACAAATCAGGTACATTGTTTGGAATGCAATTTATATATCAATTTATAGGTCCTACTGGTTTTAAACCAGAATATTTCTTAAAAGATGAAGGCGGACAATTATGGGGACAAGCTGTTCTATTTGAAGAATATAATCGTATTAAAGAAGAAAATGAAGGTAACGATATTGCTACGTATAATGAGTTCTTTGAACTATATGGTGTAGAACATCCTTGGTTAATGAGTCCTAAATCACAATCAGAAACAGGTAGACAACCTTCTAGTGAGCGTGTACAAAAAGTACAAGCAGAGAATCCTGAAGTATTTAAACAACTTAAAGTTAGTGGATACTATTTAAACATAGATAATCCCAATGAAGAAAAAAATTGGAATGATGTAGTTTACGATAAAAACTTACTATCACCTGACCAATATCGTAGAGGTGTAAATGATACATTAGGTTTCTTTAGATATAAATCTTATTCAAGAAACTTAGATGCTTTAGATATTGGATACGAAAAGAAAACTTTATTAAAAAGAGTTTATAGAGAACAACTTAAACAAGCACTTCCTGGGTTTCAAGCAGATGAATACGGGCTTACTACACCACCATCAACTAAAGATATATTTAATGAAATGCGAGAAAAGTGGAGAAACATCCCTTATGTTATGGAACAAGACACAGGTAAAGGTTTTGCAGAAATAATGCCTTACTGGGAGGAAATGGAACAGATATCATTAGAGTATGGAACAGATACTTGGTGGTTAACATCTAATGATTCACAAGCTTTGAGTATGAGAATTTGGATGTATAATAAAGCACAACAAGTTATACAAGAATATCCTGAGTTTTGGGGTGTATGGAATGGAGTTATGTTAAAGTTATATAGAGATGACTTCGAGGTATTGGATTATATAGGCGCATAAATGGCAACAAAAGAAGAAATTTTAAAATTATTAGCTGAATACGCTGACATGATGGGTGAAATACCTGACACAGGTGTATTTAATATAGTAACCGTTATAAACAATTTAGAAGATAACATATATTTTTCTGATAAACCAGAGTTATATGCTGAATTAAAACAAGCTAATGCTGATAAAGATTTAGTTAAAATGCAAGAAGTTTTAGATAAAGCTACTGGTTCTAATGCTGGTGTGTCTTATGAACTTGAACAACTTGAAAAAGAAAAAGGTATGCAATTACCTGATACACAACGTGAAGCTTTAGACCAGCAATTAAAAGATATAGATAATGGTGTAGCTAATGGTACTTTAAATCCTCAAGAAGCTAAAACATTAAAAGACCAAACAATAGACCAAGCTTTTCTTATCGACCCAGAAGAAGGAACTAATCTTGTAACTGGAGAAGATGGTAAAAAAACTGTATCTACAGGATATTTTTCTACAGTATTACATTCACATATCTTTGCACAAGATGCATCTGTACCAGAAATAGTACAGTTTCAAAACTATTTAATTGAAAATGGTCTAGCAACAAACATGGATTTTGCTGGTACTAAAGGATTATATAGCGATACATTAAAACAAAAGATACAAGAAGTAATGTTATGGGCTGACGCTAACTTAGATGCTGGTGCAGGTACGTCATTACATGAGAAAATTATGAATCAACCTCCATTGTTTTTTGCTGATGTTCAGTATCAAGAAATGGATTTATCTTTTGAAAGAAACTTATTTGGTCATGCAGTAGAAGAAATGTCTAGAAGAAAAGCTGCTGGAGATGACATTAGTTTATCTGAAGAAATTGAAGCTATGGCACAGCAGTATATACCTCCTAAACCTAGTGTGCTAGAAGATATGGTTGAGTCATACTTTGTTGCTAATACAGGTAGAAGTCCTACTGCTAGTGAGTTAAATGATTGGTCAACAGCTTTAGCAAGTAGTTATTCTGAATCCTATGCACAAGCTACAACATTTATGGAAAAATCTGCTGAATGGAAATTAACAGGTAAACCTACTTACACTACACAAGCAGGTATAGACCCTATGACAGAACAACCTAAAACTACATTTACACAAACAGGTACAGAATATAACTTAGATGAATTATCACAGTATAAACCTATGACACCTGCAGAAATATTTGAAGCTAAATTTGAAGAAGAACTTGAATCTGATATAGATGCTTTTGCAGCTGGTAAAGAAATGAAAGAAATGCAGAATAAACTTATGTCTGCTATGTACGGAGGATAATGGCTAGAGACCCTAAAGCAGACCCATATTACAATCCAGAGTTTTCACCAGAAGTTAACGAAGTTACTAATGATTTTGTTTATAAAAAAACTGGTAAACAAACTACTGGTGATGCAATCATAGTTAGACCTAGAGGTGGTAGTTTTGATGTATTATTAATTGAAAGAAAAAGAGGACCACAT
>Ga0209631_10005245_pt1 | contig 13817 bp, 20 predicted proteins | sample COG_08_FD_184752 | JGI IMG/M metagenome (GOLD analysis project Ga0209631, IMG submission 184752) | Pelagic Microbial community sample from North Sea - COGITO 998_met_08 (SPAdes) (version 2) | ecosystem: Environmental > Aquatic > Marine > Neritic zone/Coastal water | place: Helgoland, sampling... | reverse complement strand
CATCTTCTAAAAGAAATGATCCACCAACAATTGAAATTTTACCATCAGCTCCTACACCATTGGTATTCAAATTATCAAATACCAAATCTTCTCCTATGGCATAATCTCTACCACCATCTAATATTAAAACCTCATCAATTTGTCCTGTTCCAACATTATCAACAAATGCAATAGATGATTCATTTCCTATTTTTTCTATGAATACATCATCGTTTTCTGTGTAATAAAACCCAGTGTCAACAACATCAATATTTTTAACAATGCTTTTAATTGTTGCACTAATTTGTTGATCAATCGTAGGATCAATGCCATAGATAACTTCATCAGCATCAAATGTTCCAACAACTGATTCATTGTCAATAGTCAATTCAGAAATAACAAAATTTCTTTCTCTAAAACTAATTACATTTGAAATGATGGCACTTGATACAATATTTCCAGACGTGTTCAAAGTATAAATCCTTTGCCCAACAAGATTGGAAAAAATAGAATTATTATTTTCAATAACTCTAATAATTGTATCAGAAGACCACTGTCCTGCAGATGCTCTCAACATTCTATCACTAGGATAGAATATTTCTGAAGGTTCATTTAAAATTGCTCTAAAGAACAATTGATGAGCAGCTGCTGTACCCTTTGTGTTATATAAATCTCTTACATTTTTTATTAAATTTTGTTTTGCAAGACCATCCGCCAATAATGTAGGGAATGACTCTAGAAGCATATCCCTAAATTTAATAACTAATGAATTTAGAGTATTATCAACATCTGTTAATAAAAGAAATTGCTGAATAGATTGTATTGGATTTGCAAGATATGATGTAATAATTGCATTTGCATCTGATGTTTCTCCAACAATTCTCTCACCAACAATAAATGATTGATTTGATGTTATGTGAAGTTTGCCTGAAACATCATAATCGCTTAAGATGACTCTCGCAGTTGCGTTTGAAGTTTGGCCACGAATTAATTCATTCTTTACAAAAACAGCATTAGAATCTTCAAGAATAATTTTACGTCCATTTTCATCTAAAACGAGCGTAAAACTATTTGTTTCTTGATTTAAATAATTGTTTGTTCCAGTTATAAACAACTGGGAAGATTCTAAATATTCAAAATATTTTTTTACAAATTCAACATAAATTGGATGATCAACTTGTATAAAATCAGGAAGTTGATTTTTCAAAATCGATGATATTTTGTTTTTAAATTCTTTGTTATTATTAAACATTCATCTTCCTAATTTTTTTAATAATAAGATCCACCACTATTATTAAGAGTTGTAAATGATGCATTTACATTAATAATATCTTTTAAATTTTTATTAACATTTATAAATTTATCACCTTGTGTAACATTAAATAAATTAAACAATCCTATTTGAGATGCTTGAGCAGAACTTTTCTCAAAATTATCAGTTATTCCAGATATAGACATATTTCCAATATCTATTGTAATAATCTGTTCACGAACAGGAATCAAATCATTGGAATTAGAAATTGTAAAAATTCTTATGGTGCCATCTACGTTTGTTGTAGACGTAATATTTAAATTATTTAAAGTCAATAATCCGTTTGCATAATCTATAGTACCCAGTATATTGTTCACATAAGTTTTAGTTGTTCCAACTTGATAATACAATCTGATATTTCCATTCCCATCATCATCTAAAAAATGTTCCAATTCTGATCCAGAAATTTTAAACGCTGTTGTTTTTATAACTGTCTCGTGTCCTGTATGTGGATGATATATTGCATTTTTAAACTTTATCATATACTGTTGACTAGAGGATAAAGATGGAGTAAATGAAGCTGAAATATTCGTTCTAACTATACTAGATAAAATTGATGTATGTGTATTGTCAATTATCTTCAACAGCTCAGAATGTCTATACATTCTATTAAATTTTTCTAAGTCATTCAAAGCATAATCTAAAATATTTGTATTCACCATAGAAATTAATTCAGAGGATGTTTTATTTGTCATATTTTCATTATATCTAAATACAACATTTAAAATAACTGAAACAATTTCTGGATTTACTATAACTGGTGTTGTTGACAACACTGTGTACTTTTTTATTTTATCAACAATAACTTGTTTTTGAGATTCAGTTAAAGATATTCCGCTGTATGGTTTCACACCTATGAAAACAGATCCATATCTTGGTGGATCATTTTCCTCTCCACCCCAAACCTGAACTGATTGAGCATTTGGATAAACCTTTGGAACAATTGTTTTATAATCATAAGCAGTTACTGCTCTATTCTGCGCTGAATAACCTAATGGTGCAAAAAACTTTATTGATTCGATTGATTCAGCAACATCTCCACCAATTGATGAAGAAACAGTAGAAACAACTAAATTTGAAGCTCCAGAAATATTTCCTTGAATTGTAAATGCATTTGCTCCATTGGCATCTAAACCATTAGTAACAACCCCTCTGATAATAACAATATTACCATTAACTAATTTTTTACCCAAAACACCATCACCAAAATATATTTCAAATTGTCCATTTTCAATTTCTTGCAAGAAATATTTTTCGCTTAAATTAGTCAATTCAGAAATATCTTCTGCAAAACTATAACTTCTTTGCTCTGTATCAGATGATGAATTCTGAATTGCAACACTCAATGTTGTGGTATCAGTATTTGCAGGCAAAATATATCTTTGTGTTATATTAGCATTATTTACGGTGTATTCAGTAGTAACATATGTACCTTCATAAATTGGAACATTAATAAATTCTAAAATGTTATTTTCTCTTGTTGTTGAGAAATCTGAAACTGAAACAAAATAATATGATGTTCCATCTACATTTGTTTTAAATGTAGATCCTTTACTTAAAGTTGCTTGAAGTAAAGTCGGATCATTTATTCTTATATTAACAATCGCATTTGATGCTCTAATTGATCTTGGAATATAACCTAATGTTTTTGCTTGTGACACAACTGATGATCTTAACAAAGCACTATCCAAGAATGATTCATTTAATGCCATACTTAAATTGTATGCCAAGTAATGAGTATTATACGCAAGAGTGTCTAACAAAATATTTAAACCAGACCCCTCAAAATTATAATCAGAAAAGGTATCTTGATTTTGTAAAAAACTTTTTAAATTATCTTTTATATCATCAAAGTCTAATTCTGTAACACGAAGTCTTTGTGGATTCTCTGCCATTTTATCGTACTCTTTTTAAGATAGTTTCAAACTCTATTAAATCTGTAGGAACATTGTTTATATAAAATTCCAAATTTATTCTAAGTTCATTTTCTGAATAATCTGTGTCAACTTCTACATTTACCAAATCAACTCTTGGTTCATAATTATCAATTGTATTTCTAATTTTATCGATTAATACTGATCTTGCCAACGGATCATTTATCTCAAATAATGAATCACGAATGCCAGTTCCTATTTCTGGATGGAATGGTTTTTCAAACTTACCCTCAACATTTAAATAAATTAAATTTCTTACGCTTCTTTTAATTGCTTCTATATCTTTTAATACAGAAATATCTTTTCTCAAAGGATGAACAACAAAATTTAAATTCAAATCTTTAAATATTTGTGCGCTTCTATCAGACTCATTTGTTACTGTTGCATCATAAAATGCAATTTCTTCAACAGTTGCGGTTGGCATTTTTTAAAAACCTTTTTAATATTTATTACTATGTTAACCATGTATCATGATAAGTATAATGATTTAGTTTTTCTATTTGTTCTTTGTAATATAATTCTGTGCCATCTAAATCCATTTCTCCAATCACTAAACCATTCAAACAATCTGCCATAAATTCTGCATTCTTAATATTGTATGCTGGTAACAGGCCAGCATATCTTGTATGATTATCAAGATCTTGAAATATAATAATAAATGTTTTTCTTCCTTTTCTTACTTTTACTTTAGGCATTAAGTCTCCAATTAATTGAGGTTGATAGTTCCAGCATCCATATCAATTTGAGAACTTGCTTCTAATTTTCTAGTGGTTCCTACTTTCGTATTTTGATTTGCTTTATATTTTTCTGTGACGTCGCCACCTACCTCTTCAGATTTAGTCTTTTTATAATTTTCGCTAACCTCTTCATTAACTGTTTCTATTCTCTTCCCTTTTACTAAAGTTAAGTGTTGATAATCACTGCCATCATCAGCATATGTTTCTGTAACATTTCCTTTTACTGTCTCTGTTTTATTTCCATCAATCTGAATATCCCAATCACCTTTGATGTATGTTTTACAATTTGAATCAATAGTAAGATTCACATCTCCCTTAACATTTACAAAATTAGCACCAGCAATAATTGTATAATTATTTCCTATTACTCTTGTTACTGCATTTCCATCCGCATCCCATTCTGTAAATGTTCCTGTTCTATGTTTATGATATAATCTTTCAGCATATGGCGTATCATCTATTTCAATAATGTGCCCAGATTCCGATTCGTAAACACGATTGTATGGATATTCAGTTTGTCTTCTTTTTATATCAGGAGTTCTATCTTCTAATGTTTCAGAATTCTTTCCTGTTACTGATTTTTTTATTTCTACATTTTCAGTGTAATATTTGTTTTCTTTATCTTGTCCCTTTAAAGATAGATCAGTTGTTTTCGGTTCATTCCAAGAAGTGCTCCCTAATTCATTTACTGCATCAAAATACTTGTTAGAGAAATTTTTACTGGCAGGTGATTCTCCTGTCTTTATTAAAGGCAATCCCAATGCTGTTGGAACACCAGATGTTGCTAAACCATCTCGTTCTGCAATTTCTGAATGAGGTTCAGTTTTGCCTCTTGCTAAACGTGATGTATCTTGTTCTTCAACTCTTGTTGGGTATGGACCATAATCTGGTTCAATTTTATATTTTGCATTTTGAGAATCAGAAGCACTAGGAGAGTAAGGATCTGAAAATCCTCTAGAAGGATCAGCACCTTTGGAGGGATATCCTGGAAGAACACCTATAACAACAGGTTCTTGCATAGATTGAGGATCTCGCCAGAAACCCATCACCCACATTCCAGGAGTCAAATTATGGACTGCACCATATGGTGCAGTTGGAGGGAGAACTACTTGCGCCCATGGAAGATCGTCAGTAGCAATATCTTCTAGGTTGTGTGTATGATAACCCAAACACCGAACACGAACACGCCCAATCAAATCTGGATCATCACGATCTTCAACGACCCCAACCCACCAGACAAATCCATCCCGACCCATAAAATAAGTATAGTTGTCCATAAATAAAAACCTCTTTCTATGAACAACTATTTATTCACATATTATCCGTTTGCAAAAACATTACCACTACCAGAAGAAATTGGAGCAACCCATCCTGCTCCATTTATTGTTGTGTCACCTATTCTGGAAACAGATATTCCGTTTACAAAAACATTTCCGCTACCAGCAACAATCACACCCTTTGGATGTTTCGGATCACCAAGATCAATTGAATCACCAAGTCTGGCAGTAGATATGCCATTCACAAAGACATTACCACTACCTGAAGAAATAATAGCATTACCTACCCATACTTGAATACCATCTGCCCCTTCATGATCAGGTGGGCATGTTGCCACTGCAGTTGGATCTCCTAATCTTGCAACACTAGGCATTTATAAGAGCCTGTAATGCATTAAAATTTTGAACAATCGGTGACGAAGATGTATAGTATGGATCTTTTGGATCAATAGTTACATTTTTACTTGCTTCTAATAAATTGTTATTCATAGTTTCTAAATTATTTTTTGCTTGTTGTAATAATTCTACACCTCTTGTGCCTATAACTTTTTCAGAATATTGTGTAGGAATAATAAACTTTCTAACATCATTATCTTTTAAACTTACACCTTCAACTGTTTCATCTGGATAAACTTGTTCTGTATACACACCTTCATATATTTTTAGAATATTATGTAAATCATCCATGAATGGATTGCCTGTCAATTTTGGTTGTATAATTTGATGCAAACTATCTGATACATGATAGCTTATTGCTGTTGCACCCTTACGAATGACAGGAATTATGCTTTGCATAGTTGATTTTAAAACATTATGATCTGAAATATATTGTTGTACATAAGAATCAACCGTGCTATTAATAGCATCAGAATACGTTGTGATATCACCATCTTCAGAATCATTATCTATCACATTAGTTACAGATAATCCATATGTTGTATCATGAACTGTAGCACCAACACCCAACAAAGAACTTGAAAATGGATTAAAAGTTAATCTATGATCAAAGGATCCGCCAGCACCACTTGTTTGGTTTCCGACTAAAAATGTATTTATTCTTGGATGTGTAACAAATATATTATTAGCAACATTAAGAACAGTTCCATATGCATAGTTCTGTCCAATTCTTTGCATCACTAGAATAGATGCACCATTAACAGGAGGTGTTGCGAATGTTATTACACTTTGGTTTATTGTATATGGTTCTTCTATTCCATCAACTGTTACATACAATAAATCTGTAACAGAACTATTTAAAGAGAAAGCTGAAGTAAAACCATCTCCTGCAGCAGAAAGAAGAATTGTTCCTGATCCACTATCTGCATCCTGTTCTTCACGAATTAATTGTAAAGCTGATGCGTTTCTTTTTAATTGAAAAGACGAAAGTGAATTTCTTAGTGCGGTGAGGTCGGTTTGTGATACGGTGAGTTTTGCAAAATTATTAACTATCGGTTCTATTTCATTTAATTTATTAATCAATAACAATAATCTTGAACGAAAGTCTATAATTTTTTCTACAAGAGGAATCCATAATCCTATTAATGGATTTAATTCATATGCGTTTGGGTCATCTATATTTCCATTTATATCATTTCTTAATTGATAAGATGTTACAGAAGGAGCAGTTCCACTATATATTGTTTTATTTATAGACTCTATATTTGAACCTAAAATATTAACATATGTTTTAGAATCTTCATCAAATTTATAATGATTCGCACCTGATAATATTGCTAAATTCAAACATATGTTTGACCAGTCACTTAAATAATAATGATAACCATCATATAATGTTTCTGGAACTGCTGGATCATCTGTTTCTCCTAAAAATATTACATCATAAACAGATGGTTGTCCTTCTGTTTGGTCAAAATTTGCTGGCATAAATCCTACAATAGTTGCTGAATTGTTGTTCAGCAACTATTTATTTCATAGCGCAGCAACCTTTTTAAAAATATCAAGAACATCATCAATGGTCAACCAGCCTTTGACAGTTTCACCATCATAAGTAATTCCCTCAACAGAAGTCATGTCTCCATCTGGACCAAACAATCCGATTTCGAATCTTCCCTGCTTGTGTCCATATGACATGTTGTTCCGAATGACAGATACAGTGTATCCATTATCGAATTCCTTTTGCCTTCTCACTGTCATATTGTCTGGTAACATTTGATCTTCGAAGATCGGTAATTCTGTTCCTAACAAATCAAGATTTTCCATAATGCGTCCATTTTTGATGTAGTGGCTTCTTTTTTTGGAATGTTTCAAAACCCCAAATCGATTCTTTATCTCTCGCCATGCAGCGACAGGCAGATCCTCATATTCGGTGGGTGGAAGAGCTTTGTTTCGAATCCTATACTCGTCATGCATTGCACGAAGTGCAGATTTGTATCGAGGATGACGAATCATTCTTTTCAGTGATCGAGAATTTCGGTAGGTTCTTGACATCGGTATTCTCCAAAAAGTTTTGAGAACTAATGATTATGTCATTATTATACAATTATAAAAATAAAATGTCAAGAATTTTTTGGTATGGGGAGGAGGAATTGAACCTCATTGGCACCTCCCCCAGAGTTTGCCGACTGCTTATAAGACAGCTTGGGGGGACTCCCCACAAATTTGTCTTATTGTATTATATTAGTATTATATCCGAATTCGTATTCTTTGATTTCAATATCCATCATTCTTTCAGCAGTAAATTTCTTATTCGAACGTGCCAGAATACTGGGCATATAGTGCGGATTACTTTTAATACCTTTAAGCGCATCTTGTTTTCCACACCAATATGGGGTTCCCATAGTAGTCAACATATCTTCAATTTTCATATCAACCTTGTCTGTTTGTTGATCTTTCAAGTTTTCTATCCAACAATTGTTGCAACAGAATGGTATGTTCATTAAATACATTCTTCATATCACCAAGAATCTTATTTGAGTCCATAAGTAATTCTCTCAATGCCTTGTCAGATTCTGTATCTTTGTCCATCCATAACTTTCTTTCTATTTCGTGCCTCTCCGTCAAAAACTTAATATACCAAAAACAAGCGATTAATGCTGCTAGTGTACCACCAACGTCCACTAGCGATTGAATCATTTCAGTATCCATTTAATGGGTACTCCCTTTAGTTTACCTTCGCATGGTTGCTAGGTCTTTTGCTACAGTATTATTTATAACAGGAACAAGATTTGATTTATGCATAACACCAATTCCTGTTATTAAATCACCTGTATATTCTCTTTTTGGTTTCGTTTTAGTTTCTGCTGCAACCTTTCCCAATGAATTCATAGAAGATACCTGTTGTTCCTTTCTTCGAAATACAGGCTCTTCTATAGGAGAAACATTTTTAGTTTTTGACGAAACTGACTTTCCGTAACGATATGCTATAAATTCATCGAAGGATTTCTGAAGAAAATGACAATGAAGCTGTCGCATTTCTTTATTATAATTCTTATGCTCAATTCTTAATTTGTCAAGATCTTTTTGTGATTGTTTTTTCATAATAAAACTTTCTTATCAAATACGTTGCAAAGAATATCTATCATTAATATCTACAATCTCACCAACACGCATATTTTTAACTTCAGGTTTAACCTCATCATCATACCTATAAATTTTTCCCACATAGTAATTCTCATGACTATGATCAATCAACCAATATTTCTTTCTAATTCTGCCATTAATATTCTCAATAATTTCTTCAGTTGCTGTAAGCATCGACAACTCCAAAAAAAAGTTAAGAAAAACTATAAACTCATATTTAGAGTTCCTTTTAAACGTGTCAATTCTAAAGTCTTATTAATCTTCTCTGCAAACAAATTCTCATATGCATTCCAATCATAACGATTTCTTGCCTTTTCTAATCGCATGTTTAGAGTTTGAATTTCTTCTTGTAATGACTTGACTTTTTTGATAGTGATATCTTGATGACTCATTTTAAAAAACCTAATGGAACAAATTCTCTTTTCTCAACTTTGCCATATTGAATGACAAAACGATCTAATCCAGAGAGATCTTCTATTTCGATAATCTTGGTGGGATACCCAATCTTGGGACTGATTTGAATGGCTTCATATTCGGTGAGAATGGAGGCAGAACTTGGCAAATCTTTTAGAAGAAGGTTCATAAAGAACTCCTTGATAAGTTATTATAAAAATAAACAAAAAACAAAGAAGAGTATATTTTACTTCAATCAAAAAAATTTGTCAAGTTTTTTTTTGATTTATGAACTAGAATTATCTGATGTGCTATTATCTGTTGTGCTATTGTCAATTGTTGTTGCACTTGATTCTGAACTAGATTCTGAATTTGAATTATTTGTATTGAATAACGACAAATTATCTAGTGCTTGGCGATCATCTAAAATGACAATGTTATTATTGTTTTCGATGTTAATACTAATCCCTGCATCTTCTTGTTCTTTTGGTGTCACAATCCCATCACCATTACTGTCTGCTTCATCTAGTGTTGCAGTGCATGATGCAGCAACTAACAACATTGATAATCCTGTGGTTATTAAAATTTTATTCATATTTTTTTCCTTTTCAATTCCATTCTACTGGTGTCCAGCCCATTTCTTTTAACACCGAAACAATGTTTGATGTAAGAACACCCTCGTGTACATATCCTTCTTTTTCTCCTCCTCCACCAACATCTATTGTATCCACGATTCCGCTACAATACCAATCAAGATAATCACCTTCTTCTTGAATCTTGGAAAGGATCTCGCCTGCATAGCGCCATGAACAACTCCAGAGTTTTTCTGGATTTTCCTCGTCTTCATGTTTCCATCTCATGTTACAGAGAGCAGCATAAAGATTCTGAGCAAACACATGATCATGTTTGACATGATCACATAGTGTTTTATTACGATACAAATCCATCTCTAGACTACGCATTTTTATTTCTTATATTGTTAGAAGAATACAAAATTATTTAGCTAAACAGTGAATAAAATCTTTCTGTTTCTTTTGCTAGCTCCTCTGCTTGAACCTCGTGTTTCTCTAATGCCCAACTGTTGCGAGAAAAGAATTGTGCTGGAACTCCTGCATACTTCATTCCAGGTTCAATCCGACTGTTTTTGGTGACAATGGTTCCCATGCCAACCATACAATAACTTCCAATCACACCATACTGATGCACCATTGCTCCCATTCCCAGATTGGCATGCTTCATGACATGCGAATGACCAGCCAGCCGAACCCCACTAGATAATGTGATCCCATCCTCCAGAATACAATCATGTGCCACATAACTTCCGCTCATCAGAAATCCTCCATTCCCAATGATAGTTGGTCGAAACAATCCACTATGAATGACCACATTCTCTCGCACAATGATGTTTGATGCCAGAATGACTCCTTCCTCTCCAATCCTCTCTCGATGCTCTGCCTTCTGACCAATACAACTTCCTGCTCCGATCTCCACATTGTCTCCGATGATAACATTCCCTGAAAGCACAGCATATGGTCCAATCGTTACATGATTCCCTTCGAATACAATCTCACCTTCTAGTATTGCTGTTTGATGTATGTCTATACTCATATCCAATGTTCCAATAATAACTCTTTTTCTTCTATATTCGGTGGTTTCGGATTCCCATGAAAGTATACAATCCGAGCATTGATTCTCCGATGAATGTCATTCTTACTCCAATGTGCTTTATAACTCTGAATTTGGTTTGGGAATAATCTATTTAGCTTTGTACATTCTTCTCCGACTGTCTTACGAAGAAATGCCATCTCGCTGATTGCTCCATTGTACATCAAATCATTCCTTCCAAACAATCGATTCCGATTCTCCCACAAATGCCAAAGTCTTCCTACACAACTCTGTGAATACATTCCAATCCCATTACAGATCATGCCTTTCTCAAAAGGATCATCCAGCAGTCCACAATCCCCATTCCATTCCAGAATAGCATCAATATTTCCCTTGACTATTGTATCCAGTCCTAATACCATTCTTGGTCCAGCACAGATCTCTGGTCGTAATGTTTCCATCATGGGACTCCAGCCATCAATCTTATCTTCCAGAAGAATAGGCTTGACTCTTTCTCGAAATGAATAGTCATGTCGATCAACAAGACAATAGAAATCATTTCGTTGACTGCTGTTTCGCTCGATTGCTGCTACTAGCTTGTCAACCCATTCTGGAGAGTATCCTGCTTGACTAGAATAGGTGGGAGTCCCGTTTACATTAGTATACAATACGGTGAGGATGTTCATGTCTAGTTTTTGGGGGGAGGGTATATTCTTACATCTAGATGTCAGATATATCTGATGTTATCGAGATCATCGAAATATTAGAAACATCTTATATTGCATTTATAGCTTACGATTGCATCTGTAGTTTTGTGGGGGATACGTCATCCCCCATGTCATCTCATGCTCGTCGCAATCTCTCAACCAATTCCATGTCCAGCAGCTGCTCAGGATTCATGCGATGACTGCTGTAATTCTTTCGCACCTGCTCCTTGACAAAGTCAACCTGCTTCTTCTTTGGTCTAGAAATAGCTTTGAACTGGTATTGTGCTTTGATCTCTTCCATCATCATAGTATTCTCTCGAATGGGATTATTCATAAATGTCAAATAATATTTCCATCACATCACGAGCAGTCAGATCATCATTATAGCTAACAAGAAATCCCCACAGCTGTGACTCTCGCAATAATTCATTGGCTCTGATTGCTATTGCTTCAGCAGCATCATTGTCAAGATCATCATCAACAGATCGAATGTTCTCTTCAAATGCAGCTGCCTGCAGAGCCATTCTTCGGATTAATTCTTGTGGCATGATGAGCTCCTGTTTATTAGTTTCTAATCAGTTATCGTATGATTCTATTCTACAGAAATGTTTTCAAAATGTCAAGCACTTTTTGCATTGAGAATTCGATAGCCTTTGAGCTCTGTGCCATCACGTTTGGCATCCATTCTCATGATTGCTTCAGCCTTGGACTTGGGCATCTTGGGTAATGTCATCATGTAGCCTTTGCCATTGGTATACCAGACATGGTAATCAACAGCCAGTTTCGGTGGTGTCTTGCGGATGCGAGCCATGGTTAAATCTCATTAGAGGTTGTTTCAATCAAATTCAACACTGCTATTCTCTCACATCTCAGAGAAAAAGTCAAGCATTTTTTTGAACACTCTCCAGCCTCACTAGAAGTCGATTTACAGATCTTGAGCTATGGTATTCGCAATTGCGAATCGACTTCTAGTGAGGCTGGAGAGTGTCGAGAGAGAGTGGAGTCTAGGCTGCTTCACTCCTCCGGAGGAGTAGAGTGTAGGCTGGTATACTCCACTCCAATATTAGAGTGTAGGAGTCGACACTCCTCTGCAGCAATGGAGTAAAACGGGGTTTACTCCAATCAACGGGGTTCTGTGAACGGGGTTTGACGAAACAGGGTTCGGGGTTTGTGAAAAAAATCGCTGAACGGTGTTTAGGGGTAAAAGATGGACTCTGGACACTCATGGTTCTAAACATCGATCTCTGGACACTCAGATCTTGAACCATTGATCTCTGGACACCACAAAAATACATTTTTAAAACATTTAAAATGATTTTCACTTACTGACTATACTACGCCCATCACACTCTCTTCAGCCTCATCCCAGATTGCAAACAATTCTTCCTGCTTGTATCCGTATTTCTTTTCCAACTGGCATTCAAGCTCAGCAGCCAGAGTACTTGCAGTAGTATTCTGTCGAATCATGCTCTCATATTCTTTCTGAAGTTTTTCATTCAATTCATATTCAGTTGACACATGCATTTGCATTCCCCATAAACAAACATGGATCAAGAGAAACAACAACATCCATACACGTTGAAGGTTGTTTACAAAGACTCACAAAATCTGGCATTCGATATTGCTCCAACTTAGGTATTAACCCAGTTTTAGAATTGTATGTTGCCTCTATATATGGCTGGTTCTTTTTAGGAATCCTAGAAAGAGCAAGGATATCAGATTTCGGAATAAAGAAGTATTCTAGTTGATCAGTCACAGCATTATAAGCAACAACTCTCAGATCACCTTTTACAATGCCAGCTCGAGAGATTGTATTTGATATTGTTAGTTTGTGAAAATGTGGATAATCTTTTCTAAATGAAGTTGCTGTTATCGTTGCCGTTTTGGCATCTGATCCATCAAGAAAATCACAATGATCACCATCTATATATGAATACCCACCAGTCTTTGCCATTGTACGTTCCACCATTCTAGGAATATTGTATTCCATTGGATCATCCAGATCCAAATGTGGTTTGTAATAAACCTTAAGAATATCTCTCAAGATTACGTAAAACTTACGAGCTTCTGATTTTTTTCTTGATTCTTGTGCTTCTTGTTGTGACATGACGATATTCCTGTATTTGGAGTATATAAAAATCAGCAGTACTTAGAGAGACGTTCTGGATTGGTGATTCCAGATTGGAGCACATTGGCAAAATTGAGAACAGTTCTCATGTTTGGATGATTCAGAGTGCCATCATTATACTTGTCAATGATGGTTTCCATTGACTTCTTGGCAATAATGGGAGATTTAACCAGCTTGGAGACAATGTTCTTCATTCGTGAGAACA
>Ga0209631_10005236_pt1 | contig 13823 bp, 19 predicted proteins | sample COG_08_FD_184752 | JGI IMG/M metagenome (GOLD analysis project Ga0209631, IMG submission 184752) | Pelagic Microbial community sample from North Sea - COGITO 998_met_08 (SPAdes) (version 2) | ecosystem: Environmental > Aquatic > Marine > Neritic zone/Coastal water | place: Helgoland, sampling... | reverse complement strand
AGTCGGGAACCAAGTCTGTAACCAAGTTTATGAAAAGTCTCACGGGTAAAATTTATAGCCAAGTCGGGGACCAAGTCAGGGACCAAGTCGAGAACCAAGTCTGGGACCAAGTCTGGTGGCAAGTCAGGAACCAAGTCAGGAACCAAGTCGGGAACCAAGTCAGGTGGCAAGTCAGGAGCCAAGTCAGGTGGCAAGTCTGGAACCAAGTCGGGGGCCAAGTCGAGAACCAAGTCGAGAACCAAGTCTGGGACCAAGTCTGGAACCAAGTTTATGAAAAGTCTCACCGATAAAATTTATAGCCAAGTCGAGAACCAAGTCGAGAACCAAGTCGGGAACCAAGTCGGGGACCAAGTCGGGGACCAAGTCTGGGACCAAGTCTGGAACCAAGTCTGGTGGCAAGTCAGGAACCAAGTCAGGAACCAAGTCAGGTGGCAAGTCTGGAACCAAGTCAGGAACCAAGTCTGGAACCAAGTCGGGAACCAAGTCTGTAACCAAGTCTGGGACCAAGTCAGGGACCAAGTCGAGAACCAAGTCTTAAAATCACTTGACACCTTTCAAAGCGTGATTTAGTCTGTATTCAACGTCAGACAAAAACAAAACAGAAAGTTACTAACATGATCGTCCCTACTACTACTACTACACTCAAACAGTCCGAAAGCTTTGAATCCGTTTCTTTTGGTATCGACCAAGAGGATATGTCGCACATTTGTAAACTGCTTCGTAGCAACATTTACTCCGACAAAATTCGAGCGGTGATTCGGGAATATTCTGCCAACGCAATTGACGCCCAAATTGAAGCTGGTAACGGAGATCGTCCTATCTCTGTGACTTTACCTAGCCCCTTGAGTCTTGCGTTCAAGGTCCGCGATTACGGCACCGGACTGTCTGAAGAAGATGTTAAGACCATCTACAGCAAGTACGGTAAATCTACCAAACGTAAAACCAACCGTGCTATTGGCGAGAAAGGTCTTGGCAGCAAGTCGGGATTTGCATATGGGGATAACTTTTTGATCCGATCATTTCAAGACGGAGTTGTTACGCTCTACAACGCATTCATTGATCCGTCTCAAGTTGGTAAAATCGCCAAGCTTCACTCCGAGCCTACGACTGAGGAAAATGGCGTTGAGATCGAAATTCCCGTCAACGAGCGTGACATGCGCCAATTCAAAGACAAGGCCGAATCTATTTTTAAATATTTTAAAATCCCCCCAACGGTCAAGGGAGTCAAAGATTACGAGCCGATCAAGGTTCAGACTCTTTTCGAGGGGACCAATTTTAAATTTGTTAAATACTATTATGATGATGACGCAAACAATAGCTATCGACATAATCAAGCACAAAGCCATCATCCAACTGCGATCATGGGCAACATTTCTTATCCACTCGACATACAGGCAGTAAACTGGGGTGAAGAGTCTGATTTGAAAAAGGTCTTGAGCAATTCAATTCTTGTTGAATTCAATCTTGGAGAACTGGAAACCGCCACTTCTCGTGAGGGTCTGGAATACAGCACCCACACTCAGCGAAGCATTATTGCCAGAGCAAGGCAAATCAAAGATGAATGCCTCGCAGAAGTTCGCTCTAAACTTGCCGATGGCAAAAGCATGTTTGAAGCCAAGAAGATTTATAATCAAATTTTCCATAATTTCAATTATGAATCTAGGATTCATTCTTTGAGCTTTTTGAGTGGAACTCTCAAGAAGTCGGACCTCAAGTTCAACGGTAAAGATTTGACTTCTGGAACGTGGAATGTTCACAATGTCAAAGGGGATAATTACGCCAAAGTTTCGCGTTACGAAATCAAACTTGGAAGTCGAGGCGGCAAAGACAAAGTAAAAGGCGAATCGTTTGTCAATATCAATGCTGCTGAAGGCTCCGCGTATGTTATCAAGGATATGAAGTCTGGGATTACCAATCGCATTGCTCCGCTTTGCGAAATGGATGATAACCATCTGGGCCGAGTATTTAAAAATGTTTATTTAATCGAACCGGGACCGGAATACGAGAAGTGGGTTAAAGACGAGCAGTTCGACGCCCCTACCATCAATCTCTCCGATTTGCCCAAGGTTTCACTCAAAGACCTTGGATACGTCAGAAGCTATTCCACTGGAAATTCTACAGTCAACAGTAAGCATTCTGAAAACGTGTTCAAGCCTATTTTCGATCTCGGCGTCCGAGCTTACTCAAGCAACAGTAAGAGCGACTATTTTGAACCTACAAATGTCGATTTTGAAGCTGGAGGTGTTTGGTTTGAAATTGACCGCTTTGTTCCAACTAATCATGCCGAATATAATGCTACCGAAAATTATATTAAGACTCTTAAAAAGAGTTGCACCTTCCTTGGCCTCGACCATGAGAAAGTAGTGGCAGTTAAAGTCAAAGATTCCGACAAATTTAAAAAGTCGGACAAGTGGCAAAAAGTCGAAGAATGGGTTGAAGAAAACAGTGAGAAATACATTGTTGACAACAAAATTGAACAGAAGCTTGCCGATCAGAGGGAATACGACCAAGCTAAAAGCTCTGGTAATGGCCAGTACTTCAAGATCATTAGGACGCTCTATGTCGATCTTGATAACCAGTCCAAAGAAATGGCAACCTTGGGCAAGCACATGACCGAGATGCGTCACGAGTCTTTTGACGAAATCAAGCAGACAATTGAGCGTATCCGTTTTTGGACTGGAACTGGACAGAACAAGCCCAAATCTGGTTGCAAGCCTACTCACGATCTCACAAGCGAGTGGGAAGCGGCACAAAACAAGTATCCAATGTATCTACAGGTTGATAATTGGGATATCACTGGTGACGGTCGTCGTCAAAAGATTATCGACTATGTAAACATGGTTGATTCGACGGAAGCAAAGTAGTATGGGTAGTGCGGGGGGCGAGGGTAGTAGCTCGTCTCCCGCTTTTTTTTCTCTTGACACAACTCAAAACTTCGACTAACCTATATCCAACATGAAAAAGTACACACAAACAATCGAACAAATCATCGTTAAAATTAACAACCTTCACGCGCAAATCATCGACGACGACCCGTTCACTGATGATGAAAACCGTGAGGAAGCGTTTAACGAGCTAGCCATTGCCGGCTGCTCTGTCGAAGAACTTTGTCAAATCCTTGATCGAGACGAAGCTTACGCTGAAGCTAAAAATCAAATGACCCTCAACCTATAATTAAAATGATTAAAAAATATTTTATTCTCGCCGCTGTTCTCGCTTTTGCAGGATGCAAAACCGCACAAAAACAAGACAACTTTGAAGCCCTTATTCCAATCAATCAGCCATTCCCAGACAGAACGGAGTATGTTGTCAAATTGAAAAACGAATTCGTAGATCAAGATTTGATTATCGTGCCTTCTCTTTCTGAGGCTCTTGAATACCGCGAATCATACAAAAAAAGTCATGGAGACATGAGAATCGTTAGAGTGCAGTATTTTGGCCAAAAAAACATTGTTTCTGTCCTTGACTAAAACCAAAAGTTAAATTAACCTATTACTACTATGAACATTCCATATATTATTACTGACAAAACCGTCACCGCCATTGTTGAGGGCAAAGTTCTCACAATGAACCAAGATCATCCTAATTTTGATGCTGCTACAACGGCACTGAATGATGAAAGCACAAACGAGCAAGATGTTAAAAATCTTTTTAATGTCGGTGCTGCAATCGAAGACCTGAGCCAAGGAGACATTGTTGTTAAAGACGGTGTTGCTTACTACAAGGGCGAAGCGATTGACAACTACTGCGTTGATCGGGCGATTGCCTTCATGCGGGAGAACAAGCCCTACAAGGCTCTTCTGAAGTTTTTTGATCGCTTGCAAGCTAATCCTTCCAAGAGGGCAGTCAACGAGCTTTATCGGTTTTTGGAACACAAGAACATGCCGATTACTCCCGATGGTCATTTTATCGCTTACAAGGGTGTTGACCTTGCCTATATGGACAAATACAGTCGCAAATTCAACAATAGCGTTGGTCAGGTTCTTGAAATGACCCGCAACAAGGTTGATGATGACGCCAGTATCGGATGCTCTTCTGGCTTTCACGCCGGAAGCTACGAATATGCCGATGGTTACGGCGGTCAAAACGGGCGTCTGATGCTGGTTAAAATTGATCCTGCTGACGTTGTGAGCGTTCCGAATGACTGTGGATGCCAGAAGCTTCGTACGTGCCGCTATGAGGTCGTGAGCGAGCTTGAGGAGCGCAAGCCTCTGGAAGACTGTTACAATGACCAGTATGGTGACTTGGACTGCGATGAAAGCAACGAAATTGAGTGCGAAGAGTGCGGTTACGTTGGTGACCCAGAAGACTTTTGCGATGATGGATGCGGAAGATTTACATGCCTTTCTTGTGCAGAAGATGAAGAGTATGTCGATTCTACAAGCAATCATGGCAATGTTCCTATCATGGACGAAGATGATGCTGTTGCGGCAGCTTATTCTGATGGGTACAAGGCTGCAATGAGCAAGTTTCACAACAAGCGAGACAGTTCGGATAAGTTTTGTAAGCGATGAAGTAGGTTATATGGGGGGGCGGGATATATGTCCCGTCCCCCACAATAAAAAAGTTTTTTAAAGTCAGCTAATATAATAACAGTTCTTTGATAGCAGGATGGAGAAGTGGTTATCTCGTCTGGCTCATAACCAGAAGATCGTGGGTTCAAATCCCACTCCTGCAACCAATTTGACTCGTTAGGCGAGCATCTAATCAATGCTCAAATGCGGCAAAGAATGATTCTCTTTGCTCTTCAATGAAGCCTCTGGAAGTTTCCGGGTGCTGAGAATGCGAGTCATACTTTGGACCCTTAGCTCAGTTGGTCAGAGCAGCCGACTCATAATCGGTAGGTCGTAGGTTCAAACCCTACAAGGCCCACCATTAATGGTTAAACAAATATATGAAAGATTCAATTGAAGAAATTTTAGTCAAGGCTCACCCTGTTATTTTTAGGGACTACAAGAAGTCTCCAAAGGAAACTTGTTTAGCTTGGGGCTTGGAATGCGGAGACGGTTGGTTTGCAATCATCAAGGAACTTTGTAAGGATGTTGATGAATATTGTAAGGACCGACCCTTCGTGATCGTTGCTGATCAAGTGAAGGAGAAGTTCGGCACCTTGAGGTTTTACTACCATACAGAGAGAAGTGAAGGAGAAGCAAGCGACGAAGACTACAAGGCAATCAGAGATATTGTCTCAAAATATGAGAGGTTATCCGAAACAACTTGCGAAGTAACGGGAAAGAAAGGAAATCTCGTCGCTCGTCGCCCCGGCGGATGGATGAAAACTTTGTGTAAAGAAGAAGCCAAAAAAACAGGAAGGTTACCTGTTAAAATTTAATATTATGAACTTATTTTTAGACGATGAAAGAAATGTTCGGGACGTTACTTGGGTGACGTTGCCGTCAGTTCATTGGACTATTGTTAGAAATTACAAGCAGTTCGTGAACTAAAACCGAAGATGTCAAAACCGTCGAAAAGCCTGTAAAGAAAGGGCGACCTGCCGGTTCCAAGAACAAACCGAAGATCGAGCCGAAGAAGGGAAGAGCAAAAAGACCTTGGCACATTGAGATTTTCCTTGACAACAAGCGAAAAGGCGCGTATCAAAATGTTTTAATTGATGCTCCCATAGTTAAATGGATATAACCCAGACCTTCTAAGTCTGTTTTCCAAGTTCGACTCTTGGTGGGAGTACCATTCTTAAATCAACCTTAGATTGTCAATAACATTATTTACATTCTCAGCACGAATATATTTAATATTTAAAAAATACCCTTGTTCTTGCTGGGTAACAATATCATCTACAAAATCGAAAATAAATTTTTTCTTCATGTAGCGATAGTATAAGTCAACCATATCCTCTTGACAAAACACAAGATTACAGTATGATAAGTCATACTTTGAAACCATCAGCAAATGACGAAACATTAAACCCTCAGATGGCGGCTCGCAAAGCTCCGCTGGAACTATAAGGTTCATATAATATGTTACACATTTAATTTTTTTTGGGCGAGTGGCGAAGCTGGCTGAAACGCATGGGTCTTAAAAACCCATACCCAAGTGGTAAACATCGTGGGTTCGAACCCCACCTCGCCTACCAATTTAAAAATAAAAAATAAAAAATGAAAATCTACGAACTCACAGACAATAACTCAGGCAACGGTTTTGTCATTCTCAGAATCACTGAAGGTGAATTCAAAAATGTTGAATTTGCGTTTGACACAGTCAAGTTAAATGAGGGCGAGGATGAAAATACGTCTAATATGACAATAAATTTTGATGTTTTGAAGTCTCCTGACGAAAGGTCTTGTCAAGATATTGAAAATATGGAATCATTTCACAAAATCATTGGAGATATAATTGTAGATATTTTGGAAGAGTATATAGATAACAAGACGCCAACTTCCTGATAGTTAAGTGTAATATGGGCTGAGAATAGCCACGCCAGAAGAAATAGAGGGCAAAATGCCTAAAACTCTAAACTTCGAAGACGACGAGTTTTCAGATTAAGTTCTCTTTAAAAATAAATCGAAACTCGCCGCAACAGGAGTATCGCTTGCGTAAACTTGTTGCGCTCTTAATCTAACGTCTGATTTGCCGGGAATTGTGATTGGAGTAAAGAAAACATCTTGATAAAAAGAGTCATTTACTCCAAACACTAATTGGGTTCTAAATGCTTTTCCAAATTCCCTTACATCTAGACGCATTTCAACAGCAACCGTTTGGTTTGCGAGCTTTGGAGCAGAACAAGTAATATCGCAAATATAAGCATTATAATTAGCAGGAACAGTATAAATAGCCATTTGCGTCTGCTGATAAGCAGGTTTTACCATCGACCTTACCATACTATCAGATTGAGGAGTTCCATTTGTTACAGTTCCAGTTCCATAACTGTAAACATTTCCATTTAAATCAGTAGATCCAGCATTAAAAGCCCCAAATACTCTTGAAAAAGTTCCTACTGTTACCGGAGTTTGGCCTGATAAATTTAAAGTAACGCTTTTATTTAAAAAATTTTCATCCAATCCTTGAACTGTAAATGAGTCAGTGTCTCCAGTATTGCTTGAAGAAACTCTGATAGTTTCACCACTGTCTGAACCAAAAGTATATTGCCCACCATAATCCCAAATATCTTCAGGATTAGTCGTCGTATCGATGTCCGAATTGTAGCCAAAATTACGAAAAACTTGGTCAATTGACTGCTCCCTTTGGAATTCTATAAGGCCCATACAAATAAATTACACATTTTTTCAAAAACTACTTGACAAACAACAAAATGAAGGCAGAAGAGGAGATTCTTTTTTTAATCCAAATTCTGATGAATACGAAGAGCCTTAAAAAGTATGTAGAACTTTCAAAATCCATGATGCCTCAAGATCATGGAGTAAGAACTTTTCATACTACTTTCGTTCTAAATAAAAGTAAAGTTGTAGCTATTGGGATAAATAATGTCAAAACTCATCCCGCTACTTTAAAATATGATTATTGCGGCCAAGTAGGACTTCATTCGGAGCTATCGGCAGTAATTAGATTGGGTAAAGAAGACTGCTCTGACTTAACTTTTGTGAACGTTAGAGTTAAAAAAGACGGCACTATTGGAACGTCTTTGCCGTGCAGAGGGTGTATGGATATTTTGAACCAAGTAGGATTTAAAAAAATTTATTTCACAAATGAAAAAGGACTCTTCCAAAAAATCGACTAACGGTAAAGGTGACAAACCTAGAAGCTGCTTTAGCAAGCAATTCAAAGATAACTATGATGAGATATTCAGAAAGAAGAAAGAATCAAAGAAGGAAATTTAAAAAAATTATTTAAAATTTATCTTGTTGTAAACCCAAGTAACAGCAAAAGTAACAGTAGCGATGATGGCAGAAAAATAATACTTGTAATTTTCAAGAATACCCACTCGCTTTTCAAGATGAAAATTTAGCTTTTTTATTTCTTTGATGTCAGAGGAAACATCATCTAGCTTTTGCTCAATTCTGGCGAACACGGCATTGTAACTATCTGGATTGTAACTATCCTTTTGCACTGGCATAGTATTATATATTACACTTACAAGAAAAATATAATAAACAATATGATTGAGTTTTGGTATATTACAAAGAAATACCTGCTTGACAAATTTGGTATTTGCAATATACTACTGATACCCAAATCGGCGGGATTATGGAGTTAGCCTTATTTTCAATAGCCTTCTTTGTTACATTGTTGTCAAGAACCGTGGAAATACGAAGTAACAAGATGGATGACGCTAATGATTTGTTTCTCTGATAACCTTTTGCTTTTATCGAAGATTCTTGCTTTCTTACGAAAAACCCCCGTTTTCTTACGAAAAACCCCCTTTTTACTAAAAACACATACCAATAATAAACACATAGATATATAAGACAGAATAAAGAATAACAAAGGATAATAAAGAAATATTTTTTAAAAAAATAATAGTGATGGTTATGGGCAAAATTTATATCCCCAAATATTAATAAATTTTTTTAAATTTTTAAATAATTTTTGCGCCTTTTTGGGCGTTTTTTGCTGTTTTTCGCTGTTTTTAGCAACAACAAACAAAAATAAACAACATTTGAATTGTTAATTGTGAATGATTTTTGGCGAAATAACTATTACAACATACTTTAATTGTGAAAGAAAGTTGGCGAAATAAACAAACTTGAAAATCAAAAATATGCAAAAACCCCAATGTTTATATACTTTTCTATAGGGGTAAATACAAAATAAAAGCCCCCGAAATTTTTTTAAATTTTTTTAAATTTGCTAACAAGAAAAAGCGAAATAATGCTTGACAAATATCAGATATAGGTGACAATAGAATCGTATGAAACGACCCAAGACATATAACGTCACGTTTACCGTGAACACTGATGGCTCGACCTCTGTTGGAGATGCTTTCGTTCTTCGAAAGTACAACCAGCATCGTCGAGAATTGATGCCGCTCAACAAGCGGCAGACGCAGACTGCTGTTCGTAGCCTCGCGGAAGCAGCCTGAGCCTACGGGCAAACACACGGCCCCCTCGCAATGAGGGGGCTTTTTTGTGCCTATTTGCTAACCAAATTTTTTTAAATATTATATATTTTTATGTCTGTATTCTTGTATACTAATACTCTTAATTGTGAATGAAATTTTTTTAAATAATTGTGAAAAGGAAATTGCTAAATAATTATTGACAACAAATTTTTGGCTTTTAGCCAACTATGTTTGTGGTTGTTTTAGTTCAATTGTAATGGTAATAACTTACTTCAAATACAAAAGATAACACGCCAAATAAAGACTACTACAATATATAAATTGTTGTATGTAATATTTTTTTTTAAATTGTAAACAAAAAAATCACAAATAAGCGGCCTGATCGGTTTGAACTATCAAGGATTCCTTGATAGTTGCCGCGCCCGATACCATCCAACTGGGATTAAAGATTGTGGCATACAATAAAAACAATACAATACATATATAAGACTAGTAGGGTACATATCATATCATAATAAAATTTTAAAAAATTTTTTAAAAAATTGGGGGCTTGATACATCCAAAAACAGTAACAAGAAACCCCGATTAAAAAAAATCGAAAAAAAAATTTGACTCCCCACAAAAACTGATTTAGTTTATTGTCAGTTATGAAACTCAACAAAGATGGAACTCCACGCAAGAAAGGATCTGGTCGCCCCAAGGGGTCAGTTTCCTTTGCCTCATTCACACTCAAGCAACTGTCAGAGCAACTACCAGAAGGTGCGCGTATTGTCGTGAGCCGTATCTGGGCAGACAATCTGAATCTTGCTGGTGGCGACATTACTACTGTCACTGCTCAACCAAAGATTCAAGTTGCAACTGCCGTCGCTGAAGAATCTTCGTCGCCAATTTCGGTTCAAGAAATTAATTTGGACGATCTGTGATTTGTGGGTTGACACAAACCAAAAAACAAGTATGATGACAAACATGACAAACAACTACTTCAAAAACATCGTCGGTCAGGAAGCCGCCAAAGAAATTCTGACCTTTCGCATCAACAACTACAATCGTTCGGGACACATTCCTCATACGTTGTTCAATGCTCCCAAAGGCACTGGCAAGACTTTGCTCGCTCGCACTGTTGCCTCCAATCTCAAGCAGGATGGTAAAGCCAAGAAGTATGTCGAGATCAACTGTGCTACTATCAAGAACATGAAGCAGTTTTGTGAGCAGATTTTGCTTCAGCACGTTGTTGACCGAGACGTTACAGTCCACTTTGACGAAGCGTCTGAGCTTCCAAAAGACGTTGAAATGGGCTTGCTTACCATTCTCAATCCAAATGATTCTCATCGAACCACTTTTAGTTATGATGAGTTTAACTTCGACTTCAACTTTCATCGTCAGTCGTTTTTGTTTTCGACAACTGAAGCGCACAAAATGTTTCATGCGCTCAAAGACCGATTGAAGCGTGTTGACCTTGAGAACTACTCGCCACAAGACATTCAAGGAATTGCGGCGTTGTATCTTGACAAAGCCAAAGTTAACTACGACAAGAAAGTGCTGCCAGAAATCGCCAGCGTTCTTCGTGGCAATGCTCGTCAGGCAGTATCAATTACAGGAGACATTAGGGACTTTATGCACGGTAAGTCTACCAAGTTTGGCGACACTCAATGGAACAAGATGAAGGCAAGTCTTCATATCAATCCTCTGGGGATTTCGCCCACTGAACTCAACGTGCTTCGCGCTATCAGTGAACGATCAGGAACTTCCCTCACGCAGCTTAGCGCCATCACTGGCATGAGCCGCGAGTCGCTCCAGAAAGATGGAGAGACATTTCTCCTTCAGAATCAACTGATGGAGATTCGCACTCCCGGTGGGCGTTGTATTACGTCACAAGGGATCGATCTGCTTACCAAGATCGACGGGCCAAAGACTGCGTAGCAGGGAGAGGCGGGAATAGAGTCGTAGGAGAACTACGAACAAGGGTTTCATGTTTGTCCCTTCATTGAACACCCACCTCATTTTTCCTATTGACACAAAACAAAACATGATATAAATTCTTCTTATTATGAAAAACGAAATTGTAAAGCGGGTTATTACTGGATTTGTTGTCCAAACTTTTCAAAACGGTGAATGCATCCATCAGGAATTCGTAGGCGACGATGATACCTACGAAGATGTTTATGGCGATACTCTTGATTACGCTGATTATTCTGACACCCACAATTATCCTACGGAAATGTGGAGTCCAATATTGAAAGAGGAAATAATAGAAAAATGCGCTTCAGCCCTTTGGAAATAATATGATGTATACTAATACAAATAACTTGAATAACATTGTTATTGTATATGATTTAAATAAGAAGAAATACTTGGGGGTGTTAGGGTCATATACAAATAATAAGAATAATGCAGTAATGTATAAAAAAAGAGATTCTATTGGATTATTAAAATGTAATAAGAATTTGATGGTTGAAAATGTTGATTGACACTGAACAAAAAGTCAGCTAGGATACTAATCATGAAACAAACGATTGATCTTACTCCAACTTGGTCCAACGTCCTTCCTCTTTTGATCGAGGGTATTCAAGAGGGTAACTACAAAATCGCCAAGAAAGAACTGGAAAGAATGGCTGCGGTCGCGGACAAGTATGTTGAACAAATGAAAAAGGTAGACTAATGAATATCATTGACAAAATTATGGAAAAGCAGCACGGGTTCGTTGCCCATGAGCAGATTGACGAAATCATTGCTTACGACCGCTTTTTTCAGCTTTTAGTGCGAACCGGATCGGGTAGGTTCGTTTGTGCGGCTCAGTATGTCAAGCACTACGTTAACATTATCAACGAGTCAACTGATTACGTTAGAGACGTTTCGATCCCGGCGACCATGTAAATTATGTTAGCTTTAGCAGTGTTTGTTATAATAGTAGGATATTTATTGTGGGAGACTTCATAAAAATATTCCCCCAAGTAAAGCACAATTACCAAATAACAGCGTGTAAATAATAAAAAAAATGCCCACAATTACTATAATTGCCAAATAACAAGTCTCAAATATAAAACCATAAAAACAATAGAAAAAAAAAATAATATAAGTGGATTATTAATGTTTATAACTACTTGATAATCAACGACTTACGCACGACGGGGGGCGGGGGCGCGTAAGTCCTTGATATTCAACGACTTACGTCGATTGACCTTAGCAAGAATCATGCCAAGAAGCCGGGGGAAAATCCCCCCGGCTTTCGTGTTTTTTTACTTGACAAGCCGCAGCGAGCGAAACTTGTCAACGTAGGCGTTCACGGTCACCTTGTCGGCATTTGCCAGATCAGCATCGTGCGCGAAGCCATTGAACTTTTCAGCAGTTTGGACAACCCGCATTCCGTTATCGGCTTTACAGATGGCGCGAACGGCGGTGCCGTGGTAGTTGTAAATGCGTCCGTTGAATACTTTCATTTTTTTCTTGCCTTTCTTTTTTTTGTTTGATGTTTGGAGCGGGGCATTCGCCCCGCTCCGTTGGTTGGTTGATTGTTCTCGGGAATGCGCTTGAGGCACAGATTCCAACGTTCGTTTCGTTAGTTCGATGAGAGGACCGCTTCAGCGGGAAGCGGATTGATCCACTCGCCAAGCCCCTTGGTTGCCATCCGATTGAAGTTGGAGAGCAAGCCAGTGGACGTTTTGTGCGCGTATTCAAAGCGGTCACCTTGAACATGGTGCGTCAGGTATTCGGTCCCGGCGTTGTAGAGATTCCACAAAGTCCGGTCGGCGTCAGCCTTGAAGTTGGGCGAAGACCAGATCCCGGCAATCCCCTTGCGGATAGTGCCAGAGATGATCTTAGCCTTCTCCAGACGATTGAGCATGTTGATGCCTTGAAGTTGGTCAACCTTGATGGTCGCCATCTTGTCGAACACTCCACAAGCAGAGTTGAAGCGTTCCAGAGCAGTCTGCACAACTTTGGAGATGAACGCAGTGCTGATGTTGAGCGAATGTTTCGAGGTCATCGAAACGTCCTTCTCCATCGTAGTCATGCCATTGGTGCAAACAAGGCGCAACGCGCCAACCGCGAACGACAAACGCAGGGTCTTGTCGAACGAATTTTGGACTGTAAGCCGCATCCCAACATCATCGCCAACCTTCAGGGCTTTAGTGCGATCTTTGAAGTCGTAGGTCGCATAAAGTTTCTCACCGTTACCAGTGACAATCATCTTGCGCTCAAACTTGCCAAGGTCAGACTCAAGCGAGTCAAACGCTTCTTCAGCCGCGCCAACCACATCACGATTCTGGATCAGACCATATTTGTCGGTAGTGTATCCAATGGCTTCGCCAGTGTCAGTGCGGACATTGAAAAATCCGCGAGGTTTGCAACGGGTTCCGGTGGAAGTGAGGATTTCGCCAGCGGGAACTTGTTCTACGCTAAAGTCCCACACGTTGGATTGTCGAGTTTGTCTTGCCATATGTTTTGTCTCTTTCTGTTTTGTTGTTTTCTTACTGTTCGGAAAAGATACTATCAGAATTTTTTTAGTCTGTCAAGTTCCTGTTTGCAATGGAAACGATATCTTTGAAACCTTCGTTTGCAGTTTTCATGAATTTGGTCGTGCCGTCGCCGTAGGTTTTGGCAACAGCGCGAACGCTTTTGAGAGCTTCTTGCGAGCGGGTCAGGCGCGAACGAAGGTCCGCGATTTCATTGTATAAGTCAACGGCGTCTTTCATGTTGAGAAGATATTGCCACAGTTTTTGTTTCAGCGCAACTTTTTTTTTACTTGTAGTGCGTTTTTTTTCTGAAAGAAAAAGCTTGACACCGCCGCCACCACAGCAAAAACCATGCCAACCGCAGGTTGGCATGAAACCTGCTATGGGAATCTGCGTAA
>Ga0209631_10005231_pt1 | contig 13828 bp, 13 predicted proteins | sample COG_08_FD_184752 | JGI IMG/M metagenome (GOLD analysis project Ga0209631, IMG submission 184752) | Pelagic Microbial community sample from North Sea - COGITO 998_met_08 (SPAdes) (version 2) | ecosystem: Environmental > Aquatic > Marine > Neritic zone/Coastal water | place: Helgoland, sampling... | reverse complement strand
TGGGCCCATTGATTGCTCCATTATTTATTAATGATAAATTAAAAAAAGAAAGCATAATTGCTACAAAAGCCGCTTGTCAGGCAGCAGGCCATTTGGGAAAAATTCCTATTTTCTTTTTATTTTTCAATGTTAGCTATCTTGATGATTGGAGCGTACTACTACCTTTGATAATTGCGGTTTATATTGGAACTAAAATTGGCAAATTAATGCTTGGCAAGTTGCCAGAAGCTTTATTTCAAAATCTTTTTAAAGCTGTACTGACATTAATAGCTATTCAACTTATTGTAATACAGCTATGGTAAGGCAATTTATCGCTATGCTGTCCTTTTATTTTTTATCGTGTTCAGACACAAGAAACTCTAGCGTACTAACGGATATATTATTTTCTATGGAAAATAAATATTCATCTATAGTCAGCAATCCAGACGATCATTACCTTCAAATTGCTTACACTCAAATTGACCGGAATCGTGATCAAAAACCCATATTTACCCTACATACATTTAACGTTAATAATAAAAAATACTTCTATCCAGCAAGCACTGTAAAGCTACCAGCGGCTGTACTGGCCCTAGATAAGCTGAGGCGCTATGAATCACTAAGCATTGATAAAGACACAAAACTAACAATAGCTTCAGATAAAAAATGGATGTCTTCAATAGTAAATGACTCTAGCTCAGATAATGGAAATGCTACGATAGCTCAGTTTATTAAAAAAATATTTGTTATCTCCGATAACGATGCATTTAATCGTCTTTATGAGTTTTTAGGGCAAGATTATTTTAATCAAAGAATGTGGGATCTTGGATATAGCGATATTAGGGTGCGACATCGTTTATCAACTCCGCTCACCTCTGAGCAGAATAAATATACAAACTCCTTCAGTTTTTTTATAAAAGACAAAGAAATGCTAAACCAGCCAATGCAGTTTTCAACCTTGCCTCTTTCGATAAACTCAACAAAAAATTTGATTGGAAAATCTTACATTCAAGATGGGGAATTAATGGACTCACCAATGAATTTTTCAGGTAAAAACTTTTTTAATATATCGGAACAACATTTTTTTTTACAACAAATAATGTTTCCTAGAGATATTAATAAAGATAAAAAATTATACCTCACAACCGAAGATTACGACTTTTTATATGAATGGATGTCTAAATTACCTCGAGAAAGTGCCCATCCATTTTACTCGAACTATGATAAATACTTTGACAGTTATTGTAAGTTTTTTATGTTCGGTGACCAGAATGAGAAAATTCCAGATCACATCCGTATTTACAATAAAGTAGGTATGGCTTATGGCTTTTTAATTGATAATGCGTATATAGTTGATATTAAAAATAATATTGAATTCTTTTTAACTGTTTCAGTGTATAGTAATGAAAATCAAACCCTTAACGATGATCAGTATGGGTACGATGAATTAACATTGCCTTTCCTGGCGGATTTTGGAGAAAAAGTTTATAATTATGAGATATCTAGAAAACGAAGTATAGTTCCCGACTTAAGTCGATTTATTTCACAATAACTATTTTTTATCTTTTCATTGATAAGTTAGATTTACTGTAGGTAAATAAATGAATTTTAATTATTTCGCATTAATAAAAAAATCAGCATTTGTTCTCTTCGCGGTTGTTTTTAGCTGTTCAGACTCAAATTTAAAATTAAAGACCGTTAACGCTTCAGATATTCTAAAACAGGTTGAGAGTCATATTGATGATAAATCTGTATTGGTCAATTTTTGGGCAACTAATTGCGCGCCTTGCATTGAAGAAATTCCATGGATACTTGAACTATCGAAGCAGTATAGCGATGATTTAAAGGTCTATTTTGTTAGTACTGATTGGCTAGAAAATAAAAAGGACGTAATTAGATTTTTAGAAAAAAACAATATAGACGGAATATCTTTTCTCAAAGAGGAGGGTAATGACTTTAATTTTATAAATACCATTAATGAGCAGTGGTCCGGAGCAATGCCTTTTACAATTATCTATGATAAAAACGGCAATGTATCTAGCTATTGGGAAAATATTGAAGATAAGACTTTCTTTGAAAGCGCGGTAAATAAGGCGCTTGCTTTATGAAGTTTGAAGAGTTTCGACTTGAGCGCGAACAGTCTACTTGGGAAAATAAGGTAGATTATAATTTATCAGAAAGTGGCGTTCATCCCAGAACGCTAAATGAATTATTTGAGCCAGAATTTGTTGACCAAATTAATAATACAGAATTAACCTATGGTTTTACTGAAGGCTCTCCTGGTTTACGCAAATCTATCGCTTCAATATACTCTGGGGCAACAATAGACAATGTTCAGGCATTTAACGGATCTGCCGAAGCTAACATGGTTTCGATAATGACTCTGATTGAACCTGGAGACGAGATGGTCTATATGATGCCTAACTATCTTCAGATCTATGGGTTTGCTCGTGGATTGGGAGCTAATCTAAAAACTTTTCAATTACATGAATCCCTTGGATGGAAGCCAGATTTAGACGAATTAAGATCTATTGTGTCTGAGAAAACTAAATTAATTTGTATTTGCAACCCTAACAACCCCACTGGATCGGTTCTGTCAAAAGAAATGGTAGAAAACATTACGGCTATAGCTGAAAGCGTTGATGCATGGATTATTGCTGATGAGGTATACCGAGGAGCAGAATTAAACCATGAGGAATGTACTTCATTCTGGGAGCCTGGATACAAAAAAACGATTGTTAATTGTGGACTCTCTAAGGCATATGCGCTTCCTGGATTACGTCTTGGTTGGTCGCTTTCAAATCCAGATTATATTAAGCAGTGTTGGGCTAATCATGATTATACCAGCATTTCCGTTGGACGGATCAGCGATCTAGTGGCATCGCATGTATTGCATCCCGATAATCGAATGAACACATTAAATTATATTAGAAAGCAACTCGCTATCAATCTGAGCCTTTTTCAAGATTGGGCTTCAGGTTTTGAAAATCACCTTAGCTTTATAAATCCAGAAGCAGGAGCAATGGCTTTTGTTAATTATGACTGGCCTATTAATTCTTCAGATCTAATTACTAAGGTTCGAAAAGAGGCAAGCGTAATGCTTGTAGCGGGTGACTGGTATGGTATGGATCAATATATACGATTTGGGTATGGTGCAAAGCGTTCACATCTCGAAAAAGCTCTAAATAGAATTACGCCAATATTTAAATCACTATGATCGATTATAAGGCTAAGGTAGAAGCTGCAGCTAAAAGATCAAGGCCGTACATAAGACGTACACCAATAGAGCATTCGCCTTACTTGAGCAGTCTTGCAAAGGCAAATGTATTTTTAAAGCTTGATAATATCCAAAGAACAGGTTCCTTTAAATTTAGAGGGGCAATTAGTAAAATGACCTCTTTATCTGATAAAGAAAAGTCAAATGGAGTCGTAACTGCATCTACTGGAAATCACGGCGCTGCCTGCTCTCTAGCCATGTCTGAACTCGGTATTGATGGAAAAATTATTGTTCCAGAAAATGCGCACAAGAATAAAGTAGAGAATATCTTAAGCCTTGGAGGAGAGGTTGAGTATTACGGCGATGACTGCATACATGCTGAAGAGCGAGCTCAAGAGATATCGAAGACAACTGGAGCTACATATATTTCTCCTTACAACGATGAAGTCATCGTATGCGGTCAAGGCACTTTAGGTATGGAAATTTCAGAAGACCTGAAGGGCGTTGATGCAATATTTATATCTGTTGGAGGTGGAGGGCTTATTTCAGGGGTAGGTGGCTACCTAAAATCAGTTAATCAGTCGATCCAAGTACACGGGGTATCTCCAAAAAACTCTTGCGTTATGTATGAATCTTTAAGCGCTGGAAAGCAGTTAGATTTACCATCCAAACCAACGCTTTCAGATGGAACTGCTGGAGGCGTTGAATTTGGATCGATAACGTTTGAGATGTGTAAAAAGGTTGTCGATCATTTTACCCTTGTCTCAGAGGACGAAATCGCAAAAGGCATTTATATTGGATTAGAAAAAAATCACCAGCTTATCGAAGGAGCAGCTGGCGCAGCAATTGCAGGATTTATTAGTCAAAAAGATAAATTTAAGGGACAAACCGTTGTCTTGGTTATGTGTGGCGGAAATATTAGTAGCTCTGTTCTAAAATCGATACTCTAATGCGCATTATAAGCTTAGATCGCATAAAAGCTGTTTTGCCAAATATAGATTTATTATCAGAAATTGAATCAGGATTTAGTGCATACTCAGACGGGTTAGTGGTTGTTCCTCCTGTAGGAGAATTAAGTTTTCAGTCTCCACCGGGAGATGTTCATATTAAATACGGGTACATAAAAGAAGACGATATTTACGTAGTTAAGATTGCTTCAGGTTTTTATGAAAATAAATTAGAAGGCCTTCCAGTGGGCAATGGGATGATGTTGGTCTTTAGTCAAAAAACCGGACAACCTTTAGCGGCATTGCAAGATGAATGCTATCTTACCGATGTTAGAACAGCAGTTGCCGGTGCGATTGCCGCAAAATATCTTTCTCCTAAAAATATAGACTGTATCGGCATAGTTGGTACAGGCGTGCAGGCTAAGTTGCAGTTGCAATACCTCAAAAAGGTAACAGAATGTAATAAAGTTATAGTTTGGGGAAGAAGCCCCGAGTCTTTATCGGAATACATGAAATCTATGCGCGATTATAATTATAAAATTCAAGCAACGACTAATATTGACGACATTACTAGCCAATGCCAGTTGATAGTAACCTGCACACCTAGCGAAAAAGCTTTAATTAGTACAGTAAGTCCTGGTACACACATAACAGCAATAGGCTCAGATACCACCGTTAAGCGTGAATTAAGCTCTAGTGTGCTTCTTCAAGCTGATGCAGTTATTACAGATAGCAAATCGCAGAGTAGGGAGCGCGGTGAAATATATCAAGCATCAAAAGATGGTTTTTCGGGTAAAAGCACTCTAGAATTAGGTAATATTATAACAGGGGCAGTCAAAGGGCGAACGAGTCAAGATCAAATCACTATTGCTGATTTGACCGGTGTAGCTGTTCAGGATATTCAAATATCTAAAGCCGTATTAAGGAATTTATAGGAATGAGCTCCGAATTTAAAAAGGAACAAATAATATTTTACTCTATTGAAGATGAAAGCCTCAAAAAGCTTCACATTTACGAAAGTGGTGTATCAGCAGGATTTCCTTCGCCCGCAGATGATTACCTTGACGTTGATTTAAACCTACATAAATACCTAGTCAAGCATCCCACAGCAACTTTTTTTATTATTGCCAAAGGCCATTCGATGGAAAAAGCCGGTATAAGTGACAGTGATTTATTGGTTGTTGACAAATCTTTGGAACCAAAAAATAAAGATATCGTAGTAGCTATTGTAAACGGAGAATTTACCGTGAAGAGATATTTGATTAGCCGTGGAAGTATTTGCCTTAAAGCTGAGGGTTTATCTAATGACTATCCCGACATTAATATTACAGACTCTATAGAGTTTGAGGTATGGGGCGTTGTAACTCACACAATCCATAATAATAGATGATCGCACTCGCTGATTGTAATAATTTTTACGCATCCTGCGAACGTGTGTTTAATCCTGCGCTAAAAAATAAGGCACTTATTGTTCTCTCAAATAATGATGGATGTGTTATTGCGAGAAGCAATGAGTCTAAAGCAATTGGAATTCAAATGGGTGAACCGGTATTCAAAGCCAGAAAACTTATCGAAAAAAATAATGTAACCGTATTTTCTACAAATTTCGCACTGTACGGAGATATGTCAAAAAGAGTCATGTCGCTCCTTAGTAATATGTCACCTGATATAGAAATCTACAGTATTGATGAAGCTTTTATGGATTTTTCTGGAATTAAAAATTACCTTAGGCTTGGATTGGAAATGCGAGATGTTGTGCTTAAACACACTGGAATACCTATTTCTGTTGGTATAGCAAAAACTAAAACACTCGCTAAGGTAGCCAATCATTTTGCAAAACGTCACACTAAAAAAGACATTTATATACTGGATAGCGAAAGTAAGATTAGCAGTGTATTAAAATTAATGCCTGTATCAAAAATTTGGGGAATAGGATCGCAATACGCCAAAATGCTAAATAGTTATGGAGTTAAGAGCGCTTCTGATTTTATTTTACTAGACGAAGGCTGGGTTCTTAAAAAGATGACAATTGCGGGCTTGAAAATGCAGCGTGAGCTAAAAGGAGAACCCTGTATTTCACTAGATACAAGCCCTTCACGAAAGAAGAGTATATGTACATCAAGATCATTTGGCGTTAAAGTAACGCAGCTTCAAGTGCTCAAAGAGTCTATTTCTAGTCATGCAGCAAGGTGCGCTGAAAAATTAAGACTAGAACAAGGATGCGCACGCTACGTAAGCGTTATTATAAAAACAAATCCATTTAGCGAATTAGATGGCTATTACCATGGATATAAAACTATGAATTTTAATACTCCAACAAATGACACAATGGATATAGTTGGTGCCGCAGAAACTTTATTAAAATCTATTTATAAGAAGGGTTTTATATACAAAAAATCAGGAGTTATTATTGGTGATATAATTCCTCAAAATCAAATACAGCTAAATATGTTCGATGTTGACCAAAACAAAGCTAAGAGAGACAGTTTAAATAGTGCAGTTGATTTTATTAATAAGGCAATAGGAAAAGATACAGTGTATATTGGCTCTCAAGGTATAGCTAGAGAGTGGCAATTAAAGCGAGAAAAACTCTCTCCTTGCTATACAACAAAATGGAATGATCTTCTTACAGTGAGATGCTAAAAAGAATTTATAAACCGATAAAGAAAATTTTATAAAACTTAAAAATAACTTAGGAGTAAAGTATGCTATTACGAAAAACAGCGCTATTGATAATTATCTTATTCTCATTTGTGCAATCAAAAGATCTGCCATTAGGCTCAAGTATTCCAATGGCTTCTATAAAGATGAAGGGTATTAATGGCGAAAAAGTAAGCCTGGATGACGTAATGATGGAAAACGGGCTGCTTGTAAATTTTACATGCAACACTTGTCCTTGGGTAGTAAGGTGGCAGGATAGATATAACGATCTCGCCAAAGCTAGTAAAAAAAATAAAATTGGATTTATTGCTGTTAACCCAAATGCGGGAAAGCGTAAGGGGGGAGAGAGTATGGAGGATATGAAAAAATTTGCAGAGAAATATGGCCACAATTTTTTATATACATTAGATAAAGATGCAAAGATTGCAACAGCTTTTGGCGCACGAACTACTCCGCATATTTATTTGTTTGATGGTGATGGAAAACTAGTTTATAGAGGAGCAATTGATGACAATGCACCTAAAAAAAGAAAAGTCAAGAAGAGTTATTTAATGGACGCTATTAAAGCTGTAGGTAAGGACAAAAAGATCCAAATCGCGGAAACAAAAGCGCTAGGTTGTAGCATAAAATTTCCAAAATAGTTGATAAGAAAATACAAAGCCTTTTTTCTTTAGGTTCAAATAAACCTCAACGATATTAAAAGAAGAGAAAAATGAAAAAAATAATTTTTAGTTTAATAGCTATTTTAGCTATTAGTTGTAGTGCTGATAAAAGATCAGCTGATTTAGTTCTTGATTCACTTCAATGTTTGATGTGTTCAGTGAATGTTGAAGAATCGCTCTTAAGCCTTAAGGGTGTAAAAAAAATTAAAGTAGATTTAAAAAATAAATCAGGTCACGTAGTTTATAATGCCAACGTTATTGATCTTAGTGCAATCGAGAAGAGAATAACATCAATTGGGTATAGTGTAAATGGAAAATATGCAGATAAAAATGCTTATGAGAAGCTTGAAATTTGCTGCAAAAAACCTGAAGATAATTAATTTAAAGTTTTCATAAATTGTATTGTGATGTACCGTTGGTTTTATATATGCACGATTCGCCTATGTATGGCATTAATATTCTCCGGAGTAGCTCCAATCTTTACATCTCAGGCTATTCTTGTAGCGCAATCGAAGAAAAAAAATCCTGCTCAAGCATCGAAATTTGCGAAGAGAGGTAATACTCGAGCAAAAAACAAAGATTTTAAAGGTGCGCTATCGGACTATAAAAAAGCTTTTCAACTAAACCCTAGCGCTAGCTATAAGAAGAAAATTCAACAATTAACAAGTTTAGCCGCTAAGCAGGGTGGAGGTAAGAAATCAAAAGGAAAGGTTTCAAAAAAGCAAGTTGCGCAAGCATCAAAATATGCTAAAAGGGGTAGTGCGAAAGCCAAAAAGAAAGACTATGCAGGCGCCTTAAAAGACTTTCAGCGCGCTCAAAAACTTAATCCTAGTAATTCTAATAAAAAGCGAATTTCCCAGTTAGCTTCAATTATGAAGAAGGCTAGCGGTGGTCAATCTTCCCGCAGAAGAACCAAAGCAAAAATGCCCAAAGTTAGCGATATACCAACTATCAGTCCTGTTAAATACGCAAACGATATATACAATATAGCTGAAGCTTTTGAAATGAGCACAAGAAATCTTGCCAAAGCAACCAATCTTCTTGAAAATAAACAAAAAAAGAAAATAGAGTCTGTCAGACTGCAGAGGACGCCAACTACCTATGAATTAGAAAATGCTGCACGTACTGAGCCAAATGATTTTAGGAAGCAAGTTGACCTTGCTAGGAACTATGAAGCTTTAGGGCGCTTTGATGATTCTAAAGAAATTTATTTACATTTAGCAGCTCAAAATCCTTTGAATGCTGATGTGCATTTTCACCTCGGTGCTTATTATGCAAGATTTGATCAAATGACAAAAGCTCGTCATGCTTTTGATGAGGCTCTAGATATTCAGCCAAATCACAGAGCCACCATTGAAGCTATGGCTACTTTTTTTAATCAAAAAGAAGATCGTTCTTTTTCTGATGAAATGCTTGCAAAATCTGCAGAAAAAGATCCCGCTGGTCCAGCGCAACTAATTTCAAGAATTAGAAAGAATCTTGATGAGTTTAACTTTGAATATGCTGCTAGACTATCACAAAGCGGTCAAGACAAATTCCCGAAACAAGAAGCATTTATTTTATTAAAAGGCAAAGCTTTTGAAGGGTTAGGGGACATGGAGAAGGCTAAGTCTAGTTATCAGGAATCAATCAAAAGTAATCCCACTAATCACGAGCCATATGTTGCTTTAGGTGATTTGTATTCATCGCAAGGTAAATATTTATATGCTGCCCTAACTTATAGTGACGCTGTACGCCTAGATCCAGCCAATGAAGATGTTCGATTTTTGCAAGGTTTAGGTTATTTTAAATCAAGCGAATGGGGTCGCGCAGCTTCATCTTGGGAAGATCTTCTTTATTATGACCCAACCAATAAAAAAGTAAATCTATTACTCCCTCAGGCATATTATATCTTGGCTGTAGAATATAACCGATCCGGTCAATCTAGCTTAGGTCAAAGTGCGTTTCGCAAAGCAATAAATATAAATCGCAATTCTGCAGCCTGGCTACCTGGATCTATGCAAACACTCGGCTCTTTTTATAGGGAAAAAGGTCTTTTCAAAGAATCTTTAGCTGCCTATCAAGAAGCAGTTGAATTACGACCAAGCGATTCAAAAACTTATCTTGGCCTAGGAATAACTTATTGGAAGATGAAGGAAGCTGCGCTAGCTAAAGCCGCATGGTCAAAATCAATGGAGCTTGACCCAACAAATAACGATGCTAGAGGCTGGTTACTTTTGTCTGGAAAAATATCTGGATAATTCCCAATCTAGATTATAGAATCTAATTTTTATGTTTATATAGTTTATGCGCATCTTTAATGCAGCTATAAAATATTGTTTATTATTGCAATGCACCTTGTCGCTGTCCTTTTCTCAGTATGATGGCGATGATAATGTAAGGAAAGGTGTAGATGCTTTTTTTAATTATGAGTTTGAAAAAAGTATAGAAACTTTATCAGCAGCTAGAGCTGAACATATTGAGCATCCAGTTGTTCACCTGGTGTGGGCTGCAGCATGGTATCATTATGATCAATCTAAGTTTTCCGCAGATCGTGTATATGAAAACTTTGAAAATAGGCTTAATGAGGTAGAACACTTATACGACTCTTTAGTTATAGCTGCCCCGGATAATGCGGAATATTTACTTTATCTAGGCGCATCTCAATCTCTCAAAGCGAGAATCTATCTAGGTCAAAAAAAATATTTATCTACATTCTACGTTGCTTATCAAGGCTTTAAATCCATTCAAAAGTCAAGCGAAAACACTGACAATATAAAAGATGTTTATTTACCAGTTGGTATAATTGAGTGGTATGCAGGCTTAAGTAATCCTTTAGTTCGAATTGCAGCAAGAAGCATGGGGATTACTCCTTCAAGGGCAGGTGGCATAAAAAAGATGCAAATTGCAGCAAATGAAAGCTCCTGGGCCTGGGTAGAGGCAATGAGCATTTTAGCGATAACCTATCAATTTTTTGATTTAAATAAAGAGAAAGGCCTTATTGTAAGTCAAATTATTTCCAAAAAATATCCTGATAATTTTGGATACGGCCTATATCACACCTTAGGTTTAATGCAAAATGGTAAGATTGATGAAGCTGCTAAAAAACTTGAATTACTAAATAAGAAAATATCTCTGCAAAGACCTTATCATCAAAAAAGATACAGCCCCTATCTTAGCTATCTATGGGGTAATTATTATTTTCTTACAGATAATAAAAAAGTTGCTTTAGAATATCTTGAGAGATGCATCAATAATTACGATAGTGATTTAGATATTTTTTTATCGAACGCATTTTTGTTAAAAGGAAAAATTTATGATATGCAAAAAAATAGATTTGAAGCGAAACGTGCTTATAGAAAGTGTATCAAATTAAAAAATCAAACAGCCGCAATAGAATTTGCAAAACAGTATTTGAATGAACCATTTAAAGGTTAGTTTGTTGTAATTTCTACTTGGAAATGAAATGATTAAACGAAGAAAAACGCGAGAAGTTAAAATTGGTAACCTCATTATTGGCGGTGAACATGCAGTTACCGTTCAGTCAATGACTACTACTAAAACTGATGATATCACTGGTACATTAAAAGAAGTTGAAAGACTTGAGGAGGCCGGTTGCCATATCATTCGCATTACTGTTCCTAACAAACCTGCCGCTAAAGCACTTTATGAGATTAAGAAGCGAATGAGTGTACCATTGGTTGCTGATATCCATTTTGATTATAGAATGGCACTAGAAGCAGTTGATGCTGGTGCTGATAAAATAAGAATTAATCCTGGAAACATTGGTGGAAAGGCTCGCGTAAAAGAAGTTTTAGAAAAAGTGAAAAGCGCTAATCTTCCGATAAGAATTGGAGTAAATGCGGGAAGCCTTGAGAAAGATTTAATTGAAAAATATGGGTTTCCAACAGCTGAGGCAATGGTCGAAAGTGCTAAAAGGCATATAGATATTTGCAAAGAGCACGATTTTGAAGACATAATAGTTTCATTAAAAGCATCGGATGTTAATTTGATGATTGGAGCATATTCCCTTTTTTCTAAAAAATTTGATTATCCTCTCCACTTAGGAGTTACAGAAGCAGGACCAACAAAATCTGGAACAGTAAAATCTTCCGTTGGTATAGGTAATTTGCTGGCAAACGGTATTGGCGATACTATCCGTGTAAGCTTAACCGATGATCCTGTTGAAGAAGTTCACGTAGGTTTTGAGATACTTAAAAGTCTTGGGCTGGCAAGCAAAGGCGTTACAATTGTTTCATGTCCTACTTGTGGCAGGTTAGAAGTGGATTTATTTAAAATAGCAGGTGAGGTTGAGGAGCAGCTTAAAGATATAAAAACACCAATGACATTAGCTTTAATGGGTTGTGCTGTAAATGGCCCAGGTGAAGCAACGCACACTGATCTTGGAATTGCTTTTGGAAAAGGAGCAGGTCATCTATACTATAAAGGTGAAAAAAGAGGCAGGGTTAAAGAAAGTAGGGCGATAGATGAGCTCAAAGACATGATATCAGAATTTGAAGCAGAAAAAAAAGAGGATTAATATGAAATTTTTGCTATTAATTGTATTCTCATTTAGTTTAGGTGTTTCTCAACAGAATAAGCAAGAAACGCAGCCTAACGCTATTGCAGTTTACTGGAAGACATTAGATTCAAATTCAAAAGAGATTTTCTTATTTTCGTATTTAACTCAAGTGTATGATACGCATCAGAAAATGATCCAAGACATGGGTTATGGAGATGTTACCTCTTGGTATTATGACAATAAAGCTGAAATGGTCTACGGCATATTTGATCAAGTTAACCAGATTGGTATGAAGGAATTTGTTGGCTGGATTGATGAATACTATAGCCATGAAGAGTTTACTGGAAATAGTTTTGACGAAGCAATGTCCTTTGCTTTCCGCTTTCAACAAGCTTCAGGGGAAACCATGTGGGAAAAATACGAAAACCTAAAGTTTGGAAAGATTAAACCAAAAGAGTAATGTCAAGATTTAATCCGAAATTCATGAATGAATGGTTGGAGATTAAGCGCGAAGGAGGATTCAAGCTTCTTTTTAAAAAGAAGGGTTGGTATGTAATTCTCTTTATTATCGTTTATTATTTAATACGGGACTCGATTCTATACATTTTAATCCCATATTTGATTTACAAAGGGTATTTTAGCTAAACTACTTTACTAAAGTGATTATTTTCCATTGCTCGTTTAAGCCGTCAGTTATTTTGATAAAGTAGACTCCCGAAGAATTATTATTTCCAACCACATTATCTGAATTCCAATTATATTTATATATTCCCGCTGAAAGTTGACCATTATAAATATTGCTAATTTGCTTACCTAGTAAATCAAAAACGACTATACTTATTTTTGCTTCCTCAAGCATAGTAACTGAAAACGATATTTCTTTTTTAAATGGGTTCGGATAGGGATTTGATACTGTAAAAGGTATTGGAATATTTGAACTTGTTCCTCTTGTGCCATCCTTAAATGTAAGTCTGTAGCTCCAGTCAATATTTACAGTGTCCTCAGAAACAATTGATAGATGAATTGATTTCAAATTGATAGGGTCAATATTTATTTTTTCATTTGAGATCACTAGAAAAGAATTATCTTTTTTCTCAAGGATTGCATTAAGCTTTAAATCGGTATTTGATCCATTGATTCTGTTTAGTTCTACTAATACAGGTTCTTTAGAAGTAACCTTTACATATTGAGAACCAAATCTATTTAATCTTGAAGACTCAATAAAATCTTGAGATCCTGATCTAAAATTCAAAGTTCTATAGATAGCGGGACCATTAATAGGATATTTTTCGGCTTCTTCGTATTTATAAATTCCAGCTGCAGAAGCTGATGACATTATTTTGTTTGCAACGGACATCGAATTGAGAGCCTGTTTAAATGTATGGCCATTTTGAGCTAGCGCTTGATTAATTGCAGAATGTGAGCCATCCTTTTTTCTGCTATCATTTTTAACAGAATTTTCAAATATCCTTCTAACCGTTTCGTTTCCTCCCATATTTTGTTCAATATATTCAAAAAAAATATATGAGCCGTAAGCATGAGTACCTTCTTCGTCTAGTGACCTATGAGGATATTTAAACCAATCTGTCATATATTGATAAACATCGTTAATATCATCATATAATTCTTCTTCCATCCAAACGGCAGTAGCTTCAAGCAGCCATTGTTTTTCCCAACCATCATAAGCAAGCTGAATGGTATGAAAAAATTCGTGGGCAATTGTAGTTTGAATATTTTGAATTTCAGTAAGTTGATTAAAGTTAGTGTAGTTATTGCGCATAACCATGTAGCTAGTAATTGCATTTTTTTCTAGAGTATTAGGTGTTTTTTCGTTGTCGCCTGTTCCTTGAGCATATTGTTC
>Ga0209631_10005227_pt1 | contig 13834 bp, 10 predicted proteins | sample COG_08_FD_184752 | JGI IMG/M metagenome (GOLD analysis project Ga0209631, IMG submission 184752) | Pelagic Microbial community sample from North Sea - COGITO 998_met_08 (SPAdes) (version 2) | ecosystem: Environmental > Aquatic > Marine > Neritic zone/Coastal water | place: Helgoland, sampling... | reverse complement strand
TTTTTCGACCACACAAGTTTCTCTCTTTCTCTCTGGCTGCTCTTTTTAAAAAAAACAAACTCGAGGAAGAAGAAGAAGAAGAAGAAGAAGAAGAAAAAGAGGAAAAAAAAGCTTCAAATTTCCAGTCTTGCCGTCTCTTATTAACTACACACACATATAAAGAACTTGCTCAGAGAAGAAGGAGCAAAACAGAGAGAAGAAGAGCTACACACTAAAATGACCGACGCGATAAACACGAATACTAACAAAGACCGAGACGAACTGTTCAACTCTCTCTGTCGTAAAAAAGGCAACCGCTTGTGTTTCGATTGCAACACCCCGAACCCGAAATGGACGAGCAAAAACTATTGCGTGTTCATATGCCTCGATTGCTCCGGCATACACAGAAGTTTAGGCGTGCACATCTCGCAAGTAAAATCGGCAAACATGGACCGATGGTCGAGAGATGAACTGGATGTTTTTAAAGCGAGCGGGGGGAACGATGCCGCGCGGGCGTTTTTCTCGCAACACGGATGGAATTCGAACGAACGAGGTAAGAGATAAGATCTGATGATCTCTTTGTCTTTGACGTCGTCTCTTCTTCGACATTTTTTTGCAGAGCATCGTTGTCGTCGTCATCATCTGATCGCGAATGGTGGTGATCCGTTCTCTCTCGAGCATCGATCTCTTTTATATTAACATTAGTATTCTATGTACACACACTATATAGGACGCATAGCGCAAAAGTACACGTCTCGAGCGGCGAATTTGTACAAGGAGCGCTTGCGGAGAGAGTGCGAAAACATGCGGCGCAAAGGAGGTGGTATCTCGCCGTTGCAAAGTCCGACGGAGCAAGGACCGAAGACGGATTTCTTTGGCGATCCGTTGGTGTCGCCGAGAGCGGCGACGGGTTCGGCGACGACGAAGAACGTAAAGACGATGGAAAATTACTTCCCAAAGTCGCCGAAGAAGAAGGATGCCACAACGGAGGAAAAGGAAGAAGCGCCGTCGAAAGCTTCTAAGCCTTTGGCGGCGTCGCAGCCGATGTATAAGAAAATTACGCCGGTGCAGACGTCGAAGCCAAAGGTAATGGTGTCGTCGACGACGAAGAAAGTCGGGTTGGGCGCGAAGAAAGTCGGGAGCGGCGGCGGCGGGTTAGGATTGGGCGCGAAGAAGTTGAACGCCAAAGTCGACGATCGATTGTTCGATCAAGCGCCAGGCGAGGACGTACCAGTTAACAACACTAGCAGCAGTAACCCGGTATCGCCGAGATCCGGCGGCGTGAGCCCGAGAGACTCGAGCGGACACGTGGCGTTGCCGCCAAAGTCGAACAGGTTCGCCTACTCCGAGGACGGTTTTGGCAACGCTTCGACGAAAAACGAGACGACGACGAATAGGAACGAGGATGGACCGAAATACACCATGGGTGGTTTAGAGAGCGTTCCGATGAATTCCCGCAGGGGTGCGAGTGGCCACGTGACGTTGGACAGAAACGCCGGAAAGAAAACGAACATTGATACGAGAAACTTTGGTGGCGGTAGCAACGCGAGCAGTAGCGCGTCGAGACCGCCGTCGGGTAATAATAATAGCAGCAGATCTGCGTTTGGCGCCAGTCCAAAGTATGGGAATAGCGGAAGTGGTGGTGGTTTTGGACGAAACGCATCGTCGTCTGCATCCACGAGCACGAACCCAGCCGCCGCGGGCGCGGCGAACGATAACTACTACAACGCCACCGAGCGATTCGCGGGCGCCAAGTCCATCTCCTCGGATGCGTTTGGCAGCGGCGGCGGAAGCGGCAACAGAACAAACAATAACGACGATGGTTTTGGATGGGACGCGAACCGATACGCCGGCGAGAGTGGGTTTGGAAGTTCGGATATTCGAAGAGGCGCGACGAGTCCGCGAGGCGACGACTTGGACCTCTCCGCGAGCGATTTGATGGAGAAGATTTCCTTCCAAGCGAAACAAGACGCGGCGGCGTTTAAAAACGCCGCCAGTCGAGGGATCAGCGGATTGAAGAACATGGCGAGCAGCATCTTCGACGAGCTGAACCGTTAATAACATACTTATTACATATATCATTACTATATTAGTATTTTTGTTGTTTGTTTCGCTTTAAACACAAGTAGTCGCACGCGCACTCGTGATGAAGTAATTCTCATTTTTATTTACTACTACAGTACCAAGGTACGCATTTATTAAACTTCTTCTACTAGATCACTCGAAACTTACGCTCGTGGATACAATCTTCACATCCTCCAAGGGACGGTCGGCTTTATCAACCTTCAAATTTTCAATCTTGTTGACGATGTCCATCCCTTTACTCACTCTTCCAAAGACGGAGTGTTTCCCGTCCAACCACGGCGTCGGTACGGTGGTGATGAAAAACTGCGATCCGTTCGTGTTTGGTCCGGCGTTGGCGCTGCTTAAAACGCCGGCGCGATCGTGACGTAAATCTCGATTGATTTCGTCTTCAAACTCGCTGCCCCAGATGGAGGTACCTCCGGTGCCGTCACCTAAAGGATCGCCGGTTTGAATCATGAACCCTTTGATTACTCTGTGGAAGATGACATCGTCGTAATAGCCATTTCTGCAGTGCGTGGTGAAGTTTTCGACCGTTTTCGGACACTCTTTTGGAAAGAGTTTGAACGATACGTCGCCGATATTCGTGTGCAAGGTGACCAAGGACGGTAATCGATTCGACGCGCTGCCGTTGGCCCCTCCTAAACCGTTTTTACCGCCCGTGGCGTTGCGAGCCTCTTCCAGAGACGGTTTTTCGTTGTACACGTCTCTGTCTTTCTCTTTATCGTCGCCTTCGCCGTTCTCTTCGTCTGGTTCCCGAGTGGAGAATAAGTACACGCGTTGCGACCCAACCGCGGCGCACATTACGGTTGGATCATTCATCGGCGTCCCGTCGCTTTGTACGGAATAGTCTTTCCCGCTCCCTTTCAACGAAGCGTCTCTTTTTGCGGCGCCTTGGAATAACGCCAATTTCGTAAACCGTTCGCCGTTTTCGACTTTCCCGAGCAAACGAGACACCATTAACGTTTGCAAGTTTATCACTTTAATCCCTATGATTGTTCCGTACATCAAAAAATTCCCGGTTTCGTCAAACACGGCGTTTGGATACTCAAACGCGTCCAACAGTTTCTCGTCCAAAGATTTCTCGCTCGCGAATCTTCGTCCAAAATCGATATCTTCTAAAACGTACTTCTCGTTCCCGGATCGTTGCGCGTCTTCCGCGGCGGATAAGTCTTCGTTAAACACCGCTTTCAATTTACACGTGGTAAAATTGAACACGCGAATCTTCATGTCGCGCGCGCATATAACCATTCTCTTCCCATCTTTGCTAAACGAAACGTGCGTCGCGCTTGTCTTTGCCTTCTCCAACGCGTATAAATCTGTCTCAAACTTTGCCGAAAATTTCAACTCTCTTCTTCTATCGCTGTTCATACTTTTGCTAAAATCGCCGCCTATCGGTAACCTTTCAAACTCCTCCTCCGGATCGGCGCTCCACGCCTCGACGCCTCCGGACTGATCGCAACTCACAACGCACTCGTACTCGCCGTTATACGCCATGCACACCACTCCATTACTCCCACCGTGCACACTTGTCAACTCTTTCACCATCGTCTGGTTCAAATCCTCTGCGTTCGCGTCGTGTACCGTAATCCTCCCGCTCGAGTCGCCGACGGCGAACAACTGTTTGCTCGCGTGGTGTCTTTTCTTCCTCGAATCGTATAACCACGCGATACACGTCGCCTCGCTGTTGTTCTCATCGTCTTTCTTTTTCAACTGTATCATTCCAATCATGTCGAAACTGTTCACGTCGAAGATTTTCGCCGAGCCGTCTTCGCCGAGCGTGACGACTCTGGTGCCACATTTCGAGCAATCCATTCCCACAATCACCCCGACGTGTGCGCGAAAATGTTTCGCAAACTCCACGCCTTTCGCTCGTTTTTTCCAAAACTTCACGTGTCCATCTCTGCTCGCGGAGACGAAAAAATCAGACTCGCTCGTCGAGCACTGTAACACGTGCGAGACGCAGTCGCGGTGCATGTAGGATTTTTCGTACATCACACCCGAGGGGAGATTTCGGAGAAATTCGATTGGAATCGCGTTCAACTTTCGCTTCTTTTTCTTCTCGTTCTTTTCTCCCGGAAAGGGGACGGCGGGGCCAAAATCCATAATATTCTTTCGTGTTCTTCCGTATTGTGGTCTCGCTTCTGGTGAGAGCTGCGACCTCTTTTTATGGCGCGCGTTACTCTTGCGCGCGAAACGTTCCTCAGTGATGCAGAGCAGTGACTCTAGGGGTTTTCTTGTTCTTTTCCTTCGTCTTCTTCATTTTGTGCGTAACGTCTTTTTTTCGAGTGTTGCTAAAAATAAAAAAAGAAAAAGTAAAAATAATAACCACACATACTACGAACACTTTTTTGCTCGTACCTTACAAAGTAGTATTATTGCGCGAGAAGAAAAGGACGCGAAAGGCGTCAAAGTCGAGAGGTATCGGAGGGTGGTGTCTCTGCTTCTTCACGTCCGAACGACAGATTTTTATCGTCGGCGCGTCTGTGATTTGAGAAGAACTTTTCGTGTCACTCTGCAACAGGATTGAATTTGTACAAAAATAGAACACTTTGTAACTTTTCCCTTCCTTGGCGTTTACTTTGGGATACACGCACGCACACATTCACGCGTAAACGATGGAGGAGAAGGAAGAGGTGTTTGAGAAGGAAAAGAGCTCCGAGGATGAAAATGATTTCGAGAAGAAGAAGAAGAGCGAAAATGCTGAAGAAGAAAAAGGTGGATTCTTTAGCACGGCTGCTTTCCTGAACGGTGAAAGTGGCGGTGCGGAGGAGGAGGAGGAGGAGGAGGAAGAAGAAGACAAAGAAGAAGAAGAAGAGAAGAAGGAGGAAGAGACGAGAAAAGGAGTCTTTGAAATCTCTTCTTCGGTCGCGGATCAAAAAGCGGTGCCTGCAAAACCTTCTCCTCTTTCCGAAGATGGGTGCGAACATCCAGGCGAGAGGAGCGGTGGGAGTCGTAGGAGTAGTACGAGTTCTACCACTACGACGGAGAAGAAGAAAAAGACGACGTTGATGCGAAACAGGCAAAATTCGTCGATGTCTTTATCGTCGTCGTCGTCGTCGATCACCAGAGCGATGACCCCGGGACCGTTATCGATAGACCGGCCAGAGTGTACGTTGCGACGACGCGCCAACGTGAAGGTGAACGCCGGGGTGAAGGAGACGCTGACGAAACTGGACGAGGAAAGGAGAGAAGCGGAGAAGAGAGGCGATTTTGAGAAATGCAACGAGTTATCCATCGCAATGGAGAAGACGAAGAGAGAGGAGGAGAAGAGAAGAGCGGCTTTGGTCGCGGTGCATCATCAGAAAGCGATGGCGGATGCGATCGAGGTGCAGAGGAAAAGCGAGGTGGATTTGAAACGAAGACACGACTGCGAAGCGGCGAAAATGAAAGAGAGTTTTCACGTGGACGCGGAAAACTTGAAAGCGAAGAAAAGCGAACGATTCGATGCGTTTGAAAAAGAATGCAACGTCATTCGCGCGAAAGCGCAAAAGAGGAAACCGAAAGCGAGAGCGAAAGAACTCTCGGAAATACGAAATATTCAAGCCGCGTTGACGAAACAGAAGAAATACGTGGAAGCGCAAGAGGTGAGGCAGAAAGGGGACGCGATCGAAAGAAAGGCCAGGAACGAGACCAATCGCGGGATTGAGAACGATTTGTTGGCGAAGAAATTAAAACTGAAAGAAAAGTTAGAACGCGAGGAGAAGCAGATGAAGATCAAACAAAACTGTTGCGCGAAAGTATTGCGACGCCGACACGAGGAAGAGCTGGTTGGGTTACAGAGGAAGTTTAGAGGTATTTTTAATGAATTAGAGAACGTGAGTAAAGTCGAGATGAGAGAGGTGAACACGAATGCGAACAAGAAAACGTCGTCGTCGTCGTCGATTTCTTCTTCTTCTTCTTCTGCGATTGATAACGGTATTATGCTCCGTCCCAATTTACATTGTAGCGCGTAGCCGGGCGTCTTGAAATTTGACAACGATATACAACATTTCACTAATCTCTACGACACTTGAACTTCTTTCTCCTCTCTGTCGTTCCCTTCCTCTTGCTTCTCTTTTGCTCTTTCAATTATTTCGAAAGCTTCCGTGCAACTCTTATCGGTTAGAAATTGACACAAGCGAAGCGCCGAAAACGCTTGGTCGATTTCGCCGGCGTTGACGAAGGATAAGACTAAATGCTTCACGCCAAACTCGTCGATTTTATCCGTCGGAATCATGACTTTATTTTTAGAGCGATCTTCGTAATCGACCACGAACGATGCTTTCGTGTTGTCACTGACGGTATTAATTGTCGCTTCTAACACGTCCTCGTTCATTATTCGTATGGTATCTTGCCATCTACCATCCGCCGATAACGCCGACAACGCGATATCAATAGTCTGTCTCCTCGGCGCGTGGTCGTACGTATCGCGTCCGATGTAATAGATTTTCAACAACGCGTCCGGGTATTTCCGATCGCGGCAAGCTTTGCACGCGGACTCGATGAATTTCCTGGTGACTGGAACCATCTCGCTCGTTTCCATGAAATACTCTAAAATGTCCGATTCTTCGATCTTTTCTTCCTCGCGAACGTAGCGGTTGTATTGCATGGATTTAAAAACGTTCGGCACCATCTCTTGTTCGTAGTTGTAATACTGCCTGTCGTTCTTCCTGAATCTCTCTTTGTTGTCGAGCATGGCAAAGTACTCCTCGACGATTGTTTTCGCCTCCTTCACGAACCTCGCCTCCGCGCACACTTGTAAAACCGCGTTGGTCACTTGATCGTCGTACTTTGGCACGTCTAAAAAAGCGTTCGCTATGTCTGCGATTGATTTTGCATCCGCCACCGCTCTTTCTCGAATTTCGTAAACCTTCGACGGGGAAGAAATTTGTCTCTTGAAGAGCGACGCGTCTTCAATTTCGTCTCGCAAGACTTTCAAAACATTTGCGGTGAGGTTAATGGCGACGTCTTGATCGTCGTCGCTTTCGTCTTGGCTAGACGTGTTGCTTTTTGTCGCTCGACGCATGACGTGATCGGTGAACGCTTCCATGGCTGTGTTTCGAATGCCACCACCACTAGCAGCAGCAGATGCAGATGCAGATGCAGATGCGTCGTGTTCGCCCGCTGCTCCTGCTATCCTCGCGTTTTCCGAAGAAGATGTCGACGTTGACGACGACGACGACGATTGTTGCATCTCTTCTCGTTTGCGCATGATGGACGTGACCACGCTCGTCGCGAACGCGTCCGGCGGTTTGTACAAAGCGTTCTTTTCGTCGTTCATGCGCTCCCAAACCTTTTCCGCGGATTTGTAATCGCCAGTTCTCAAGCAGGCTAACAAGACCGCGTTTTGCGCTCTGCTCGGCATTTTAGCGGCAAGGTTCTCAGACAACGTTTCAAAGTAGGTAATTTTATCCTCCATGGTCGAGTCGTCGTCGTTCGCTTTTATTTGCATGGCGAGGATTAAAATATCGTCGTCTGGTTTGATGCGCTCTTCACCAGCGCTGCCACCTTCTTTCACGCCGCACGCCCGTTCGAAAACGTCCAAAACCGTCTCCGCGCTCGCGCCGCACATCTTTAACGCTCTCAAATACGTCATCAACGTGTGCACGTTGTGCGTTCCTCTTCCCGCGTCCCAGGCTAAATCGGTGGCGTCGATGATATCCTGATATACCGCGTCGCTCGTAAAGCTACTCCTGTTCCCATTCTTCTTCTTCTTCTTCTTCTTCTCCTTCTCGTTATCCTCTCCTCCTCTCTCTTCCTCTTCCCTATTCCTCCTCTCCGTCGCCTCTTTGAAACACCTCTTCAGAACGCCGTTGATTTGATACGACGTCACCTCCCCTCCTCTCTCCACTAACTCTCTCAAAACTCCAATCGTCTCTCTCACGTCCAAAACCTCCTTACACAATCCGTTCACCAACGCTTGCGCGGTAAACTTATCCGGCCTTACCGCCACTCGATTCGTCCGCAAATACTGCCAGGTCTGTCTCGCACGATCTCTCGCCGTCGCCTTTGACGTGTGCATCGAAACCGCGTTCAAAATGGCATTCCACGAGCGAATCGGAAGCGCGTCGACGCATCGAGCGTTCTCGCACACCGCTTGGTACGCGAACCAACATTCGTTCGCTATTTCGTCTATTTCGGCGTTTTTAGATGAAGAATCAACGTTGGTGTTGGTCGTGGTGTTCGACATGTACCGCGCCGCCTGTTTCACGAGATGGCGTGATGTCACGCGAAGGAATATTCAATCGATGTCAGCGCGAACCCAAAGAGAGACAAGAGACACGAACGAAGCGAATTCGAGAATTCGATGTAAGAAGAACGAAGAATTTGCTTTTATACCTCCGAAAACCGAGTCCCGACGGTTGTTTCGCTCGGACCTGTGGTCGCTCCCTCAGTGTTCGCGCGTGTCAAATCCTCGCGCAATCGTTTCAGGCGTTTCGAGACGTCTTCCCGCGTGAACGCTTTCCGCGTTTTCGCGTTGCTCGAATTCGTTCCGATTTCGTTCCCGGCGCGCGCGTTCGCATCGCGCACTCCCGCGAGAACTCTCGTCGTCTCATTTCGAACGCTGCGTTGTTGCTTTCGAGTTTGGCGAGAGAGACGCGCGTTTACGGTCCCTTTGTGTGCGTGACGTGTTGATATCATTTTCCCCTACGAAGTGGCGCACATTGGAAATCGAACCTTTTTCTCCACTTTTGTGACGCACAGAAACACGCATAAACACACGTAATCATCATGCAAATCTTCGTGAAAACTTGTAAGTACTCGCAGGCGCGACGTCTCTGTCTTCTCTCTCCGTCGTTTCGCTCGTTTTTGCGCGCTCTCTCTCTCCTTTCGTTTCTTTGTGAAGGAGCGAGAGAAAAGTTCGCGTTCGAGATCTCACATTCGGAGTGAATGTTCCAACGCGTTTCGTGTGCGTTTAAAACGCGCGTTTCTCGACTCTCTTTTCGTTTCTGCGCGCACCATTCACTGACAACAACAACTTATTAATGATGTTTTTTATAAAAAGTGACGGGCAAAACGATCACGTTGGAAGTCGAGTCCTCGGACACGATCGACAACGTCAAGGCGAAAATCCAAGACAAGGAAGGCATCCCTCCTGACCAGCAGCGGTTGATCTTCGCCGGGAAACAGTTAGAAGACGGACGCACTTTGGCGGATTATAACATTCAAAAAGAGTCCACGTTACACTTGGTGTTACGCCTGAGAGGCGGGCACTGCCAAGTCCCGTGCGGGATATTCGACGATCCGATGATATGCGCGCAGGTTCGACAAGACGCGGCGACGGTGAGGAAGGCGATGGCGCAAGCCGGGGAGTTACACGCGGAAGCAGGGACGAGTTTGCTCGCGATGAATCAAGTGACCAGGTGGATCGCGACGAAGGAAGAGCACTGCAAGAATATCATCCAAACTGTGAGCGAGTACATGTTGTGTCAGCGAGTGAAAAGAGCGGAGATTAAAACCGAGGAGGAGTACTTGGAGGTTTTGAAGTTACACCACGCGGCGATGCAAGCGGCGATGAAGTGCAAACAAACGTGCGATTTGGCGCAAGCGGACGATTTGGACCACTGTCTCGACCACTTGTGCAAAGTGTACACGAAATGAATGCTCGTTTCGACGAAAACGACGGCGACGTCCAGGCTCTGACGAAAAGAGAGAGACGGAACGGGAGAACGGGATTGAGAGAAAGAGGGAAAGGTTTCTCCTCGTCGTACCCTCGTCGTCGTCGGCAAAAAAACACCCAAAAACGGCGCGATCCCGCGATGATGGTGATGATACGCGTGAAGAAGCGTTTTAATACTACTACTCTCGTTAAAATCGTCATCGCGCGTAAAATCCTCACACTTTTGACTCAAATGTTCGCCTCTCGTGCTTCTCTTTCCTCGTCCTCCACCACGAAACACCTTCATCAAACGAGAGCACGAAACGCGCGTCAAAAAATCAAAACGACACCAAGAAACATCGCTCCGGACGGGAACGGGTGCGCGGAAACGAAGGGCGCCCCGATGAACGTCGGCCGCCCGCTCGCGAATTCGATGCGGAAAAAAATCTCCGACGCGTTGAAACCATCCGTTCTCGAAATCGTCGACGAGTCTTGGCAGCACGCCGGACACAGCGGGAACCCATCCGGCGACGCGTCCGCGGAAACGCACTTTAACGTCGAGATCGTTTCGGAAATGTTTGAAGGTTTGAATCAAGTGAAAAGGCAACGGAAAGTGTACCAATTGTTGGAGGAGGAATTCAACGAGAAAGGGTTGCACGCGTTGCAGATGAAGACGAAAACGCCCGAGGAGTACGAACTAATGAAGAAGTAAAGAGAAAGAATTAAGAAAGAACGAGAGAGAGACATTGCGTTCATTATGTTTCCTCGGACACACCATGAGCCGCGCTTTAAGAATGAGTGTGTGTTTCGGTGGATGTCGCGACGCGAGCGCTCTCGTCTCTCCGGAGAGACTCTCGCGTGCGTACGTACGTGTGTCGCCGCGGTACATGTTTTCAGCACACAACACGAGAAAAAGAGAGAAAGAGAGATGAAAGAAGAACAAAGCGATAGTTTATTGTTGTTACGTATTATTAAATCGTCACGTTTGTATATATACGCAGCACTAAAGTACGAATGTGATGATTGCTTGCGAGCGTTCGTAAAGCCGAAGTCGAGTCGTGACGTCGCCAAGGTGCTCAAAATCTCCTCATTATATCTCATCCGGAAACTATCCTCGACGGTTGCGATGCGAACGACGGTTTCGCAAACTTTGATTCGCGTTTCACGAAGTGAAGTTTTTCCGTCCTCTTTTTCCTCTTCTTTTTCTGATACGATGCGAATGCACGCGCTCGCTTCTGCTTCATCTTCTCGCGGCGAGAAAACGTTTCGCGCGTCCGCTAAAATCGTTCCCCGGCACGTGGTAAAACAGCAGCGCAAAGAGCATCATCATCATCGTTTGAAAATGAAAAACAACAGTTGCAACAGGACATTTAGTAGTAATAGTGCTCGCGATGATTATCAGCGCAAAATGAGCGCTGTCCGGAGTTTCGCGTCGTCGTCAGCAGCAGCGAGCGGGGAAAACCATCGTCACCACGTCTCTCTAATAAACGGTTCCAACCGAGGCATAGGTTTGGCATTCGCGAAGCATTTGCTGGAAACGAACAACGAAAGTATCGTCGGAGATAAGCGAACGAACGGGACGGTCATCGCGACGTGCCGAAACCCAGACGAGGCGAAGGATTTGCACGAGTTACGAGAGAAATTCGGCACCGAACGCTTGGAGATTTTACGGATAGACGTTTTAGACGAGAAGACGATCGAAGCGGCGGCGAAACTGGTATCGGAGAAATACGGGCGGTTAGATTGCGTGATAAACACGGCGGCGGTGTTACACTTGCCAGATCGGAAGATGGTTCCGGAGACGAGCATTTTACGCTTCGATCCCGAGGCGTGCGTCTTGTCGTACCGAACGAACGCTATCGGTCCGATGTTGATGACGAAGCACTTTTCAAAGTTGATGTTGAAGACTGCGGAGGAAAACGACGAGGGGAAACCGGTACCGGTGATTGCGAGTTTGAGCGCGCGAGTGTCTTCGATTAGCGATAACAAGTTAGGCGGGTGGTACTCGTACAGAGGCGGGAAGACTGCTTTGAATCAAATGACGCAAACCGCGCACGTGGAATTTTCGAGGAAGAAGAATCCCATCGCGATGGTGCTTTTGCATCCGGGGACGGTGGATACCGAGTTATCCACGCCGTTTAAGAAGAACGTGCCGGAAGGGAAGTTGTTTACGCCGGAGTATAGTGCGGGAAGAATGTTGGAGGTGTTGAAGGACGTGACTTTGAAGGATAGCGGTAAGTTTTATGATTACGCCGGAGAGGAAGTCGCGTGGTAAAGTAAATAATCAAGTCATATATATGTGTGTGTATCGATACTTTGGTACATAGAAATCAATAATGATGAATCTCTATTATATGTATAATCGTTCGTTCCATTACGTGCTGCTATTTGTGATATGATGTCTATCTCTACATTTTTTCTACTACTAGTGTACAAGCGAAAGCTTCTTTGGTCGACGAAAGGAGAAATCTCGCTCGCTCGCTGCATTGTTGTTGTTGTCGTTGATGATGAAGATAAAGAAGAAGAGAGAAGAAACAAAACGGTGAGCGAAAAACGAATACACACACACGCGCGCAAAAACGCAAAAACGCAAACAAACACAGCAAAACGAATACCGCAATACCACCGCTACCGCCACCGACGACAACAAAATTCTCCTAAGACATCCAAGGAAGCATAAAAATGCCTGCAATTGCTCTCAACCCGGCAGTCCGGACGAATCCGGCGGGGAAAACACTAAGGTTCGGGCACCGCGAATGGAGTTTCTGAGAAACGCCCTCTTCGTCTTCATCATCGGAGTAGTTGTGGTGGTGGTGGTGGTGGTGGTAATGGTAGTAGTAGTTCTTCTGTCGAGTGTGCGCGTCCTGCGTCCCGCGCATATACGATGCGCAGAAGAAGAGAGAACGCAAAAACACGCGTTTTTCGCGCTCGAAAAGAACATCGCTCGGGCGTTTGACGTTTCATCGCTCACGCGTTCTTCTAATGAATATAAAAAAACATCGGAGGGAATCCGAATGAAGTCAATTTCGTCACCGCGAATACGTAAAAAGACGACGATGATGCGTCAGATAGAGCTAATACGTTAATCGTCACCGTGCAGCCTATCAAAACGCACTTGGACAGGGATAACTAATATTTTGATCCTCACTCGCATACATTCATCAACGACGAAGAAGACGATCGATGAAACGAAACGCAAACGAAAACGACGCTCACCTATACAAATGATCGCGCGCCTAAAACCGCCGCCGTCCTCCTCCGCCGCCGCCGCTCTCTCGCCCCCTGTCGCGGCTACTCTCGCTCTCCCTGCTGCTTTCAATCATCGCCGCCCTTTGCTCTTCCGTCCACGCCTTGTACTTAATCAGCGGCTCCATCTTCCTCTTCCTCTTCAACACCATCCACCGAACGACTTTCTCGTCCACCCTCAGCGCGTGCGATATCTCCGGCAAAACGTTCGGCGCCGACGCGAACGTCATCTGCGACATTTGTACCTCGTGGTGCCTCTCGTTCGGTTTCTTATACACGTACGCTAACGTTTGGTGCCCGAAAGATTTCACGTCCATCAACACCCCGTTTGCGTCTAAAATTTTCAAGGATGTTCGCTTGAGTAACTCGAAGACTTCGCGCTTCGGAACTCTCGCTTTCACCTGTAACACCAAGTCGTACAGAGGCATTTCTTATACAATTTTCAACGTCTTCGCGTCGTTTACTTCGTTCTTGTCTCTCTTGGACCGCGTCTCTCGCCTTCTTTGACGTCTGAACTCGCGCTTCTTCGTCTCTCGCAAAGACCTCCAACCAGCCGCAAAATGGACGATGATTTTTCCCGGAAGAAGACACAAAGAAGAAGAAGACAAAGAAGAACTTCTCTCTGTTATGCGTATCGCTTTTAGGAAAGAGAGAAAAACGAGTTTGACACCACCGCTTCAGTGCTGCTTTTACTGCTCTTTTCGACGCGAACGATTGGAATTTTCCGTCCGCGAGGAGTAGGAGTAAGAGTGATGAAATTCTCAAAGTCCAGAGGGAGATCGAATGCGAGTATTGTTTAGGGTCTCAGATGCAGATGTCAAGGAGCCAAAGTAACCGGAACCACTGAAGAAGCGCTCTGAGAGTCACTCTTATCTGTAATGATAACTTTTTGGACAATATTCTTATACAACAAAACATTTACAACATTGCTTACTTTGGTAGTTT
>Ga0209631_10005226_pt1 | contig 13834 bp, 13 predicted proteins | sample COG_08_FD_184752 | JGI IMG/M metagenome (GOLD analysis project Ga0209631, IMG submission 184752) | Pelagic Microbial community sample from North Sea - COGITO 998_met_08 (SPAdes) (version 2) | ecosystem: Environmental > Aquatic > Marine > Neritic zone/Coastal water | place: Helgoland, sampling... | reverse complement strand
GTCTTCTTGTAAAGCATAGTTTCCTGTTGGTGCTTTAGTCGCTAAACCATCAGTCAACGCTGTATTTGTGGCGTAGTCACCAGTAGGAGCTTTAGTCGCAAGACCATCAGTCAACGCTGTATTTGTGGCGTAGTCACCAGTAGGAGCTTTAGTCGCAAGACCATCTGTAAGTGCTGTGTTAGTAGCAAAGTCGCCCTGATCTTGCTTTGTATCAACTGAACTTTGGTAAGCGAAGGTTTCACCTACAGGTGGTTTATCTTGCTTACCACTCGTCGCATCGGTAACAGTGGATACATAAGCAAATGTCTTGCCCGTAGGTGGTGTATTTTGTTTATCACCAAGAAGTGACCCTACACTAGATGTCAAAGCATAACTATCATTCTCAGGAGGTATGCTTTGTTTACCTGCTAACGATGTGCTCATATTTTGTGAAAGAGCACTCATGCTACTATTCATTGCCGTAGTTAGCACAAAACTATCATTCTCGGGTGGGTTATCCTGTTTACTTGCCATACCAGCATCCATCACAGATGTCAGAGCAAAAGTGTCATTCTCAGGTGGATTGTCTTGTTTATCAGCTAATGAAGTAGCCACGGATGAGTTCAATGCATAAGCATCGCCCTCGGGTGCGACATTCTGTTTGTTTTGTAGTTGATCATCTACATTATCTTTTGTGTACACATCAGACTTGTCGGCTTTGCTTTGGTTGATTGTTCCAACTTCACTTGCCAATTCAGCATCAGTCGCATATGTATCGTCTAACTCCGCTGTTAATCTCGTATTAAGATCAACGAATGAGTTTCCGCTCATTGTTATAGCTTACTATATATTTAGAATAGTTTTTTGAAGAAGCGACCTATCTTTTTCCCTGTCTTTTTGAATGCTTGTTTTACTTTAGGTATTTCTTCCTTAACATAGTCTGCCGTATGTGATGCCATCATGTCGTTTATGATGGTCGCTCCCATGGCAACAACAACACTAGCTCCCATAGTCTCAGGGGCTAAAGCAAGACCAGCTGTCATTATTTCAGTATCTACAACATACATTTCTGCTTGTTTACCAGCATCTACAGCAACCTCAACAACTGAATTATCCTTCTTCACATCTTCAGCGAATGAATACGCCGTCAATCCTACTCCCGCAATATGTCCAGCTCCTTTGACAACTGATCCGGCCAATGTGCGTCGTTCAGCTACGACTACATCTCCGACCACTTCTTTAGGTGTCGGAGCGAAGTTGTCAATTGAGTGCGTCTCAATGACACTATCCTTACCATGTAGATTATGAACTATATTTACTTTTGTATTTGATTTTGCCAGATCCTTATGATACGCAAGTGGCGAAGCAAAGTCTAAAGGTTGCTTGAACACCGCTTGTTCTGCGACATTACCAGCGTATTGTCCAGCTTCATTTACCTGGGTAGTGTTAATAGCTGGATTGTAATGATATCCTGGTACATCATTTTTGACACCAATCTCATATGATACATGCCCACCTTGAGAATGGCCTGATACAGATAAGTTCTCCTTACCATACTTGGAGGCAACTTCATCAAACTGCTCTTGAGCTTGATTAACGCGTGTAGTGTGCGTTGAGCCCCCGGTAATTTGTCCATTAATCTTCCAGTCTTCAAAGAACTGCCCTGATACCTTATCAGTAGTGCCACGGTATGCGATATGTGTTTCACCTGTCACTTCATTATGTAAAACAAGATTGTCTCTTGTGCTTAGACTTTCATCAACTTCAAAATCGGCTAGGTCATCAATGTAAGCAAAGTTCTCATCCCTCAGCCCCTCGTGCACGGCGTCTACATCGCCCTTGGTGTTAAAGTGTGTATAACTTGCGTTTGCTAGTTGCGAATACTTATGTTGTGCTAGTGTCTCAACGACTTCAATAGTCTCATCGGTTACATGGTCTATTCCACTTGCCAATTGAGCTTTTAAGAAATTAGTTAAATTGACATTGACCTCATCAATGTCATCATCAACGATGTTCTCCGTATACGCTGACGGACGAGGTGCTATGTACTCCGCATATGCCGATTGAGGCACTTGAGACGGACGCCAACCTGCTCCGAATGCCACACGAGTATCCGCCACATCACTACTAGTTTCATAATAAGCACTTGCCATATATTATAAAGCATATATAAATGAGGCCTACATTTATATTTGCCTTGAACTGAAAAACTCTCAAAAAAAGTTCTAAGCTTCTATCAAATGTCCTTTAAGGATTGCCCTAAGTTCGCAATTGACGATGATTACATGACCCCCAAGTATGCGTGGGAGCAGATAAGTGAATACATACCCAAAGATAAAGTGATATGGGAATGTTTTTATGGTGATGGTAAGTCTGGCCAACACCTGCGTGACCTTGGTTGTTTTGAAGTGATACACGAACCTATTGACTTCTTCACCAACAACAACGGAGAAGTGCTAATAAGTAACATGCCATTCACTGTTAAGCAGGAGGTGTTTGCTAGGTTAAAGGAATTAGACAAACCATTCATCATGCTAGTCCCTAGTTCTACTATACAATCGCTCTATTGGTATGAGCTATTTGGAAAAGATGCTATTCAAATTATCCTACCTTGTAGAAAAGTACAATATTTAAGTCCTACAAAAACACTTAAAAAGTCTGGTTGTAGCTTTAACTCTGTTTATGTATGTTACAAAATGGGTTTACCCAGAGATGTCGTTTGGATCTAAGCGACGGGGGTCTCACGGGAAGTAGCGTTAAGAACAGTAGTTGTGCCACCACGCCCAATGTTGAGGGTGTAGTTGCCCTTAACGAATGTTTCAATACGAAGAGGAGAGGTTGCGGGTTTAGCGAGACCAATAGAGCACATGACACCAGCACCAGTCGCAGATGCGTTGATGGCGTTGTTCAAATCCTTGTCCCTTGAAGTCTTGAAAGACTGAGCCATGAAGAAAGTGCCGAAGTTGTCAAAGACCGCCTTACCATCTCCGTTGTAACCACCGAAGTAAGCGTCATCCTTCCAAAGGTCAAGAGTGGCGAGGTTGTGAAGCATGGTCGCCTTAGTGTCACGCTCACTATTTTCAAGCCTTTTCTGAGGATAGAGCTGTGTGTCAAAAGAAAATTGAAGCGTCTTTAGTTTGTTAGTGGCGTAGGCTACATCAGTATCAGCGGTGGCTCGGTCACCATGTCCAAGCTCAAAGTCAAAGTTGCTATTACCAGCACCAGCGTAATCGCTAATGGGTAGGAGCGACTGCTTACGAGTGGCCATTATGATATTCTCCAAATCCATCGCATTGTCCAGGATTTGGATTTCAACCTGCTGAGAACCCTGTGGGATGTGGTTGATGTGAAGCCTGTGAGTGGCAAAGGGCAGAGACACCTTGCCACCGTTGTAAAGCTCCTTGTCAAGACGCTCATTGACAGACGATGGGAGCTCTACAATCTCGGTCACGAGTTCTACTTCAGTAAGCTCGTAGCCGTGATCGCCAACCCCAGCGGTGACACATACCATGTTGGGATCATTTAAATGGAGCGTTAAAGACATCGCCTCAGTGCCCGATTGGTTGAAAAAGCCAATTGGGATGTAATGATCATTGAAGTCACGACCAAGGACGCCGGAGATGAGGCCATGCTCAATAGTAGTGCCGTTGTTAAAGATGTCCATGAGGGTAGTTTGATCAGATATCTCTTCAGCCCTCATATCACCAGACATGTAAGAGCTAGTCTTCTTGGAGCAATAACTCTCCATGTTCTTATGTAACCGATCCAGCACATCATACGATAAAATGTCCTCAACGACAGAGTTGCCTACCCTAAGCTGGAGACGAGAGAAAGGATGGACACCTCCGACTGGGAAAGAACCGACATCAGATTTGAACTTGTAACGCAAGTAGGTACGCTGAGGGTTCAGCCACGAGGACTTAAAGCTTGGTATGTTGAACACAATTTGCGACTGCCCATTATAGGAGAACGCGGAGTTACCGCTGTTCCCAACTGGGTAAATGTTATGGATCTTGTTGCGAATGCCACGAAGTCCAGATGGTTTGGGGACGAGACCCATGAGTTGTTCGGGAGCACCAGAAGCGACCGCCATATTTTAGTTGTAATATAAGTCAATATAATTATTTCAATGTGAACCTTTGTGGCACATGTTCTTTTCTATAAGCTTCTGTGTTGTACGCCTCAATTGCCTCAGAGCTGAACTCTGGTTCAACAAGACATTCAAATGTCAAAACCAAATTATACTCACCACACTCTTTGTGAGAAAGGATAGTGCCACTTTCACTCCTGAGCTGTATGTCAATATCATGTAGGCTGGTATTATTAAGATGGTTCCAATGCGACTGAGAAGAAGCATCATAATGCACATAGCTATATCGTCCTGTGTTAAATTGGACGAAGTGGAGAATGCGTGATGGCACAGCTTCAAGGTAAAGACCATTAGGATTGACACGGCTCTCGTATGTGTCACCTGAGGTTAAGGCATCACTCGTGATGAATAACCCATGTGGACTTTCAATAGTTGCTGGTAAAGTTCCCTTGTATTCAAATGTGTTACTAGACTGACCTGCTTCAAACACATAGTCGTAATCATTCTGTGTTCCATAATCAAGTTGCCTACCAACCTCTAAGATGTCGGCTACTAAGTCAAACAACTTCTCATCATGAAACATTTGATTGTCAGTGAAACCAAGATGTTTCCAAATACTACCCTTTTTTAATACTGGTGAGAACCACTTATCATTCAATCCACCATTAAGAGCAATCTTGATGCGAAACGAAGAGAGCTCCTGGGAGAAAGTAATTTGTAGGGGTGTCTCGTTGCCGTCAAGAGTGACGACATGGCCTGTCATAGCCACAATTTGGTTGTTTATTTCATTACACAGGTCGGCGACATTATACCAACCTACGGGTATTTGTATTTGAAATTCTTTTTGAGCATATGTAGATCCTGATGGGGCATAATACTCAACCCATGTAAGCTTATTCTCACCCGACCTGATGTTGAACATGTGATTAGCGATACTAAACTGCTTGACGCAACACCTCAACGCATTCTTAATAGGTTGATGAAAGTGTATTTTGAGGTCAGCTAAATCATTAGCATCATTCTGGCCTAGCCTGTCTCTGCTGTTTATATGGACATAACGAAGTCTAGTGTTCGGTCGGTTCATATCTATAAATACACTACATTTTATTCATAGAATAACCAACGACCATTTTCACGACGAAACGAATTAAGCACTTCTTTAATCTTTGGTTGTTCAACCGGGGGCGGGGGAGGAGAAGGAGGTTTGGGTTCTTCTGTAACCTGTTTAGGGGGAGGAGGAGGTGGTGGTGGTGCTACAACTTCTTTAGTTTCATCACGAGACGCTTGTTTCTCCTTTAATATTTCTTTCTCTTTCTCAATCTGTGTTTCTTTACTCTCTATTTTAGCTTGTGCTTTATTAAGCTGATTTTCTTCTGCTTTTTGTTTTCGTATCTCTAATGCCCTTGCCCGTGCCATCTCTAACGCTTGTAATTGCTTGGCACTGCGAGGCTTCTTTTGCTTGACGGGCACATCAACGACCTGCTCAGGCTCACTATCACTATTATCTTCCATGTTATACTTGTTCTTGAGATAATTATTTCGTCTTACGCAACTTAATTGTATTTAGCTTCCTTCTCAGCCTTTTTCCTTCTGTAATAATCACGCTGATAAACTAATCGCTTCTCTCGTGTTTTCAGTCTGTAATTGTAATCCTTGCGTTGTCGTGGCGTCATGTCCTCTACTGGTGTCTTGTAGAGGGTAGGCTTACGACCCTTGACGCCGATGCGAACTAGCCTGTATCCGTTGGGAGCTTCAATATTGTCCATTATTGTTATAGCAATATTTTTTTTAAGCGTCCTCCTCACGCATATTTTCAAGTTCCTCAATCTGCTCGGCCGTCATGTTGTCAAGTCTAAACTGAGGCTCACGCTCCAACAATTCCCTGACATACCTGAGCGACGCCGATGGTGAGTGCTTCATGGTGTATGCGAGGTTGAGGCGTTCCTCATCTGTTCCTGTGAAGTTTGCTAATTGAGTAGATATGTAACTCTTCCTGAGGTAATTGATCGCTCCTAGCCTTAGCCTATCAACACCTAACTCATCTAACAACCTACCAACATAGCCTGACATCTTACTTGCCCCAAATAGGTAGGGGCTCATGCGTTCGGTGCTACCTGAGATCCTATTCTTTTTAACATACTTTAAGATGTTGTCAGTCGTTGGTTTATCAAACACAAATACACGAGCTCCATAAATCTTACTTGTTTTGTAATTGGTCATCACCAAGAAAGCTTTACCTCGCAAATACTTTCTTTTCTTGTTAGGCAAGAACAAAGTGTTTCGCCTGACTAAATCATATTCTTCTTCTTTTCTTGGGACTTCACCTTCACCATCATCTATCCACATAGAACCCCAGTCATCACGGGACGGGAATTGACTATAGAGAGATATGTAAAGGTTCTCTTTGGATATTGGATCTGGGTGTTTAGCCTTTACCAAAGCAACAAGGTCGTCCCATTGGAGAACTGGTCTGGCATCTTCTTTATCCCTGTCATTTATCAATCTTACCTTAGCTTTCATCTCCGTCCAAAGTCTGTTAAATATATTGTAAGCTTTCTTATATTGTCTGTTTGCGTCGGGTTTATGTATGTCAAAAGCTGGGTAATACTGCATCACCTGGAGCAAGGTGACAAACTCCATCATGGTTGCCTCTAAACTTTTAAACTTACTCTTACCTTTAAACTTACCAGCTTTAGTTACTGGATTTAATCGTTGCTCATACAGCTTCTTCTTTAAATGTTTGATACCTGCGTCGGTGAATACTAAACTGACATCAGCAACATATGTCTTGCCGAGGTGTTCCATGAACTTAGCAAAGAAGCCAACTTTTGGTGAAGAAACAAATGGCTTACCCCATTTTCTCTCAATTGTGGCATCTGATACGACCCCAACTCTTGTTCTTGTAGCTTGTGTAGGATTGTGTCGCATGTATATATTAATGTCGTCTGCTTTGAGACTGCCTGTGTATTTGCTGATATCATCACGCCTTTGCTGAACCAATTGAGCGATAGGGACATCATCAGGTTCTGGTGTGGGCTCTCTCCTAGCAACTGGACTAGCACTGCGTTCTCTTCTTGAGGTGGCTTCTCTGTTGTCAAGAATGACCTCACTTTGAGCGGGTATGTTCTCACCAGCACGGCCTTCACCAAGCTCAGTCTCACGCATGTTAAGAAACATAGGGACATTCATGATGATAGGTTCTAGTCCATGTAGATTTCTCATCTCATTAATCATATCAAGTGTGATGTTGTACATGATCATACTCTTCACATTTGGTATAGCACCCTTAGCTATTCGTCGCATTACCCGCTGTCGGTATTCGTCGTTCAAGTTGTCATCACGCTGACGCCACTCCACCATGTATCGGCGGTGTCGCTCACCAGGGGTAACTTGTTGTCTTGTTCGTCGTCTCGCCATTTATGTAAATCAAACATTATTTTTTCACACCATCTTCCACAATTAGGTAGGTGTCAAAGTTTTTTCTAAACATACTGGGGTGATGATCTTTTTTATGTAAATCCACAAATAAGAAATGATGACTACTATCCTTAGTCGCTTCATGATATACAGCCATAAACACTTCGGGACTTACTTCACCCGCACATGCCTCCGCAACTTCTTTCAACTCTTGCTCATCTTTAGTGCGTCCAACTAGAAATGTAGTAGCTTGATTGCGAATACTACGATTTAATCCACCAACAGCCTTGAAACTTTGAACTAGATAATATAAACTTATACCAACTGCTCCACCTTCAGGTAATGATCCTTCGTGCCTATGCTTCTGCGTAAGCTCTAACAGCATCTTGTCACGCAGTAATGCCGATCCTAAGACATCATCAAAGACACATGCTACGATAGGGGGACGCTTGTCGTAACATTTATACTTAGGTTCTGGCATTCTAAATGTGTTGGTTCTGACATCATAGTAACTGACCAAGTAATTATCAAATAGCGGTGTTCGTGGTGACATGCCATGCTTAATGTCCTTCATAACCTTCTTATAGTTCTCCCGCAGTTGCTTGTAGCGGACATATTCATCCCTTTCTTGTTCTACTATGTCTCTTATTTTCATCACCACACCTTTTTCATTTGGATCAAACACATCTTCCTCGTCAATATTCAGTTGTTTCAATAACTTCTTGTTACTACCAGCTGTGTTGCTCACCCAGATTATTCTCTCCATCGCATGTCCTTCCATATACATGCGTAGTAGGTTGGTGATTGCCGTTGTTTTAAATGTTCCACGACGAGAGTAGAGACAACAAACCTGATGTAGTTTTGGTAAATGTTCTGGTGTCTCATAAGCAAAACTAGTTCCAGATGTAACCTTAATCTTGGCCTTTGGTTCAGTTTTGGTTGTAATCTTCATTATCTACTATATTCAAATGTTTTTCTATGAAGGTCTTGTGTTGATTAACGAAGTCACGACACCAGGTCTTTTCATCATCAACAATCTTGTTAAGCGACTTTGAAATATCATCAATGTGCGACCTCCTATCTTTAAGTATCTTTCTGCCGAAACGACGGATGGTTTTGACATGGGTTGTGGGTGTCTGGGCAAGAGCGAACATCTTAGTAAAGAGGGATATTATCTTTCTTAAGATGCCTACAGGCTTAATATGTGCTTGTTTTGTTCTAAACAACTATAAAAATGTAGGATGTAGGGTATATTTTATAAAGTTTTATAAAAAATAGTTTTGAAAATAAGTTTGAAAAAAAAGGCTTACAGCCAACAGGCCTACAGGCTTAGAATGTGTTTATTATTTGACGAGGCTCAAAATCGCTAAAGCCGTCCCTACTTGCGTAAGACATCGGTCTGGGTAAGTCTTCAAAGGCCTCCGTGTGTTGTGTGTATTGTTTTTCTTTCAACCATTCATAAGCCTTTTGCCTATCAATAGACCATTTGACACTAAACTCGTCCCTTGTTTTATGAAACACATTCCACTCTGCTTGTGGTAATGATCCTTCACTATACACTCCTTCATCAACAAAGAACTTCTTTAGCTTCGTGCCAAACGAGCTCACACCACGGCTATCAACATCAGCTCTTGGATTGAACTCACAATAGATACGCCAAAGATGATGTGCTTTGATAAGTGCTCCTCGTGGGGCTAGTGTGTTTTGAAAGGCATCAGTTATGAAGTAGGACATGAACCTAAGCTCAGGTGCTAATGACATCATGCGTATCTCCGCGTATGCTTGTGTCCTTGGACGAGATGTATCGGCATTCCACCCGAACAAGTTTTGGTTCATCAAATATTTGAAAACAGCCAAGCGATTGCAGGGCTTCTTTGACCACTCGTCATAAAAGTGTCTCCAAAACTCCGTGTCACCCTTCAAATCGGTGTTGCCACCAAAAACTACATATCGCCTATCGCTAGGTGAAATCTTGATAGGACATGTTGAGTTTGTAGTAATTACGATCTGCGTAAGGTTGTTAATCTCACCAGCATCACAGTACATGCGACGAACTCTAGTCTTGGGGTTGGTGATCATTGGTTTTATTTGTCTATCATACCTGAAAACATCAGCTTCATCAATACAGATTAACTTTCGTCTTTCAAAAGCAGTTGTATAATTGCCAAATAAGTCATGTTCGGGTTCGCTACACTCGTAGTAAAGATTATTGCCCATAATATCACCTATGAATTGAAACAAAGTGTTCTTACCTACTCCTTCGGCACTACGAAATACCATGGCCACCCGGGTCTTTTTGTCGGGGTTTTGAAACATGAAGGCTAATGTCTTTAGCAAATAATCGGGTGTGTTATTCGTAAGGGCATTCACTATCTTAAGAAATGGCTCAATATCACCCTGCGTCTCATCTACATCTTTATACTTGTCGCTTTGTATCTCGTATCCACGCCAAAGGTTATATGTGTGCGACGGACAATTCTTGGGTATGAAGTCCATGTATCTAAACTTTCGCTTCCATTCGTCTTTCAACCAAATATCGGTGAAAGCCTTAAGTCCCTTTTTGGTTGGGACTTGATAGTCTTGAAATAGTTCAATTAAGTCTTGCTTATTCATTATCTCTTCGTCATCAACTATGTATTTTGGCTTAGGTTTCTCAATCATGGCAACTTGTCGTTTGTTCTCAAACTCATCACGCATGTCAAGGTATATTTGGTAGTTCGCTTTGCTTAGTTTGTGGGTTTTTAAGAAGTTGGAGCTGTGTTGTGGCCTTTCTTCTTCTTCTTGTGGTTGTTCAGGTTGGGGTATATCAAACAGGCATTCCTTACCATTTTGAATACATAACTCTTGGCACTCGTCACTATGGTTCTTGACGAACGCATAACCAAGTGCGGGACGCCACACGAAATACTTGTTGCTCGTATGATCCTTGCCACAACAAGGACATTTTACACCTGGTTTGAGCTGATCACAATTGAAGTTGTAATCACTTATAAATCTAATACCCGTGAAACCATGTTGCTTAAGTTGGGGTATGAGCTCAAATCCATTCGTCTCGGGATACTCCCCCGCACTTTCCTCGTCCGAGCTTAACTCCACGAGGGTGCTTTGTGGTGATTGGGGCTCTTGCTCACAATCAAAGGTGTCGTGGCCATAAATAGTGGCGTCATCCTCAACACAGTTGATTATGGTGTATTCATGTGGATAGTGGCCAATTGTAGTCAATCTACGAGGGTCGGTATAACCCGTGGCTTCGTCGTGCTCCTTGATGGAGAACACGAGCCCCATCTTCCTATCCCTACTATAAACTTTGTTGTCTAGAAATGTCTGGGGGTAGTTCTTCTTGTATTGCTTTACTCGTTCGTCTAATGTTTTCTTTGTTGTTTTGTAGCCCTTCAAGAAGGCTCTGTAGCTAATCTTGAGCGTCCCCTTCTTGTTAAGGACATCTCTTTCAAAGCGGTCTTTCGGTGGTTTGTATCCATGTCGCTCCGCCCATCGGACAGCGTCCAAAGGGAGACCGAGATTGATTATGTCTTGTTCAGCTTCTCGTTTGAGTTGCGTCTTGAGTTCCTCAAACTTTTCAGGTTCTTCAACTTCATAGTCCCAGTCAAAGTAGGGACGCACAAAGTCCGTTGCAGAGACGATTTCAAAGAACGCCGTGTCTGGTGCTTGTTTTACCCGTCGTTCTACTTCGGCGGGGGTCAGGGGGTACTCCTTGGCCTCCGATATGTCATATCGGTTAGCTTTGAGCTTATCAACGATGGGTGTGGTGGGAGAGTTTTTCATGCTAGGCATACTATACCCTGAGAAAAAAAAATGATTATTGCGACTTTTCTGGCCTGGGGATTTTTGCGACCTGAGGATTTTTGATCTGGCCTGGGGATTTTGGCCTGAGGATTTCAGCAGGGGAACACGGATTTTTTGTGATTTTCTGGTCGGTCGCAACAATAGTGTAACTGGTCGTCCATGGTTTCATCCAATTTGTTACTATATATGGCAACTCCCGAAACCCACTTTTTTTCACTCCCCGAACGCACCCCGACGATCCACCACTCAGACACCTTGCGACACCACAATGCCCCCTAAAAAGGCTAAGAAGCGTTCGTCTATGTCTATCGACAATATTTTAGACAGCCAGCGAGATGGTTACGATAGTGAGGACACTGCCGAGACCGCTAAGGAAGCCCAGGACGATCAATCCTCCGAAAGCGAAGAAGATAAGGAAGCCGACGGAGGTAATGTGTCCGACGACACCGAAGTCACTGAGCAAAGGACACCCAAGAAGCGTGATGCTAAGGGCAAGAACAAGGCAACAAAAGTACCCGACAAAGATGATGATGAAGCTGAGAAGGTAGGCGATCTTAACGGCTTTAGGATCTTTCTCAAATTAATAACCCTTTGTTTACCTATTTCACTCAGTATGATCGCACTAAGCAAAACTTTGAAGCTTTGACCACCAAGAAGCTGTGGTCTGCTGCTCAAACTGGTTGGACGCACTTTGTCGCAGGTCGTCTCACAGATGTTGAAAATAATACGAACATTGAAGGCCTTGCTACCGAGAAATACAAGATTGCTGAAAAGCACATCACGGCATACGCCAAGAACTGTGATAAGGCAAAACAAAACGACCTTTTCAAAGTCCATGCTTTTCTTAAAGACATCCTGGCTAAGAAGAAAAAGGGTTGGCTTGAAGAAGATGTGACCGAGGATCGCCCTGTTCTCTTTTTCACTGAAGATGGTAAGACGAAACAAAAGAAGTATGAGAAAGGTCAACACAAGGGCGAAAAGATGACCGAAGATGGCTATGTCCTACATGACTTCGCTCAAATGTTTCGTGCCATCGCTGACTTGATTGACCCCAGCAACGAGAGTGCCGAGAAGTGCCGTAAAGCTTACGATCTTGCTCTTGATATGGAAGAGGAGTTCACTATCAAGATGGCGAAATGGAAACGCAAACAAGGGAAAAAGCTTTCTACCTGAAGTTCTTATTTCATAACTCTATAATCTACTCTTTTGTATAGTCCCTCTCTACTTATACCGTTTAATAATAAAGTACCCGTCTTTGTAATTGTCATTTTAATTTCGTCGGGTAATCGTAATATAGCTTTCTTCACATCCCCATCAGCAAGAGCCCAGAACTGACGCATGTGATCTTTGTCAAAGTAAACCTGATAACCAACATAGTTGTAATACCAGTCCATATCATCTTTGACATCTGTAGATGACCCCGTGAAGAACTTAATGTTATCCATTCCATTCTTATATATGTCCTTAAGTTGCTCAAACTCCAGCTTCAGAATGTGGGCAACCTCCGTTTCATCCAAATCGGGGATATCAAGGTATTTTCTTACTGGGTCTTTATCAGCCTTCATGTAAACTTCTTTGAGGTAGACGAGCCGATACCTTAAGCTCAAAAGATCTTTCTTTTTCGCAGGGCTTTCTTGTATCCAACTCTTGAGGTATTCAATGTATGCTTGCTTCAAATTTTCGTGCTCTGTTTCTATTTCTTCCACCTTACTCATTCTGTCTGGATCTTCCAAACTTTTCTTCAACCTATAAAGACGATCACCAAATTGGTTGTAATCAGCATATGCGACCTCCAACCCAGCATTTTGTTCCACTCTCCATGCGGGTGGTTTGTCAGGTGGTTTATCATCAAAAAGAACATCCTGATCATCTGGTGAAATCATATCGTCAAAGATAGTTTCACTAAGGTATTCCATCACTTCCTCCAAGAAGTAATCTAAGGGCATTTCACCTGTAAAGTCCTTTAACTGAGATACTTTGCGTCGCCCATCAAAAATAGGTTGACCAACGGGCAAACGATTAGACTTCATGACATTGAAGATGTATGATTGAAATTGCCGTTTAGGTTCTTCCCGTATCATGTCCACTCTTGTTTTGAAAGTACCACCCGTGTTCGCGTCAGAAAGAAAAATAGCGTCAACGATCTGAATAGTGTAAGTGCCACAAGCCACCTTCAACGTGCCTTTGCGTCCAATGATTTTGTCAATTGGCTCCCCATCAATATACAGCAATTCCAATGGTAATACATTTATGTCGTGATCTTCATGATACGGTATGGCAAAGTCATCGTGCCACGAAACGGAGCGTTTAAGCGACTTTCCTTTTTTGGATCTTCCGTCCGCTTCGGGTGTAAGACTAATACCTTCCTTGATATCTTCATCAATTATAGTCCGTTTGGGAGCTGATGGTTCTTCATCGCTATCTGATAGGTCATAGTCGGCGAGGGACATTTTCATGGGAGCCATCACGAACTTCGGTAAGTTTGCGTGAAGATCCGCGGGTCAGTTTATGAGACACACTTCAAGCCTGTAGGCTCCTGTAGGC
>Ga0209631_10005224_pt1 | contig 13837 bp, 9 predicted proteins | sample COG_08_FD_184752 | JGI IMG/M metagenome (GOLD analysis project Ga0209631, IMG submission 184752) | Pelagic Microbial community sample from North Sea - COGITO 998_met_08 (SPAdes) (version 2) | ecosystem: Environmental > Aquatic > Marine > Neritic zone/Coastal water | place: Helgoland, sampling... | reverse complement strand
CAAGAGGGAATAGAAAGAGCAATCGGTATTATAGATTTTCAAGATTCCCATTAGAAATATTTTATTTCGCTTGGTCTCAAAAATCACATATTATTTGATAATTATATATGGCAAAAGTTAATCGCTCAAATAGAAGGATAGCTCCACACCAAGATAACATTATATTTAAAGAGCCTACTAACAAAATATACTTATCTAGTATATTGGATGCAATAGTCATATTTTGTGTGACATTGTATGCATGGCAACAATCACATTATCAGCTTGGTTTATACTCAATAGAAAAATCAGTATTAAAAGTTTTAATTGCTATACTTATTTCTACCTGTATTTTTGGGGCAATATTAGGTATTCTTCAAAAAATACCCAAACAATTTTTTATCTTGGCTTTTACTTACGCTATGCTTTGTTTAATATTTGGTGCAATTTCTACTATTGCCAATGATATAAACATATTATTTTACATAAAAGCAATAATATTAACTTTAGTTATGTTTTGGATAGTCCGTGATTATAGAAGAATTAAATTTTTTCTTTGGTTAAATTTTTTATTGGGCTTTACTTTGATTTTATTAAATTCAGTAACGATACTTCATTGGCTTGATTTGTTTGAATTGTCACATGAATCTGTTACCAGAGTAGGCGGGCAAAAAAACTTAACCCACCTAAACCCCTATTATTTTGGGATTTACGGGTTGACTGAAAATTATATTTATCCAGGATCGTATTTTGGAACTCCTAGGTTACAGGGATGGGCTTCCGAACCCCTGCATTGGTCATATTTCGTTTTATTAACTTTTTCTTGTGCCGCAATGCTTACATCTATTTATAGAAACACAGTCGTAAGGATACATCTCTTTTTATCTATGTTTTTAATTTTACTTTATGTTTTTTTTATGCAGTCAACGACACTTTATATTTCTTCGTTAGCTATTTTGATGATAGTAATGGCCGTTGGAATATTCAATTCACTAAGGTTTTCGAATGAGAAAATCACTCTCCTATACTTTTTTGCATTGATTATTGTTCCTGGATTATTAATTCCCTTTCTCCTTGTTTCGACTGTTGGTATCTCGGAACTTTTTTATGGGGAAACCTTTTTTGGAAAAGGGGGTAACTGGAGTAGTAAAATAAAATTTTTATCACTAGGTAATGATATTTATTTTAGGTTTCTACCTTCGCCATCATCACTTGGATTTGCAACACATAATTTCATTTTAGAAAAGTACCTAGTTGGTGGATATTTGATGTTAGCACCATTGCTATGGTTTCTTTATAAGTATATAAAATATATTGGAAATAAATCTTTTATGATTATCATAGCTGTAAGCACAGCAATTATTGCAAATACATTAACAGTCCCAACACATTTTTTTTATCCATTAGGAGCTATGTGGTTTTTTATAATCGCTGGGCTTGTAGCAGCTCAAAGAAATATTACCCTACCAACAAGAATTAAAAATAGATAAATGACGGATAGTATTATAAAAAGACCAAGGGTATTGGTTTTAGCACAAAATAAAATTCAACCATTCACTGGCGGAGGTGTGCTTTTGTCAAATTTATTTAGTGATTTTGAAAGTCAAAATTTATTATTTGTCCACAGAGACAAAAATTATGAATATGAATCAGGGAAGCGTGAAATTAAAGTGGGTGCTTCATGGTTAAGGTTGAAGCCAATAAATTTTTTAAAATCATTATACAAATATATTAATTTAGCATTTAAAAATCCACTTAGGATTCGATTAAATCACTTGTTTAAATTATTTCTCCAGTCATGTTATTTTCATTTTCCAGAATTAGAAGATAAGCAAATATGTTCTTTTTCCCCACATGTCATATATGCATGGGTTAGTGATTGTTTCTGGGCTAGAAGCGTTATTGAGACTGCAGCACGCTACAATGTTCCCTATGTAATCCATTTTATGGATAATCATATTGAAACAAACTCCAGATCATTATCGGATTTAATTCTTAAAGATGACTTCACTAAATTGTTAAATAAAGTAAATAAAAATGCGGATAGACTTTATGTTATTTCTGAAAGTATGAAATTAGAATATTCAAAAAGATGGAAGAAGAAGTGTGAGGTTTTTCATGGGTTAATAGATTATGAGTTATGGCCATGGCCTAACATTAATAAACAATCAGATGATGGTCTTTTTCGTATTGCATTTACAGGTTCAGCAGAAAGTGGACAAATTAAGGGGCTTAGAATTATTGCCGAAAGCATAGCTAGGATTTCAAAAAATTCTCAATTTAATATAAAATTAATTCTCTATCTTACCGAGAGTTATGCATCTCTAGTTAAACCTCATATGGCTGATTTTTCATTTGTTGAATTTAGGCCACATCCAAACTTCTCTAATTTAAGGACTGAATTAGCATCCGTTGATGCATTACTTTTAGCTTATGGTACAGATGCAGAAACTATTAATTACTATCGATACAGTTTTGCTACTAAAATAGTACCCTACATGATGTCTGGGAGGGCAATATTTGTTTATGGCCCTGTTGAAATTGAACCTGTAGCATATGCAAAACGTGATTCATGGGCAAAAGTATGTAGCTCTGAGCAATCAAATGATATTGATGAATCCCTGAAGACATTTATTAAAAATTTTGACGAAAGAATGATAATGGCAGAAAAAGCATGGCATGAAGGTTGCAATGAACATGATTTGAAATTTAACGCAAATCGGTTTTCTGAATCATTATTATCAATTGTAAATAAAAAAAAGAATTAATCACATATCCTCACTTTTTTATATAAGCAAAGAGGAATTTTAGATCATATTTTGTAAAATAGTGTAGGAGTAGACAAAATGAATAGCTTTAATAAGTTAAGACAAAATAATAAGTGGTTCTCTAAGGTTCCACTTGAATTGCATGGGCATCGAAAGAAATTAAATTATTTTGTAAGCCAATTAGATCTTTATAGTAAAGAACATAAACTGATGCATAGAGATATAAGTGTTATGGAGGTAGGTTGTAGTAACGGGAGAAATATAAGCTTACCTTTATCAGAATTTGGTTACCAAGTTACTGGTGTGGATATCCACAAACCATCGATTGAGTGGGCTAATGCAAATAATGATTTTGAAAATACAGAATTTATTTGCCAAGATTTTAATAAATTTAAAAGTACCAAACTATTCGATGTAGTTATATTGTCTGATATTTTGGAGCATGTATCTAATCCAGATAAAATTTTAAATTTAGCTAAAAAATTTATTAAAAAAAAGGGAATGATATTAGTATGCATCCCGAATGGTTATGGTCCTTACGAAAATGAACAGCGCTTTCTTAGATATACTCATTTAGATAAATTAGTAGATAAACTTAAAAAGTTTATTAAACACATATTAGGTCGAAAACCTGGTAAACAAGTTGAGTATAATTATGAATCAGGTCATGTACAGTTTTTTCATCAATCTGACATAGAAGAGCTTGTCAATTATGTTGGGCTTCAAGTTAAAAATCGAGCTAATGGCTCTTTATTTGGTGGAGGTTTAACATACTCGTTAGGGATAATATTACCTTTTATCATCAAACCAAGCTTATGGCTTGCTGATCAATTACCCGCAAAGTTTGTGACAACTTGGTATTTTCGATTAGGTTATAAGGAAAATAATGAAAATGAATAGTTTATGTGTGGCTTAGCCGGAGTATATCAATACAAAGGTAACTTTGATGTTACTCAGAGTTATCTGATGAAAATACGGGATACAATGGTTCATAGGGGACCAGATGGTTCGGATTTATGGATATCTAAGAACAAGAAAGTAGGTTTGGCTCATCGCAGATTATCAATCATTGACTTATCTGACAGTGCATCACAGCCAATGTCAAATGAAAATGGAAGCGTGAAAATTGTTTTTAATGGAGAGATATACAACCATCAGGCTTTACGTAAGGAATTATCGGCTGAATTCAATATCAATTGGAAAACTGACCACTCTGATACTGAAGTAGTTATGAGAGCCTTCGAAGTTTGGGGTATTGATTTTTTAAATAAACTTCGTGGAATGTTTGCAATTGCTATATGGGATGAAAGATATCGAAAGATTTGGTTGGTTCGTGATAGATTTGGAATCAAACCATTATATTGGTCAAATCATAATGGTAGAATTGTTTTTGCTTCTGAGATAAAAGCGATTCTAGCTGACCCACAGCAACAACGAAACGTGAACCGCCCTGCAATTGCCGACTACCTTGCTTTTATATGTACACCAGCCCCAAAGACACTTTTTGAAGGAATCAATAAACTAGAACCAGGTACATGGTTATGTATTAATGAAAATGGTGAGATAAAAAATCATCGATGGTATGAAATTTGGGATCATGTGGGCCCTAAAAAAATATCTAACGAAAAAGATATATACGAACAGGTTTATGAGAAGTTACATGATTCAGTGAGTATCCATAAGGAAAGTGATGTTCCATTAGGGGTTTTTTTATCAGGTGGCGTAGACTCAAGCGCAAATACGATGTTATTTAGTGAAAACTCACAAAGTGCTATTAATACCTTCTCTATAGGCTACGACGCAAATTATAAAACTTATACGAGCGAATTACCTTATGCCAAACAAATGGCTAAAAAGGTAGGTGGAAATTATCATGAAAAAATATTAACTGAAAAAGATTTAATTAACTTTCTCCCACGCATGATTCATTTGCAAGATGAACCAATTGCTGATCCAGTGTGTATGCCAGTATACTATGTTTCAAAATTAGCGCGAGACAATGGCGTAAAAGTTTGTCAGGTTGGAGAAGGGGCAGATGAACTATTTTGGGGGTATAAAAATTGGAAATACTGGCAAAAGCTTCAACATCTCACAAATAATTCCTGGGCTCATTTATTTTCAACACCAAGCGTTCAGATGATGAAAATGATGGGCTTGTCAAATAATCGATTTTATGACGCATTAATTCGCTCATCAAAACAAAGGCCTGTTTTTTGGACCTCCGCCCAAGGGACTTCCTCTTATGAAAGAGAGTTAATTCTTGGGAGTAGCCTTCGTAATGAACTTAAAGGTATGGATGGCTGGAGTTCAATTGAACCATTGTGGAAACGATTTCAATCCAAAGCCTATGAGAAATCAGCTTTAAATTGGATGAGTTTTACGGAATTGAGTTTGCGCATACCAGAGTTATTATTAATGAGAGTAGATAAAATGGCGATGGGAGTCTCCTTAGAGGCTCGAGTACCTTTTTTGGATCATGAGTTTGTTGAGCTTGCCCTTTCTATTCCAGAATCAATTAAAATGAAAAATAATGAAAGTAAACATGTCCTGAAACAATCATTACGTGGACGTTTACCAGATAACATTATTGATCGGCCAAAACGTGGCTTTGGTGTTCCTATAAATGAATGGTTAGGTGGAAAGCTGGGGAATAGTATCGAAAAAGAACTCAAACGCTTTTGTAAATCAACAGGCATTTTTGATATTCGAGGCATAGAGACAATGTTGCAAAGTCGGAATAGTATTCGAGTATGGTATCTATATAATTTTGCACTTTGGCATCGTCATTTTATCGAGGAAGTTAGTGAAGATGAATTATTTGAGTGGTAGCTTTTTAAATTTTGGTAAAAGATAAATAAGATAAAGGTATTAATTAAAATCTATGAAATTTAGTCAAGTTGAACGGCATAGTAGTAATAAAAAAGCACGATCCACATGGGAGCGTAAAGCAGTTGGTAGCCATCGCGCTAATGCTGATGCAGGAACTGCTGAATATTTTTCCCAAATACGTAAATATCGATACGAGTATGAAACACCATTCATACCTGAAGTATTTCAGTATAAAACTTTAAAAAATAAACGAGTTTTAGAAATAGGTGTAGGGAATGGAATTGATGCAGTAGAAATGTTGCGCAATGGAGCATGTTATTCAGGTATAGACGTTACGGAAAATCATTTAAAACTAACAAAACGTTATGTTGAGCTAGAGCGAAGAGCTGGTCGTATAATGAATGTTGAAGAAATAGTGAAGGGCGACTTGCTTGAATACGATTTGATAGGAAATTACAATGTAATATATTCTTTTGGGGTGTTGCATCATATTACACATGAGGAAGAAATATTAAGGCGATTAAAAAGTTTGCTTTCAGAAAATGGAGAGTTGCGCTTCGCAGTTTATGCGAGATTTAGCTTTTTCAATATTTGGATGATAACCATGTGGATCTTTCAAAATAGAATGAAAAATTCTTTAAAGGATTGGCAAAGTCATTTGGCTGAAGGAAGCTTCTTGGGAGACCCTGTAGTAATAAAATTACGAAATAAAAGTGAAATACAATCTATGCTAGAAAAAACAGGTTTTACAGTTATAAATTATTCAAAAAAAGGATTTGTACAAGGCTATATCCCCTTTTTAGGAAAGTATCTTAATCCAAATGGATGGGTATTAAATAAACTTGGATCTGTGCTTGGTTGGTACCACTGCTTTACCTGTCACTGATTGCTGCGTATGGAAGATGTATTAATTAAAATTAAAAAATTACTATCTATGGCACCTAGAGATATTTGGATGCGACTTGGTTCAGAGATTGGTCCATATATCGATAATTTACCTCCAGGAGAAATAGAAAAAAAGCTCAGCGAAAAAAAACTTCTTTGCCTTTTAGGAGTTGGGACATTTGGAGAGTTACATTCAAAATTAAATAATGTAAAAATGCCTTGGTGTTCTAATGGAATTTCACTTGGTACCTTAGAAAATACAGTCCCTGGTGAAAGCGAAAAGATCATAAAAAGAGCTGAATTAGTTCTATCCGGCTATATCAGCATATTTGGGCCGGACCCTTTTTATTTCGAATCAATTGATAAAATTGATTGGTACAGGGATTATAAAAGTAATTTATCTTGGCCATTTGATTTTTTCCATAATCTTGATCCAGCAGATCTACATCGTAAATCAGATGTAAAATTTCCCTGGGAGCTTTCCAGATTACAGTGGTTAATTCCAGTAGCTCAGGCATGGAAGCTCACAGGTGATAATCGATATGCTGAATTTACTCAACAGGTTTTATCTGCATGGATTAATAAGAACCCTTATGGGTGGGGAATTAATTGGGGTTGCACAATGGAGCCTGCAATGAGAATATTTACATGGTGCTGGTTTTATCAATTATTGTCTAGTTCACCTGCATGGCAAAATAATAATTTTCAATTTCAATTTATACGCTCACTTTATCTTCATCTAAAATTTGTTAATCGATATATTGAAATTACCGATATTAACGGTAACCATTTAACGGCAGATGTTGCTGCATTAATTGTGGGGGGGGTATTTCTGCGAGGAAAAAAAACCATTTCATGGGCAATGAAGAGTTGGAAAATTCTAAAAAGGGAGATATTTTTGCAGGTTTATGATGATGGGGTCGATTTTGAAGGTTCTGTACCTTACCATCGATTAGTTGCTGAATTTTTTCATGTTGGAGCAGAGTCAATTGAAGAATTAGGTATCGTGGTTCCAAAAAAGTATTCTAATCGACTTATTAAGATGGCTGAATATATTGAAGCTTACACACGTCCAGATGGATTATGCCCTGTTTTTGGGGATAATGATAATGCACGAACATTACCTATGTGCAGTGTTGACATAAATGATCATCGATACTTACCATCGATTATTAGACGTCGTTGGGCACCTGAAACATTATCAGAATCATGGCGTGAGAGTGCTTCTGAATGTCTATGGTGGTGGGGTAGCATCCCGTCAAAGACTAATTTAAAACAACAAAAGCGCAGTATTAGATTTCAAGATGGGGGTGCGTATATCTTAAGAAATAATAATGACTATATATATTTTGATTGTGGTCCGCTTGGTTTAAAAGGAAGAGGGGGTCATGGGCATAACGATATGTTGGCTTTTGAAGCTGTTTTAAAAGGCTGTTCAATTGTTACCGACCCAGGTTGCTTGGTCTATACAGGTAATCATGAGTTAAGAAATTCATTTCGCTCTACATATTTTCATAGTACACCGCAGATTGAAAATTATGAAATAAATCGATTTATTTCACCGCTTAATATGTGGTTCCTTCATGGGGACGGAAATGCAAATGAATTAGCGTGGCATGATGATCCAGATTATACCTTGGCTATTGGCAGTCATGACGGATACAGCAGACTGCAGCCTCCGGTAATAATACAACGAAATATAATTTTAGATAAAAATAAACATGCTCTTGCATGGAAAGATCAGTTTATTGGAGCAAAAGAACTTAAAGTTTCTTCAACATTGCAATTAGCGAGCAACGTAAAAATAAAGGAAAAAAATTATGGCAATATACATATCGTTAGTGGAGGACAGACATTTGTTATAGAATGGGAAGACGCAGCGATTTGGGAAATAGAGGTTCAAGATGGCATGGTTGCACCACATTATGGGGAAGTGCTTCCAGCGAAAAGATTACGTTGGAAAAATAAAGCTTCAACAAATGATTCTTTTGTAGCAGGAATATATCCTGAAAAAAATTCCGAAACAAGTTTTTTGGAAAGCATATCTGAGCGTTTAGGTTCATTTAAACAATAATAATTGGAGTATTAATGCGGATTTGTTTTTTATCATCAATGCATCCTCCCATGGATAAGCGTGTTTTTCAAAAAGAAGCAGTAGCACTTGCGTCATCACAACATACTGTAATTCATTTGGCTCCTTCTAGCCAAGTAAAATCCATTGTTAGTCAAATGTACGATGGAATAGAAATTGTTTCTTATCCACCATTGCAAGGAATTAAAGGTCGCCTACTTGGTTTGATTACTCTTTATAAGATGGCAAAAAATATTGACGCTGAAGCTTACCATTGTAACGAAGTCGATTCTTGGATGGTTGGTGTTATGTTAAGAATCCTAAAAGGTCGAATTTGTATTTTTGACGTACATGAGCATTATCCAGAAGAATTTTCTGAAAAATATGTTGCTAACTGGGCGCGTCCTATTGTACGTTTTTTAATAGCATGCCTTATGCGTTTTTTGAGCATATTCACACATCACGTTGTATTGGCAAAAAGTTCATTGTTACCAAGCTTTAACCATATGCAAAAAAGTCAAATACATTTAGTGCAAAATTTTGTTTCGCTAGCATCTTTACCAGAGCCAAATAATGACCGAAGTAATGATAGCTCAATAAAGATTATTCACCTTGGCTTGTTCAATAGGTATCGGGGTTGGCCACAGCTTCTTGAAGCCTTATCAATTGCACGCTCTCAAGATATAAAATTATTAGTTTTAGGGTCTATAAATGATGGAAGTGAAAAGGATTTTCACAATATGATTAAAAAATTGAATTTGAGCGACCGTATAGATTATCAGGAATGGTTACCTTATGACAAAGCGATTCAAAAAGTTAAAGAATCAGATATTGGTGTTGTTTGTTTTCAACCTGGTTTCTTTAATCATATTCATGCTTTACCCCATAAAATGTTTGACTATATGGGAGCGGAACTTGCTGTTCTTGCTCCTGACATTGCTATTGAAGTTTCTAACATTATTGATGATGCAAATTGTGGTCTTTTATTTGACTCCTCAAACCCAAAGTCTATTGCAAATGCTATTGATCAACTCTCAGAAAATAAAAAAATGTTGAGAGAAATGGGTCGATGTGGTCGTGAAGCAGTTTATCGAAAATATAATTGGGAAGCAGAAGCTAAAACATTGATAAATTTGTATCAAAGGCTTGAGGAGAAAAGAGTAAGATGTGCGGAATAGGTGGTTATTTAGGTAACTTTGAGAGTTTACGCTTACCTGCAATGGCTAAGAGATTAGCTCATCGTGGCCCTGATGACGAAGGAATTTATCACAATACAAAGAAAAAACTTGGTCTAGTGCATCGTCGTCTGGCAATACAGGACTTAACTCAAGCAGGTCATCAACCAATGTGGGAGCAAAACAATCAAGTTGGCATTGTTTTTAACGGAGAAATTTATAACTTTCCTGAGCTGAAAAAAGAATTAGAAGACGATGGTTTTTCTTTTCGAGGACATTCAGATACTGAGGTTATTCTTAAGCTCTATTTGCGTGATGATGTAAAGCTCTTATCAAGGCTCAATGGAATTTATGCATTTGCAATATGGGATGATAGAAAAAATAGCTTATTTATCGCCAGAGATGGGCTAGGTGTAAAACCACTTTATTTTTCAGAAGTTTCAGAAGGGTTCATTTTTGCAAGTGAAATGAAGGCACTTTTAGTATACGATCAAGTAAAGCGACATATAAATCCAAAAGCAATTGCTGCGCATCTTACATTTTTATGGAGTCCAGCTCCTGATACGGCAATGATGGGTGTAAAAAAATTGGAACCAGGCTTTGCTATAGAAGTAAAAGATGGAAGTATTATTCGCCGTTGGCGTCATTACGATTTACCTTATGGTAACCAAACTATTTTTGATGGTTCTGAAGATGAAGCAATTGAGTTGGTTACAGATTCATTACGAACGGCTGTTAAGCGACAACTTATTTCTGATGTGCCAATCGGTGCATTTTTATCAGGTGGCTTAGATTCAAGCTCAATCGTCGCATTAGCCCATGAAATTAATAACGGAAAAAATATCCCTTGTTTTACTATGGGAATAGAGGGGGTGAGTGAGAGTAAAGATGGCGTTGTTGATGACTTACCATATGCAAGACGTGTTGCATCTCATATAGGGGTTAGTTTAGATACTATATGGACGAAGTCCTCGATGGTTGACCGACTTGAAGAGATGATTTGGAATCTTGATGAGCCCCAAGCTGACCCAGCGGCACTAAATGCTATGTTTATATGTGAGTTAGCACGATCAAAGGGTATAAAAGTATTGCTTAGTGGTGCAGGTGGGGATGATATTTTTACTGGATATAGGCGTCATTGGGCATTAAATCAAGAGAGATACTGGCAGGGAATGCCTCAATTTATTCGGTCATTTGCTGGAGCAATATCTCAACATTTGCCTGTATCAAGTCCAAGAATTCGACGCATCGCAAAGGGAATGAGATATATGGGAAATGACGCTAATGAAAGAATTGCTAGTTATTTCTTTTGGCTTGATCCATCTCAAAGTTTAAATTTATTACATCCAGATTTAAAATCACAACTTGTAAACACGGATGTTTTTCAAGCATTAATTGATAGTTTGCAATGTGTTGAAAAAGAACCGGAACGTTTGAATAAAATGTTGTATCTTGAGGCAAAACACTTTTTGGCCGATCATAATCTAAATTATACTGATAAAGTAAGTATGGCAAGTGGAGTAGAAGTTCGTGTACCATTACTCGATCCTGACCTAATCTCTTTGGCAACTAGACTACCAACCCATATGAAACAGAGAGGGAAAGAGGGAAAATGGATCTTTAAAAGAGCAATGCAGCCATACTTACCTAATGATGTAATCTATCGCCCTAAAACTGGTTTTGGTTTACCTCTTAGGAGATGGTTGCGAGAAGATTTAAGTTTAGTTGTAGAAGACCTACTTTCCGAATCAATTATAAACGCTCGTGGAATTTTTGATTACAAGGCTGTAAAAAAACTCATATTTGATGATAAAAATGGGCGTATTGATGCCACTTATTCAATATTTAGTCTGATTTGCTTAGAAATGTGGTGTAGGCGCTTTATTGACAACAAATATAGCGAAAACTATTAGGGCGTTATAAGTGATAATAATTTTGAGCTCAACAAATGTAAGGAGATTTTACTTGAAATGAAATATATTGATATTATTGCAGGAGCGAGACCAAACTTTATAAAAATTTCACCAATTATAGATGCTCTAGAAGAGGCTCAAACTCAGGGAAGTAAGTTGCAATATCGGCTTATTCATACTGGACAGCATTATGATAGCGCTATGTCAGATAATTTTTTTGAACAGCTAGGTATTCCAAAGCCTAATGTTAACTTAGGGGCTGGCTCAGGTTCCCAAGCAGAGCAGGCAGGTGCAATAATGTTAGGGTATGAAAAATTATTGATGGATAAAATTAGTGATCTCTGTCTTGTCGTTGGTGATGTGACTTCAACTATGGCCTGTTCAGTTGTGGCAAGGAAATTGGGTGTTGCGGTGGCACATGTTGAGGGCGGCATTCGATCTGGTGACTGGTCTATGCCTGAGGAAATAAATCGTGTAGTAACAGATTCAATATCAAACTGGTTTTTTACTACCAGTGAGACAGCAAATAAAAATCTTCGCAATACAGGAGTTACTAAGGACCGTATTTTTTTTGTTGGAAATACAATGATAGACACACTTCTTAAACAAGAAAAAAATTTTAGACCTCCAGCACTTTGGGAGGAATTAGGATTAAAAGCCGGTCAATATTTTGTTCTGACGCTTCATCGGCCGAGCAACGTGGATGGTGAATTAAAGCTTACAACTCTTCTAAGAGCTGTTAGAGAAGGTACAGGGGGGCTTCCGGTTATTTTCCCGATGCATCCTCGAACCGCAAAGAACTTGAGTGAGTTGGGTTTACTAGACATTGGAATACATTGTGTTGATCCTCAAAGTTATTTAGAGTTTAACTATCTAGTTAAACACTCAAAAGGAGTGATTACAGATTCTGGTGGAATAACAGAAGAAACTACTGTATTGAATGTGCCTTGTATTACATTGCGAGATAATACTGAGCGGCCAGAGACGGTGACCATTGGTACTAATGAATTGATTGGCACTTTACCAAAGAACATAACCTCAGCACTTAAGCGTATAATAAATGGAAAATGGAAGGAGGGTCGTATACCTGAGAAATGGGATGGCCAAGCATCTCAGCGAATCGTTCAAATAATTCAGCAATTGTAAAAAAAATAATATAATAAAGTAAGCGTGTTTATTTAAGTTTTTATTTTTTTTAAAACTAAAAATTTAAATAATTGCCTTCAAACTTCAAAAAATCAATTTTTCTTAAATGTAAAAAGGTTGTAAAAATGAAACAATTAGTACAAAGTTTTAAAAATGGTGATATTTCAATTGTAGATGTCCCAATGAGATCACCCGGTGCTCGAGAGGTGCAAATACGCACAGAATTATCACTTATATCTGCAGGAACTGAAAGAATGCTTGTTAGCTTTGGTAAAGCAAACATGATACAGAAGGCAAAAAGTCAGCCTGACAAAGTCAGGCAAGTTATTGATAAAGTAAAAAATGAGGGGCTCCTAGATACGATTGATGCAGTCTCCTCCAAACTTGATCAACCAACACCCCTTGGCTACTCGAATGTTGGGATAGTTATTAAGGTTGGCAAAGATGTGAGTGAGTTTCATGTTGGTGATCGGGTGGTTTCCAATGGTAGGCATGTTGAAATTGTAAATGTTGGTGTTAATTTGGTTGCATCAATCCCTACTTCTATTCCATCAAGTCTGGCTGCCTTTTCAGTTGTTGGCAGTATTGGTTTGCAGGGAATCCGATTATTAAAACCGGATTTTGGTGAAACTGTTATTGTTTACGGAGCAGGATTAATTGGCTTACTAGCTATTCAGATGTTAGTTCGTAATGGATGTAAGGTAATAGCTGCAGATATAGATAAATCAAACCTTAAGATAGCTAAAAAGTATGGCGCTCAAACAATTTTAACTAGTCATACTAATGATTTTGAGTCACAGATATCAAAGCTTAATTCTATCTCTGTAATTGATGCGGTGTTAATTACTGCAGCAGCAAAAAATGACAATATCATTAAAAATAGTTGTAAGGTTTTGCGGAAGCGAGGGCGGATTGTTTTAACCGGTGTTGTTAATCTTAAATTTGATCGCGCCTGGCTATATGAAAAAGAGATTTCATTTCAGGTTTCATCATCATATGGGCCAGGGCGTTATGAACATTTATATGAGGAGAAAGGTCTAGATTATCCAATTAGCTTTGTACGTTGGACTG
>Ga0209631_10005220_pt1 | contig 13854 bp, 13 predicted proteins | sample COG_08_FD_184752 | JGI IMG/M metagenome (GOLD analysis project Ga0209631, IMG submission 184752) | Pelagic Microbial community sample from North Sea - COGITO 998_met_08 (SPAdes) (version 2) | ecosystem: Environmental > Aquatic > Marine > Neritic zone/Coastal water | place: Helgoland, sampling... | reverse complement strand
ATTTGGCAAATCATTGTAAGCTAGAAGTTCGGAAATTAGGAGGTGTTTATTCGTTTCGAGAGGTTTCATCTGCTGTCGAAGATTCGATTATACCAAGAAAGAAGAATGTGTATTTGTTTCAGGGAGTTGTAACAGATGTGAGCACTTCAGAACCATTGCCTTTCGCCACATTGAAAATAGGAAGTCAAATATTGACCAGTAATGAGAATGGGTATTTTAGTTATAAATCGAACCAATCAAAACAAACAATTCGGCTGAAATATTTAGGGTATTATGAAAAGGATACAGCGCTAAATTTTGGAAGTGATTTGAAGATACTACTCCAGAGTTCAGTAATGAAATTAAAAGAGGTTGAAGTTAATTATAAACCTGTTTATTATGCGAGTACAGGTGGTGCTGTTGGAGAAATACAATTGAATGATATTGCATCTAATTTAGTGCCCGGTAACGGTAGCAACTTAATATTTAACACATTACGATTGTATCCTGGGGTTTCTGCTTCAGGCGAGTCAACTTCGGATTACATTATTTGGGGATCATATCCTGGTGAAAATAATATTGTATTTGACGGAGTAACCTTATTTCACAGTCGAGGAATTAATGATGGAATAGGACGTGTAAACCCATTAATAATTAAAAATATTGAGGTTTATAAAGGCGCGTACAATGTGGATGTGGCAGACGGTGTAGGTGGTGCGGTACATATTAATGGAAAAAAAGGAAGTATTGACACTGCACAATTAGAACTTTCCGTAAACAATCAAATTACGGGGGTTTATACCAACCTTCCTTTCAAAAAGTTATCGTCTAATCTTCAGATTGCTGGACGATACTCATATTACCAATTAATGGAGGATTTGTTAAAAACGAAAAGTAATGATAAATATTTTTATCCGAAATACAACTTTGGCGATTATAACATAAAACTCAATACACATTTTAATAATAACGATCAACTACAGTTTAGCCTTCTCGGAAGTTCAGACAACTATTATGAATCTTTAGTCAAAGAAAAAGACGGATATTTTCAAGAGTTAAAGATAAGCTCAAAGCAAACAGGAGGGGCATTTCGGTATAATAGAATGTGGAAGAAAGGGGGGATAACTTCTTTTCAATTGTCTAATAGTTTCTATACTACGGAATACACGTCTGAAAGTGAATTTCCTACATTTTTTGGTAGTTTATCTTCGGACAGTGTAAATAATTTTATCACCAAGAGTGCTCTACAAATGACCCATCAATTTCCTGTGTCTAAATGGTATAATATGTTAACGGGCCTTGCGTACATTCAAAATGACTATCAACTTTCTATAAAGAATGACAGTGTGTTTTTAAACCAAGCTGATAATAGTTTAGAGCGTTGGTCTTCTTTTGTGAAAAATAACTTTCAATTAGGCCGGCTAACGCTCCAGCCAGGATTGAAATTAGACGTTGAATTATCAGGGTTACAACCTTTTCTACAACCTAGAATTAATGGTAAATATAACTTAAATCAATATTGGAATGTTAAGTTTGGTTCTGGGGTGTATCGTCAATATATTTCAAAATCATTGCTGACAGACAACTTTGGTCAGCGGACTTTTTTCTGGCAGACGAACAACAGTGTAACCGCTCCATCCACCAATGGAATTCATAATGCCTTGTCCATTTCGTATGGGTCTAATGCCCTTGAATTAACCATAGAAGGGTTTTTTAAAACCACATCGAATATCAATAGGTATTTTATGATTGATAGTCTAAGTGGATTGTTTCATTCGGTAGGCGAATCTAAATCTTACGGAATAGACTTATTATTAAAAAGAAAATTTAGAACACATGAATTACTTTTGGCGTATTCACTTGGGAAAGTTGAAGAGAGGTTTGAACAAAACTCTAATCAGGATTTTACGCATGCTCCTCAAGATCAAAGACATGAAATAAAATTAAATCTCCTTTTTCGCTTCAATAAACTTAAACTTTCTCTTAATCAAGTATACGGTTCTGGATTTAATAATGGTGCGGAGGGACTCTATTTTAAAGGAAGAGAACCTTACTCTCGTTTCGATTTAGGGATGGAATATGACCTTGTCTCTCGTAAAGTTGATATTGATTTAGGAGTTTCAGTACTCAACCTTTTTAGCGCACAAAACGTTAGATTAAATCAGTTTTCAAGTTTTCCTGATGGCTCAATTACTTATGTATCGGGGGTTCCGTTTACGCCAAGTTTAAATTTATTGGTTCGGTTTTAATCGTTGTATTATCGAGACAATACGTAAGTCGCAAATAGCTATTTACTTTAGCTTTTGTTGTAAACCGTTTTTAATTGTAAATGTTGATTTAATTACTTCAAAGCATATCCTAACTCTATTCCGAGACCATGTATGCCTACTTTAGCTCTAAAAATAAATCCTCCGTTACTTTTTTGATACCGATATCCTAAATCAAAATGAGGAAGTGGCCTAAACTCAGAGTTGCTGTAAAAACCTAGAAAAGCTCCTCCACCAATCTCAATATGATTGGGGTTAGGGAGCAAATCATGGATTACGATGGTGGCAATAGAGAAACTATAACTGAAAGAGTAGGTACATTTGAAGATGTTACATCAAAGCTAGAAAAAGCACCCTACGTTACTGAGTGGGATGATGCTAAAGCTCTTCAGGACAAGAAGAAGAAACCTAAATTCCAAAAGTCTACATCCGAAGACATTGAAAATACTAAAGACTACATATCTCAAATTAATGACTCAGGGTTCTTGAATGAAATTACTTCACAAGAGATTCTTAAGAAATACATTGTTAGGTTTTTGTTATTTCTTTTTCCTTACTGCTGATAGCGTTGGCAAGACATACTTTTTGCAATTTTGGCTTGTCTAGTGGCTTGCGCAGTGGCTTGAGCGAATTGCAAATGTGTATGGCTTTAGCTTGGGTTTTTCAGATGTTTAATTCCAAATTCATTTTGCAATAAATTATTGATTTCGGTTGAACCCAGTTTTCTCTCTGTTTTTTCGGTTTCATTATATATTCGTAGTATATCTCCTTTGATAAAATAAAAGGAATCCTCTTTTAATATTGAAAAACGTAAACTATTATGAAAGGGATAAATGGAGGTGTCTTTATATCGATTGGCTATATCACTTAAAATAGTTGACTCTGATTTTGTTTTTTTTGGTAGGACAATCATTTGTTTATATAAATCCTTCTCTTTTCGGAAAATAACAAGTTCATTTTTAGTTATTTCAGTTTTGAAGCTCATGCCATAAACAGAATATTCAAGCGGCCTAAATTCAGGAATTAGTTTTACCGATGGCCAACCAGAACCAATGTCAATAAAATATTTTTTATCCTCAATGACAATAGACAACATTCTATGGCACTCTAAATTATTAACAAATGATGAGTGTAAATTTGTTTGAATGTCATACTCTTTAAGCACTTCTTTAAAGTGAAGTACTTTGTCAGAGCATGTTCCTCCCAGCCCTAAATCCTTATTTTTAACTTTATTGAGCATAAATATATTATGAAACGGAACAGTCTTAAACTCTTTTAATAAAAGGGATTCTATTTGAAGAATTAAATTCATTTGTGGTTTATTCCTCTTTTAGTTATTGCTTTATCAAAAACTGGATATTTATGATAGTAGTCATTGTCAGCAGTGTTTTTATCAAAAAACTTACACCAAATTTCTTTAAGCGTTTCTCTTTCTGTCTTATTGTCTTTTGTTAGGTATTCAACAACTAATTTTCTTATACCTGAACCCACATCAAAAGATGTTTTTTGTCTTTCTATTATTTCTTGTGGTAGATCAGAAGTAAATAGGTTTCTTAAAATTTGTTTGTCTTTCAAGTCTTTCAATGGCAAATCTTTAGAGATAGCGTATACTTCTTTATCTAAAAATGGACATCTAATTTCAATAGTATTTGCCATCGATGATAAATCTAGTCTTCTTAATTCTGTGTAATGAAGATTTTTTAGTAAAATAACACTCTTTTCTCGCGCTTCGGAAATATCATTAGATATTTTATAACCACAAAAAAACTCATCTGCTCCTTCTCCAGAAATTACAACTTTTAATTTGTCATTTTTTGCAGATTTTGATAATAGGTAAGTCGCTAACCCATTACTTATAATTGAAGGGTTGTAACTTTCTGTATGGTAAACTACTTGTTCGATTAATTTGCCAATTTCTTCTTTATTAGGTAACGGAATATATTTTATTTGATTTTCTATTTGCAGATGGTTAATTAGAAGTTTTACAAAACCAATATCTTGATTTTCTCTATTACCTAATGTATAATAAATCGCATCTTTGGAGTGTTTCGAGAGGATTGAGGCAATGATAGAACTATCGAGACCACCACTTAGAAAAACACCAACCTTTTCATCATTTAGAGGGATTCTCTTCAATGTAGAATATATAATTGATTTTTTTAAAGAAGACTTCTTTACAAGAGGAAAGGAATGTTTTTTTAATGAAACAACTTTCTGATTAATAATTTCCGAAAAACCTTTAGGAATAAACTCAAATAATTGAATTTTATCAAATGATTTAAGTTCGCTAGAAAGAAATTCTATTTTTTCGGTATTGCCATGAAATAATGGCTTTTTACCTATATAATCTCGTATCGTAAAAATCTTATTTGTTTCATTATTGTATATGATACCAGAGTAAAACCCATCAAGAACATTTATAATATCAGCACCAATAATTTTGTACAATGGTAGGATAATTTCAATATCAGATGTAGAATGTAGTGCTATACCATATTCTTTTGCGAGTGCAATAGAATTGAAAATTTCACCATTAAATGCTCCAACTAAATATTCAAATTCAAACGGTTGCATTCCATTTTCAGTTTTATCGTTTATTACTAAACGATTAAAACCTAAAGAAAATAAATAAGAATTATATATTTTCGAATTATCCAGTCCTCTGTGTTTAATTCGAGATAAAGCATCTAAACAGTCTGATTCTTTATGATTACCGATAATTGCAACTATGCCACACATTTATATTTCAGTTTTATTTATCCATTTTATGAATTTTTTAAAAATATCATTATGCTTTACTAAATTTACAACACTCAAACTTTCGTTAGCTCGATGAATATTACTTGAGCTGTCATTAGGTCCAAACCCTACGTAATAAGCATTTTTTGGGATATTAGTTAGGAAAGGACATTTAGTGAATTTACTTAAGGATCTGTTAGCGTAAATTGCTTTACCTTCATAAATAGAATTATTCATTTCATCAATGAAATCGGGCTTACTTGTTGTTTCAGGTAAATGAAATATCACTGGAACATTATTTTGATAAACACCTGTTTCTTCCACATATATCTTTGAATTAAATTCTTTAATGTGTTTTGGGATTACTTCAAATGGCGTTTTTCCAGCAACCTCTTCTTCTCCTTGTATAATCCATAAGATATTTGGTAACTCTTCGTTATTGTTTTGTAATTCAATCAGTGAGAATATACGACTTATTAAGATACCTTTATTATCAGCTATTCCTCTTGCATAATATCGCCCATTTTTTTCAATGAGTTCAAAAGGGTCTGTGTCCCATTTATCTGCTTTATGTATTTTTTCTACATCATAATGAGCGTATAATGTTACTTTTTTAGTAGAATTTTGATTAGTATATTTTGCTATTATTACAGGTTGATTGTATGAACTATTTCCTTCAATAGAGATACTAAATCCTATCGATTTTAATAAATCGATTACTAATTCAATTCCTTGAATATTAGATGATTCATCATTGGCAATTGTTTTAATTGCAATGATTTTTTTTAGTGCATTAATCATTCTTGTTTATTTCAATTATTAATCTTAATTCATTTTTCCACCCTTCAGGTAAATAAAAACCTAAGGGTGTAATAAGTCCATTGTCTAACCTTCTTACATCTTGTGCATATACTTCATTTCTTGTATATTTTTTAAAAAAATCAAGGATTTCGTTTGCGGAATCAAAATCTATAGCCTCTTCCTTACCATAATCATCAAAAGGAATTGAGTGTATCCAAGTAGCGTTATTCTTTGAAACTCGATACATTTCTTCTACAGCTTTTTGCGGAAATAATGAATGGTCAAGCGAGTGGTGTGTGTAAACTATAGTAAAGGTATTATCAGAAAAAGGCAGATTATGCATGTCTGCCTCAGTAATGAAATCAGCTCTAGGGTAGATGTCAATAGCTTGAATATTTGTATAGCCTAATTGTTTAAAAGCTTCAACTTCAATGCCATATCTAGATCCAATACATAGTATTTTTGCTTTCGTTTTTTCCTGTATATTTACTTTTGATATTATGTCAATATGTTTTGAAAATAGCTTCAATTCGTATAATCGACCTACTTCTTTCCATTGCTTTTTTTTATAGTCTTCATAACTATTTATAGGGATTAGTTGTTTCATATTTCTGGTATTATTACGATTATTGTATGCTTAGGTAATTCGATATTATTTAAGACCTTGTCTATTGATTCGATAGTAGATTCTACTATTTTTTCATCTTTCCAAGATACCTTATATGCAAAGATTACTCTGGTTTTAGGGGAATAATAAACAGTAATAAGTTTCTTAATGAGGTACCAATCTCTATAAGACTGATATAAAACTAAATTTGGTTTTGATGAGAATGTTTTTGCTAATTCTTTGTTATCAAATTGGTTTATATCGCGAAGCCTTTCAATACTTGTAACAAAAACATTTTGACTATTTGTAAAAGAAGTAAGATCTATTTTTGAAATCGCACAAATTGCATTTAATGCACTTATGCCTGGTATGACTTCGTATTTATAATTTGACTGTTCAAAATGGGTTACATATTCACTTAATGTAAATTGTTCTAAATACTGTCCAGAATAAAAAGAGGAATCTCCTGGCATCAATAATGCAATGCCTTTATTGCTTGAATATGCAGTTTCAATAATAGATAGAACTTTTTGATTGTTTATTTTTCCTGTAAACAATTTTTTGTTTTTAAATAAGGACTTGAAATCTTCCCCTATCATTTCACCAATATAAATTCCTATCTCAGCTGCTTCAATAACTTTAAGAGCCTTCAACGTTAGGTAACCAGTATCTCCACCTGGACCAATTCCTATTATATAGATCATATATCCAACGCTCTTATTTCATAAATATCCCCAAGTCTTTCAAATGTATATTCTGTAAGCAATTCCCCTTTATTATTCAATAGATAAATAGAGGGGGTGTTAGAATATCTTTTGTCATTTTCAAAACAAATATCACTACCGCCCACAAAAACAAAAGTAGGAGTAACCAACAAGCCTCTCAGTAATTTTTCGGCCTCGTAAATAACCTTATTATTTTTTACTAATTTTTTATTGTTGCTATCACAATAGATTTGTTCATCCATATTATTAATATAAATATTATGAGCTGAATGCGCATTAAGAGAAACTACATCGTGTTTTTCTGTTTCTAAATCATAGACTATTAAGTCACTCATTTTTCCAGTTCTCATTGTAAAATTATGAGCAATAGAATACAATTTGTTCTTATTAGCAAATATTGAGTTCAGATGACTATGAGAGTTCAACTTTAGCTCTATTGATTTACAATTTTCTATTCTTAATGGTTTATTTGATTTATGAATTTCACAAAAGGGTATGCTTAATATTTGGTTATAACCAGTGTGTGGAAATGTCAAATTACCTTTTATGCTATCTATCTGGTGTAATTCACTAGGTATACCAAATAACGCTATTTTTAAATCGACAAGTTCTCCATTACTAATTTTAGAATAGTATATTTCTGATATTCTTTCATTTATTGGGAATTCTCTATTTCCATTAGTGCCAAGTCGCGCAAAATACCAATATTCCTTATGTTTAGTGATTCCGTAAAATTTACCTTTTAATAGTTGTTTATGAATATTGTTAACTGTGTCTAAAACAAAAATTCCTTTTGACGTAGAAAAAATGATTGAAAAGTTAAGTTGTTTTCCTTTCATTTTAAAGTTTAAATCCCTTTCAGAGTATAGAATTTCTTTGTAATTAGCAATCTGTTGATTACTTTTCTTCCTCTGGCGATTCGAAACTTCGATTGTATGTTTAAAAACGGTGTTCATTATTAATAAATCATGTTTTCTGTAATGAATTTACGTTCTAGTTCAAAATTTCCATAATCTGTAAGTTTTTTTGACTTTATAGCGCACGCATATTTTATGTTTTTATTCTTCAAAATTTCAACTATATTAGAGTTGTATTGTCCATCTGTATAAGCATAAGATTCTATTTCAATACCAATCTCAAATAAAGCTTGTTTTGTTTGTTGGATATCTTGACAGATGCCCTCAGTGCTAAGTTTTGTATATAAGTCATGATACATTGAATGCCCACCAATTTCGTGACCTAAACTACTTAAGTCTTGTAATTGATTTATGGACATATAAGAAACGTTATTTCTTAAATTATTACTATTTAGAAGAGTTTTTATAAATTCTTCTTGTTGAGTGATAGAATAACGTAAAAAAATAATTTTTTGTTTTCCTGTAATCCAATCATCTTTTTTATCTAACGTTATGTTCTCATTTACATAGTGGTAATAATAATCTAATGGTGCAATTTTACGTTCTTTACAGTAACCTATTACAGGATAAAAAGTTGCTTTGATGTTATACTTCTCTAAAATAGGTTTGGCATACAAATAATTATCAGTATAGCCATCATCAAAAGTTAGCGCAACTTGACTTGTGTTTGGTGCATCATCAAGGTTTGATATAGTTTTAAAAGAGTAATCATTTCTTAGGTATTCGAGTATTAACTTTTCTAGTCTTTCTTGCGAAATTAACGTACCTCTAATAAAATAAGCATCATTGAAGTCTATTTTAGATTTAGGTAATACTCTATGAAACATTAATATCTCAATCATTAAATATCAATTTAGAAAGTTCTTCTAATGATTTAAAACCAATAAGTAATCCGTCTTTTCTATTATCTAAATTTTGATTGGCAAGTTTTTTACTCCACCCTTCTGTTCCTGTATAGCAAAATACTTTTTTCCCAAATTGCCAAGCATAACTAATTTCATTTAAAGTACCTGCTCCTCCACCTAAAGCAATTAAAATATCTGATGACGAAACAATTACGGAGTTTCGAGCAAAACCAATTCCAGTTGGGATTATAACATCTAAGTACTTATTTGCCTTCTCTTTATTATCAAATGGAAGAATACCAACAGTTTTACTGAGTATATTTTTGCTGTCCTTAACACCTCTTGAAACGGCTTCCATAGTTCCTTGCATTCCACCATTTACAATTGTGATCCCTTTCTTACCCAGCAGTAAACCAAGGTTATATGCAAACTCATACAACTCATTAGAACATTGACTTTTATTTGAACCTATGATACCAATTTGCATAACTGTAATTTTAAATTTTCTTGTTTTAGTGAAAACTTTTTAAACTCACTGATAAAGTGACTTCTATCAAAAGAATTGATTTGAATGTCTAATTCTATTAATCTATCTATTTCGTTTTTAAATTCATTCTTGTTCATGTTTTCATATAATAATTCTAAGATGTTTTTAATGTGTTTCTGATAAAAAAGTAAACGGTTTGTAAATTCAGTTTCTCCTTTGTATAAATATGAAACAAGTAAAGCACCAATCATATCTGAAAAATATTTTTCAGAACTATTTTCAATTGAGGAATAGTTAAAAGTCCTGTTGTGTACAAGACTAAAAAAGGAAACATCTCTTATTTGAAATCCTACTTCGGTTAATAAATGAGAATGTATCATGTCGCTTCTTCTGGCTGGTATGTTATTACTTTCTGAAAATCCCAAATGAGGTATATGAAAAATTTCAGGATTGAAAACAATAAAATTCCCACCTCTTAAAAGTTTTGATCTTGTGAATTCTGGAACACTACTTATATTGTTATTGAAAGAAATTTTAGTAATTGGTTTTCCAATAAGTATATTTTTCACAATAGAAATTCTGTTATCAGTATTTGATAGAAAAATAGAATAGTTCTTGTCAGAATTATTCTGATTGTAATAATCGTGAAATTCGGACTGTACTTTAGTTTTTTTAGGCATGTACTCTCCTTTAAAAAAAACATTTAATTGACTTTCGCAATAGAGTAGCGACGGTATCGGTGGCGCATAAGTTGAAGGTGAAATAATTGCATCAATATTTTCATTCTGGTGATACAAATTTACAATTTCAGAAAAATAATTAGTTGAATAATTGACAGTATGTTTATTGTTTCTTAATTCACTTCTGCCAAAAAGCATATCATCATCTACTTGCCAGATAATGGAATCTTTAAACGTTTCAAAGTTCTCAATAATAAAAAATTGTTGTTGTATTCTTGCTCTTTGTATGCTGTCAATTCTTGTAGAACAATTTGCTTTACTAAAAAAATTAGAATACTTTTTTTCTAATTCTTGGATTTCAAAAAGGTTAATTACTTCAATGTTTAATGGTAAACGTTCTAATTTGCTCTCTATATTTTGTTTGAATGTCTTATCAAATATTACAATCGATAATATGTAGTTTTTGTTATTGTCAAAAGAATATGATTTTATGATACTTTCAATTATGTTATTCGTATTTTTTTCATTTTTTGTTGAAAATATGATATTTATTTTTGTCATTCTTCTTCATTTGAGATAGGTGGCAAAGAATTGCTCTTTTGGTTTTTTCCGTTTTTGCTTTGAATTTTGGCAAAAACCAAATGTGCAATTTGTGCGGTTGGCTTTTTTTTAATGAAACTCAACGTTTGCTTTTCTTCTTAGGCTTTTTTTGAGTACAAATTTAGCCATTCCGTCACTAAAGTAAAGATAATTAAACCACCAACCTGATAAGCCTGTTTTATTCTTAAAAATCATTTTTTTACGAATATTAAACGATTGGTAATGTTTCATTATCCCTAAATAGGAATTTAAACTGCTCAACAGGGCTTCTTGTTCCGTTTTTGTGGGTTTTTGGTTTTGTACTATTTGGTTTTGCTTACTAATGGCAGTAAAAAAATTACCTCTGGTACGGTTGGCGATGTATATTCGGTTTGGTAAAGTTACAGCTCCAATAAATTTAACGCCTTTTTTATAATGTTGTAAATGCATTTTCTTTGGATGCAGGGTAAGTTGTAAATTTGAACGCAAGAAGTTTGAAAGTTGATGAATTAGACTTTTCAAATATTCTTTGTTTGTGTGTACAATTACAAAATCATCTACATACCTGCCGTAATATTTTAGGTTTAATTCTGATTTTACATAATGGTATAAAGTATTCATATAAAAATTAGCAAATAGTTGACTTGTTAAATTACCAATGGGTAAACCACAATTTAGCGGACTATGAAACAAGCTTTTGTTGTTGGGTAAACCGTTCCAATTACTACGCATACCTTTAATGATGCAGTTTAGGTTTTTTTATGTTCAGTATTAAGTAAAATCTCATCAACAGCTTTTTTAGCTGATCGAGCAGCGGTGTGAACTGACACCCAACTTTCACCATCTGTATATTCACCACCGGCAAAATACACTTTGTTTTTTATGGATTCGCTTAATGTCCGTACCTCTTTCCAATCAGCGTGATCTGTAAGATAACCACCTCTTATGAACGGTTCCTTATTCCAATTCTGACTGATGTGCTTTTTGTAATTACTGGTTGCATGATTTGAAAATAGGTTGTCGAGTTCTTCTAAAACGACATCCCTTAGTTGACTTTTAGATAGGGAGTTATATTTGTCGACACTATTCCCTACGGAAAACAATCCTATGATGTTCTTATCGCTATCCTGTCCGAATGATGCATCGTAAAAAATCTTTTGTTGGGTCTTTGAATTCTCGATAATTTTTTCAAATCCTGAATCATAGAAGCTGTTTGAGAATTCAAAGAAAGCTTTGAATCCATCCCAAATAAGTGCATTTTTAATGACGCTTTGCTTGTCTTTGGATAAACCTGGGGTAAACTCAATGTCACCAGCTTGAAGAATCTTTAATGGAACACTCACAATTACCTTGTCAGCAAGTTTCAGTCCTTGGCTAGTTGAAACACTAATCTTTTCTTCCGAATAATTGATGGAGTGAACAATCGAATTGAATACTATTTTGTCCAAAATGCTAGGAACAATGTATTTTTCATAGAAATTGAACCAAGATGAATTGACAAACTTGTAGTCGGGTGAGTCCTTTATAGTTTTGATATCCAATTGAACTGAGTCATCATTCAAAATTTCTGAAAATATTTCACCCTTTGTTTCTATCCATTCCGCCCCCAATGGTATTGGGAACTCTGCAAAATCCGTGTTGATTTTCATTCTTCCACCGAAATCTGAAGAAGCTTCAAGGATTTCAAAATCAATTCCCAATTGGTCAAGTAGGTAGCCAGCTGATAGCCCACCAGCTCCAGCCCCAATAATTATTACCTTTCCTTCGAACTTACTACTTATATGATTTATTAGACTACTTGTAACACAAGAAGTGTGAAAAGGGACAATAATTCCCAATAAGCCACAAATTTTTATAAACTCTTTTCTAGTCATGGTGGTCGTTGTATATAACGATGCGGCTAAAATACGTTTTAATGCGGTTTAGGTTTTGTTAGCAACTTTTATATTGACAGTGCTAAAATTCAACCTTATTTTTTCATCTATAATGTCAACCGTAATAGTGGGGTGTTCAGTAACAATTAGATTATTTAAATCATTTATTACCGTTTCCCTTGAGCTTTGGGTCAGATCTTTTGCGGAGAAAATCAACTCGATAAATCCTTCGTGCTCTTTCGTATCAAGACTAATTCCATTTTTTGACTCTGATTTTCCAAGTTCTGAGGAAATTATCAATAGACAATTCGTGATTATGGCAATAGCTAGATTCCCCTTTGTATATATCTTAGGGTCTGATTCGAAATCAGGTAGAGGAAAACCACCTATTAATTTTGTTGCATTTCGAGAAAGGTCTTGAGCTGAAATAACTATTTCAGACAGGTTAGTAGATTCGATATTCATTACTATCTGTTCCAGAGCATCTACGCAATCTATACTATCGTTTACTGCGAATTCTGTCTCCTGGAGAAGATCTTCATTCAATTGGTTTGCTTTTATAGCAGCTTCAAGTGAAAGTCCTATTGCTTCAGAATATTTTAATTCATTTGAAATCAAATAGTTAGCATGATTTAGAAAAGTCCGAATGGTGGTTTCTGCTGAATAGCTTGATTTTGTGATATCTTGAATTGACTTTAATGAGTTGGATAATTCGGAAAGTGCTGGCTTTAAGGCAGATTCAGTAAGATCTAGTCTTGTCTGCCTACGATTTTTTGTGATTACTTCAAGTCGCTTATTTACGAGCTTCGCTAGGTTGTTCAGACTAGTATGTTCTTCTTTTGAAAAGCCTCTTTTTTTAGTATCAAGGACACAAAGGGAACCCATCACATTTTCTTTAACCATTATTGGAACCCCTAAATACGATTGAATGTTGTACTCCTTAACAAAGTGCTGCGGTATCCTTGGATCATCAGACGCATCGTTAACTTCAAAAGTTTCTCCATCTCGAACCACGAATTGACAAAATGAGACGTCACGATGTGTCCCTCTTGCAGAAGCAAGAACCGGAGGTAGCCCTATGTGGGCCTTGAAAAATTGTACTTGGTCCAAGACAAGACTAACCAGGGCAATAGGGCTATCAAGCTCTGCTGCGGCCTTTTTGACAATTTCTTGAAGCTCGGAATCATTAGTTTCTGCTAATAATTCCTTGGTGAAGAGGTCAAACCTTTCATTTGAATCTCCTAAAACATCAATTCTATCCATTTTTCATTTTTTTTATTGCTGCCAACGGTTTGCATATGGCTTGTGGCGGTTTCGAAGCACTTTCCTGTCCACCGAAACCAATGCTGACTAC